>R14__coassemble_1052_pt1 | contig 15189 bp, 14 predicted proteins | sample R14__metabat2_low_PE_014 | metagenome-assembled genome bin R14
ACATTCGTGCGCGTTTCACCGACATCCTTGACCGCCTCGATACTGCGACCATCGTCGATACCCGCCCAGTTGAATACTTCACCGGGGAGGCGACTCACCCGGCGACGGTTGTCCACGGTCACATCCCCTCAGCAGTGAACCTCCCCTACACCCTCAACGTGGCACCGAGTGGCTTTTTCCGCTCCCCGGCTGAGCTGAAGAAAACCTACAGCCAGCTGGACCCGGCAGCCGAGATCGTCGTCTACTCTCACAGTGGAGCAACTGCAGCACAGACCTGGTTTGTCCTCTCTGCACTGCTCGGCTTTGACCATGTTCGCCTCTATGATGGCGCGTGGACGGAGTGGGGAAATATGGTGGGTATGCCCGTCGCCACAGGCCTATAAACCCCCAAGAAATCACCCCAGATTAGGGGGAATCGCCGGTAGTTCACACCCGTGAGAGTGGCCCAATTGGCTGAATGACTACCGAATTCTCTAAAACCCCGTCATTTCAGCCAGTTACGTGTAAAAATAGAGGTACTTTGTGCCTGCTGTATCTGGCAGTCGCGAACGAGACCACTTAGTAAATACTTTTATGCAGGAGGAATCCGTTGACCGTAGAGCAACGCACCATTGAGAAAATCCTCGTTGCCAACCGAGGCGAGATCGCCGTCCGTGTGATCCGAGCCGCTAAAGACGCTGGCATCCCATCTGTCGCCGTGTACGCCGAGCCCGATGCCGACGCACCGTTCGTTAGCCTTGCCGATGAGGCGTTTGCGATTGGTGGGCAGACCTCTGCAGAGTCGTACCTCGACTTTGACAAGATCATTAACGCGGCCAAGCAGTCCGGTGCCAACGCCATCCACCCCGGCTATGGCTTCCTCTCCGAGAACGGCGACTTCGCCGAAGCTGTCGAGAACGCCGGCCTGATCTGGATTGGCCCCTCACCGGAATCCATTCGTGCCCTCGGCGACAAGGTGACCGCTCGCCACATCGCCGAGCGGGCCAACGCCCCGATGGCCCCCGGTACCCCCGATCCGGTGAAGGATGCCGACGAGGTGATCGCCTTTGCCAAGGAGTACGGTTTGCCGATCGCCATCAAGGCCGCCTTCGGTGGCGGTGGACGTGGCATGAAGGTGGCCTACACCATGGAGGAGGTGGCTGAGAAGTTCGAGTCCGCCACCCGTGAGGCCACCAGCGCCTTCGGTCGCGGCGAGTGCTTCGTGGAGCGCTACCTGGACAAGGCCCGCCACGTGGAGTGCCAGGTCCTCGGTGACAAGCACGGCAACGTCGTAGTCATGGGTACCCGTGACTGCTCCCTGCAGCGCCGCTTCCAGAAGCTGATCGAGGAGGCCCCGGCCCCGTTCCTGACCGATGAGCAGCGCGAGCGTCTGCACTCCTCGGCCAAGGCCATCTGCCAGGAGGCCGGCTACTACGGTGCCGGTACTGTGGAGTACCTCGTCGGCTCCGACGGCCTCATCTCCTTCCTTGAGGTGAACACCCGTCTCCAGGTGGAGCACCCGGTCACCGAGATGACCACCGGTGTTGACCTCGTCCGCGAGATGTTCGCCATTGCTGAGGGCAAGGAACTGCGGATTAAGGAGACCCCGAAGCCGCACGGCCACGCCATTGAGTTCCGTATCAACGGCGAGGATGTCGGCTCTGGCTTCATGCCCAACCCCGGCAAGCTGAACAAGTACCAGGAGCCGTCCGGCCCGGGTGTCCGCGTGGACTCCGGTATCCGCGAGGGCAACGTCATCGGTGGTCAGTTTGACTCCATGCTGGCCAAGCTCATTGTCTACGGTGAGACCCGTGATGAGGCCATTCAGCGCGCCCGCCGCGCCCTGGATGAGTACATCGTTGAGGGCATCCCCACCGTCATTGACTTTGACAAGTACATGCTCAACAACCCGGCATTCATCGGTGACGGCACCAAGTTCGACATCTACACCAAGTGGATTGAGGAAGAGTGGACCAACGAGTTCGAGCCCTACAAGGGCGAGGATGAGCTCGATGAGGAAGAGGCCACCCCGAAGCAGAAGGTTGTCGTCGAGGTCGATGGCCGTCGCGTCGAGGTTGCCCTCCCCGGCGATCTCGCTCTGGCTGGTGGCGGTGCCGGTGCTGGCGGTGCCAAGAAGAAGGCCAAGAAGCGTCGTGGTGGCGGCGGCGGTGCTGCCGTGTCCGGCGATGCCGTGACCTCCCCGATGCAGGGTACTGTCATCAAGGTTCAGGTGGAAGAGGGCGCAGAGGTCAACGAAGGTGATGTCGTTGTCGTCCTCGAGGCCATGAAGATGGAGAACCCGGTCAAGGCCCACAAGTCCGGTGTCGCCACCGGTGTGGCCGCCGCTGCCGGTGCCACCGTCAAGAAGGGCGAAGTGCTCCTGGAGATCAAGGATGCCTAGCCTCCTGCACCTGCGCCACGTGCGCAGGTAGCGACAAGAAAGCCCCCAGCTTCGGCTGGGGGCTTCTTCGTGACGTAGGGCTTGTACTCTGTGTGCTAGCCCTGGTCTAGGCCAGATGGGCGTGCGCGACGAGCTGGCGGGCCGCCTCCATAATGGAACCAGACAGGCTCGGGTAGACGGAGAACGTCTCCGCAAAGTCACTGACTGTCAGGTTGTTGGAGACAGCCAGGGCAACCGGGGTGATGAGCTCAGAGGACTGGGGTGCAACAATGACACCGCCGATAATGATGCCGGAATTGCGGCGACAGAACAGTTTCACAAATCCGTGCTCGAGCGAGCTCATCTTCGCCCGCGGATTGGTCGGAATCGGCAGTTTGATGATCCGCGCGGACACGTTGTGGTCCTCAATCTCCTTCTGGGTCACACCCACGGTGGCAATCTCCGGGGAGGTGAACACCGCCTGGGCGACAGTCTTCAACCGAATCGGGCTCACCCCCTCACCGAGTGCGTGATACATGGCAATGCGTCCCTGCATGGCGGCCACTGAGGCCAGCGGGAACAGGTTGGTGCAGTCGCCAGCAGCATAGATACCGGCAGCTGAGGTGCGCGACACACGATCCACGGTGATGTGGCCGGAACGATCCACCTCCACCCCGGCCTCTTCCAGGCCGACATTCTCGGTGTTGGGAACCGCACCGACAGTCATCAGCGCATGGGAACCGACGATTTCGCGGCCATCCTCGGTGACCACTTTCACTCCCCCGTCCTCAGTGCGGGTGACCGTGTTCACCCGCGCATTCTTCACCAGGTCCACACCGCGCTTAGCCAACGCCACCTCAAGGGTATCGGCGGCATCGGCATCGTCGTGAGGCAGAATGCGATCCCGGGAGGCCACCATGGTGACATGGACTCCCAGCTCGGCAAAGGCGGACACGAACTCCGCACCGGTCACGCCGGACCCCACCACGATGAGGTGCTCGGGCAGCTCGGTGATGTCGTAAACCTGCCGCCAGGTGAGAATCCGCTCCCCATCCGGTTGTGCACCGGGGAGGATGCGCGGATTCGCCCCTGTGGCCACCAACACAAAGTCGGCCTCAATCTCACTGGACTGGCCGTCGGCAGAGTCGATATGCACAATATGTGAACCGTTGGAGGTGGTCTTACCCGCCAGCTTTGCCCGCCCGTTGACAACGCGGACTCCCGCCTTGGAGACAGCACTGACAATGTCCTCAGACTGCTCTCTGGCCAGGTTCTTCACACGCTCATTGATCGATGACAGATCCAACAGGTTGGAGGCAATATCTGAACGCAACCCCATCCGGTTGGCCCGACGCAGGTGCAGTTTCACATCCGTGGAGGCGATGAACGCTTTGGACGGCACACAGTCATAGAGCACCGCCGCCCCGCCGAGCCCCTGATCCTCAACCATCGTCACATCCGCCCCGTATTTCGCTCCGACGAGGGCTGCCTCGTAGCCTGCTGGGCCACCACCGATGATCACTACTGATTTCTGCATACTGCAAATATATCACCCAACCCGGCCCCCATCAGACTGTCAGAAAATCGCGATCAAACCACCTATGCTGGAGACATGGATGAGCTGCAACGTGACCCAAAATCTGAGGCCAGTGGCCAGGTTGATTTGCGCTTCGGTACAGCCGGTGTACGTGCGCCGATCGGGCCTGGCACTCACCAGATGAATGTGGCCACCGTGACCAGAATTTCTGCCGGTCTGGCCACATGGCTGGCACAGCGGGCAGCTGACTTGCACATCCACCACGCCATCCCCACCGATAGTGCTGCCGGGATTGGCCGGACCCTCTACGGGGTGGAGGGGCCTCTCCAGATAGTTGTCGGCTACGATGCCCGCTACGGATCGTCAATCTTTGCCACCGCTGCTGCGGAAGTGTTTGCTGGTGCGGGTTTTGAGGTGAGCCTCCTGCCCACCCCAACGCCGACCCCATTTATCCCGTGGATGATTCGGGACCGCCACCTCGATGCCGGCATCCAGATCACCGCCTCACAGAATCCGGCATCAGACAACGGCTACAAGATATTCCTCAACGATGGTGCCCAGCTTCCCGCGGAGTTCGAGCCTGCAGTCCTTACGGCAATGTCATACGGTGGCGCAATCGCCGATATCCCTCGTGTGACCGTGCATCCGATCGCGGACCAATTGCGCCGCTATGTGGATACTGTCACCGCGTTTATCGCCCCCACGGAGGCGGACAAACTACGCGTCAACAATGAGCGCGCCGCCCTCAAGGTGGTGTACACCCCCCTGCACGGTGTCGGCGGCCGCGCCCTCACCCACGCCTTGGAAACTGCCGGGTTTGCTCTCACCTATCCGGTGAAAGAGCAGCTCTACCCGGATCCAACCTTCCCCACGGTCTCCTTCCCCACCCCAGAAGAGCCAGCCGCAACGGCGCTGGCCTTGGACTTGGCCGCCCAGGTTGATGCCGATCTGATCATTGCCCTTGACCCAGATGCCGATCGCTGTGGCATCGGTGTGAAGACCTCGGACGGCTCGCATCGTATGCTGCGTGGCGACGAGCTGGGCACACTGTTGGCCACTCGCCTTGTTCCCGCCCACCCTGCAGATAGTGGTGAGCAGACACCGGTCGTCGCCACGTCACTGGTATCCTCACGGCTCCTCCGAGAGATCGCCGCCGACCGCGGGTGGGATTATGTGGAGACGGAAACGGGCTTCAAGAATCTCATGCATCCGGCCACCGCACATTCTGGAGCGCTGGCGTTCGCCTATGAGGAGGCCCTCGGCTATGCCCCGTTCCCACAGGCCATCCCCGATAAGGACGGCATTGCCACAGCCCTGGTGACGTGTGCGTGGGCCGCAGAATTGAAGGGGATTGGTTCCTCGCTCATCGCTGAACTCCATGCGCTGAATCGCCAGTACGGCTGTTTCGACGGCGCACACATCGGCGTGCGCACATCTGATCCAGACTCGTTGATCCAGATTTTGCGATCAGCAATGCCTGCCAGTCTCGCCGGTATCACGGTCACCCAGACCGATCTTCGGGGCGGTCAGGGCATCATTGCTGAAGGTGCAAGCGAGCGTGGGGCGGTGCGCGTCGTCGCGCGAGCATCCGGCACGGAGCTCAAAGCAAAACTCTATCTGGAAGTCTCCGGAGCAGAATCGGAGGCCGCCACCGCTGGGCTACTCAGCGAGCTGGAGGCGGATGTCCAAGCCCTTGTCGATAGCCTCTAGCCGCGGTGGCGTTTGCGCAACTCCCGGCGCGTTTTATCGAGTTTCTTCTCCGCCTCCTCGAGGAACTGGCGCATCACATCTTCGGCCTCCGAGTACTCCAAATGGTCTTCGAGGATGGCGCGCCTGCGACCGGGGCTCATCGATGTCGAATCCGCCCGATAGGTGAGCACGGCCCACTGCTCCGTATCAACACCGTCTGGCCGCTCAAAGTAGGTGTCGAAGCCGAGAGTGTCCAAGTTGTCAGAGTCAACCCCACGGGCCTCACGGTGCTCACTATCGGTGAGACTCAAGTCCTCTATCGTCGTCGGCCACTCCAAACTGGTTTGGAGCTTCTCCCCACTGCCGGGGATGGCGGCGTAGCCGATAAAGTCGGCAGACTGTGGCATGAGTATTGCCGGGGGGACGGCGAGGGCGCGGGCGAGCGCATAGATGGTGCCCAGTTTCGGATTGACGAGGACAATCTCGCCCTTCCGGTTCGGCCATCCCGACCGCTCGATGTTGCTGATCTGGTTGCGGGAGACCCCGGAGAGCGCGGACAGCCTGTCCTGCTTTAAGCCGCGGAGGTTGCGCACAATATAGAGGCGTCGTCCCAGCTCTCTACTGTAGGAGGGCCAATCGATGCAGTCTGGATAGTCAAGCATAGGCACTAGCGTGCCCGGTAAAGATGTCAGTGTCTGCCAACTGCAGTGTGCATTATGACATTGAGCTGTGTAGATAAAAATTAGAAGTCGATGTTGCGCGGCCCATACAGCCGGTCACCGGCATCGCCAAGGCCCGGCACAATATAGGCATCCTCATTCAGTTCCGGATCGATCACCGCCGTCACCAGGCGGACCGGATAGCCTGCCGCCGCCAGGGCATCAACACCCGGCTGCGCACTGACCATGCAGATTGCAGTGATGTCCCGCGCACCGCGCTCCACCAGGAGCTTGATGGCATGGAGGAGCGACCCGCCGGTGGCCAACATCGGGTCAACCAGGAAGACCGTTTGATTACTCAGATCCTTCGGCAGGGCTTCCAGGTAGGGCACCGGCTGGTGGGTGCGCTCATCGCGGGCCAAACCGATAAACCCGACCTGTGCATCCGGGATCATCGAGAGCGCGGCATCGATCATCCCCAGCCCAGCGCGAATAATCGGGACAATGATTGGCGGCTGTTCCAGGCGGGAGCCTTCGGCGATGCCAACCGGTGTGGCTGTGTCGAAGTGTTCGACACCCAGGTCACGGGAGGCCTCGTAGACAAGCATGGCAGCGAGGTCATTGAGGGCCGCGCGGAAGGCGGCGTTGTCAGTGCGGGAGTCTCGCATGATGGTGAGGCGGGAGAGGGCCAGCGGGTGATCGATGACGCGAATATCCATAGAGCCAATCGTAATTGTCTGCATGATTAGCCACCACCGACTCTCATTTTCCCCTCACACTCATCGCTGTGACCTGCATAGATAGCCACTACCCCCGGTGGCGGGAACGTTTTAGGGTAGTTAAAGCGTCTAACAGGGTATGAAGACCCTTACTTTCAATCCAGATGAGGCGCTCCATCTGGTGCACGACCTTATCCGAGGCGCCGAATCCTTCACTGCCCCAATTCCCGCAATCTCCCAGGCTGTTCAGACTGTCCCCGGTGTCGGCGGGTTTGGAGTGGCCCTGTTGAACGCCATCTCCACCACCACGGAGCGGTTGACGACGGTGGCCGATACTGCCGTGCGCATTGCCACAGACTCGTCAACCGCTTTGGAGACGATGATCGACGACGACGAGGGCTTGGGGCGCACCTTTGATGCGGGGATGGTGTACGCATGATTGCAGCAACCGTCAAAGCTCTTGATACGTTGGTTCCCCCGACGACACTGGTGGATAGTGCTGGGTCAGCTCCTGATCTCTCTGCCGCGCCTGCATTGGCGGCGATCTTCGGTGCCGATGCCACAGGTCTCCTCTCCCAGGGCAGTATTGTGGCTGCCGATCTGGGTATCATCTCTACCACCGTGCAGGCGGCGGTCCCGATCTTGGCCACTGCTGTGGCAGACTACGCACGGATGGCCACCGAGTTTGTGGCTCAGGCGGTGCGGTTGATGGCGCAGGTGATGGTGCCCAATCCAGCCATTTCTGGTCCGGCGCTCCTGCAACTGGCGGCGTTGCCGGGACAGACTCTGGCGAAGGCGCTGGCGCGGGCGGCGCAGCTTGAGCGCGAACTTGCACCACATACGGCCAGATTACAGACGGTGGGCAGCGTTCCACTGCCCGCACTGACAGGCCGAGCCGTGACACCAGAGAGCACCGGGTACGCCGCAGTGGCCACGGCCACCACACCTGCCTCGCTCACCGGTGCACCGACAGCAGAGGCGACGAGTCCGGCGGCCAGCCGCGCTGTTGATGCGGCGTTGAGCCAGTTGGGCACCCCTTACGTGTGGGGTGGACAGACCCCCGGGGCCGGGTTCGACTGCTCCGGGTTGGTGCAGTGGGCGTACCGGCAGGCCGGCATTGAGCTGCCGCGCACCGCCGCAGCAATGGCAATTGGCCCAACTATCCCCTACGATCAGCTTCAACCAGGTGATTTGGCTGTGTGGAGTGGACACGTGGCAATGTACATTGGGGATAACCAGATGGTGGAGGCGGGCAACCCCGTGGAGGTGTCTGAGCTGCGCACAACCAATGGCGGCATGGAGTTCAAAGGCTTCTACCGTCCGGCGGAGGTGTTGGGCTAGGATAATTGCTCATGGCAACAAACGCGATCGTCTCCGTCAAACTCGCCCTCACCGATGGCGATGTCTATACCCTCTTTGCCCCGAGCTGGAAACAGCACGGGGTGGAGTGGCAGGCCTTCCTCGGTGATGAAAAGCGGATTTTATTCTTCCACTCCCCGGCTGAAATGCTCACCTGGTTGGAGGAGAATCCCACCCACGAGCTGACGGAGCACCCGAAGTGGGGCGCGTTTGCCGCAGATGTGGAGACCGGCGTGGTTCCCGATGAGAAGAACGAGGTGAGCCTCATTGAGGTGCCCCGGTTCTTGGCGGAGCGCCCCTCCTATGAGAACGTCACCGCTGTACAGAAGGGCATGGAGTTGGCCCGGTCGATTGGCAATGTGGGCTCCCTGTTGTCCACTCAGACGGTCTTCTCCACCCACTCGGTGCTCAACAACATCAACCGTGGCTACGACCACTACGCTGGCGAAGGCGGGGAGGAAGAGTGGACCGGTGTCGGCTACGTTGTGTTGGAAAACTGGGACAACGTCCTCGATGAGATCGATGCCTATGTCACCTTCCCCGACGTGGAAGAGGTGAACGTCCCGGCAGCCCAGGAGCGCATCGACGCTGCCCTCGCCCGCGCGGAGGAGCGCAAAGTGGCGGAGGCTGCCGCCGCTGAGGCCGCTGCCGCCAATGTGGACCCCTACGATGAGTCTGTCTGGGCAAATGTGGGCATTGACCCGATCCAGATCGTCATCGATGGGCGCACCCTCTACACTCTGCGCTCCTTCGTGGAGGGGCAGCCGAAGTTCCTGGGCAAGCACGGGGATATCTACACGTTCACCAACAAGAAGGCGCTCACCCGCTGGATCATTGAACACGAGGACCACGACCTGGGTCGGCTCTCCACCTGGCAGGAGCTTGTCGATGCGGCCAACGCCGGCGATCTGGAACTGATGGTGCACAAGGACAACACCTACGTGTTCAGTGGTCTGCGCGATGATATTGCCAAGGGCACAGAGGCGGTGGATACAGACCAGATGGCTCGGGCTGCTGAGCTGTTCGCCGATACCGCCGACTGGGCCGCTGACGATTCCATGAATGCGACAATGTTGGCCAATCCGGTGTTTGACAAGTATTTGAAGTACATGATCGGTGGCGAGGCCGGCTACACCCCGGGTGCCACCTTTACCCAGGAGTTGGAGGGCTGGGTGGCCCTGGAGAATACGCTGACTGCTCGGTTCACCAAGTTCTAGACAGTGGCCGTAATCACCGTGCCGATGTCGCGTCGCCTAGCCGCCCTCGCAGCACTGGCGGCTCTGGCACCTTTTCCCGCCACGGCAACACCGACAACGTCCACGTCCACGGTGGTCACCACACCCAACACGGACTCCTGCCCGCAGCGGGTGACTCCCCCACCAGCCGCCGATGAGTCGGAGGCACCCAAACCTGGCCACACCACCCCCACCCCACTGCCGGTGCCCGATGTGCAGCCCGGAGGAGAGAAACTGCAGGGCTGCGGCATGATCACTCCACCCGGATTCGCCGTTCCAGACGGGGTGACTGCGGCTGCTTGGATGGTCTTTGACCTAGACAGTGGCGATATTTTTGCCACCAAGGACCCGCACGGGCGCTACCGTCCGGCCAGTGTGATCAAGGTTCTATTGGCCACCCAGGTGATCGACCGACTCACCCTCACCGACACAGTCACCGTCAAAGAAGAGGGCCTAGACCAGGTGGAGGGCTCGATGGCTGGGATTGGGCCGGGCGGGCAATACAGCGTTGAGCAGCTGCTGCAGGGACTCATCTTGAACTCTGGCAATGACACCGCCTGGGCGCTTGCCCAAGAGCTCGGTGGTGACCAGAAGACCCTGGGGCTCATCAATGACTACGCTGTGCACACCTTGGGCACCACCGATACCCGGGTGATGAGCTACGACGGGTTGGACCGGCCCGGCAACTCCACCTCCGTCTATGACCTGGCCCTCATGTACTCGGCGGCGACCCAGCGCGAGGAATTTGTCCGCCTCATTGGCACACAGTCTGTGCAGTTTCCCGGTTACAAGGAGAACCCCGGCTTTGAAATGTGGACGGACAACCAGCTGTTGTTGAATGACCCCACCGCCATCGGCGGGAAAACCGGCTATACCGATGATGCCCGCCACTCCTTTTTTGGGGCAGTGAATAAAGACGGCCACCGGTTGGGGGCGGTCATCCTCGGCGGTGAGGTTGGCTCCCTGCGCGCCTGGCAGATGGCCCAGGCCCTGCTGCACGCCACTGACCCGACCACGATGACACCGGTGGGACAGCTCACGCTGGCTGCAGCTGCCCAAACTCCGGTCCCAACTGTCAGCCCATCGCCAGCTCCCTCACAAACACCGGGGGCTGAGCCTGAGCTCAACTCCGCACTTGGCTTCCGGCTGGCCCGTTACGGCATTCCGGTGCTCATCCTTGTGCTCGTCATTGTTGCTGGACGGACTACCATGCGACGCCGGTAGGTATCTGCACATTTTTACCCTTGTTTTATGCAGATAAGACTTGAGAGCGTGAGGTTTTCTGCATATAATTCAAACAAAAATATGCAGAAACGGTGTGGATGTAAGGAGTAAAGACCTGTGCGACGGTTTGATTATGGCTTCTTAAAAAACCAATCCATCCCAGCCCCCATCCTGGGTCTCATCGCGCACATCTATGAACTGCGCGCCCATAGCCAATACCACCAGGACCGATTCCCCACAGTCTTCTCTGCACTGGAAAAGATCGCCGTCATCCAATCGGTGAAGACCTCCAATGCCATTGAGGGGATTATCACCAGCGACCAGCGCATTGCCGAGATTGTCAACCGCTCCAGTGCTCCACTCAACCACGATGAACAGGAGATCGCCGGCTACCGCGATTCGCTTTCCATCATCCACACAGGCCACCCCACTCTCCCCTTTTCCACCCAGACAGTGCTCGAGCTCCACAGGACGCTACTAGCAGTTTCCGGAGCAACCGATGCCGGTTCCTACAAAACAACCGACAACGTCATCGTCGAAATCGACCGGGACGGCTACCGGTCAGTGCGCTTCCGACCGCTTCCAGCAGCAGACACTGCCCAGGCGATGGAACAGCTGGAGTTGGCGTACCTCGATGCGGCAGGCGATAGCAGCATCAACCAATTACTCCTCATCCCCTGCGTCATCCTCGACTTCCTGTGCATTCACCCCTTCCGTGACGGCAACGGACGCATGTCCCGGCTCCTGAGCCTGCTTCTGCTCTACCGGGAGGGATTTGACGTGGGCAAATACGTCTCCTATGAGGAACAGATCAACCGCCACAAAGACCGCTACTACGCCGCCCTCAAGGCCTCTTCGGATGGCTGGGACACCGAGAACAACGACTACATGCCCTTTGTGGAGAACTTTCTTGTCTTCCTCCTCAGCTGCTACCAAGAGCTTGCCGCCCGCTTTGACACTGTAGATGGCGGCGCAATCACCAAGACCTCACGGATCCAGGCGAGCGTTCTCCACGCGCTCACTCCCATCTCCAAGGCTGAGATTGCCGCTATCCACCCAGACATCAGCCCCAGCACCATTGAAGCCGTTCTCGGAGCAATGGTGAAATCAGGCGCGATCGTTCGCATCGGGGCGGGCCGGGCCAGCCGGTACCGGCGGGCGCAGCCCACACAGTCCTAGCGCTTGCGCCAGCGACGAATCTTCCGGGCCACACCCAACCCCACCGTGCCCAGCGCACCAGCGGCTGCACCGACACCGGCCACCGTACTCGCCGACACCCCCGACTTCTCCTGCACCACCGGGCGAATGATCGCCGTCTCCGGCGGGGTGGTGCCAAACTCCCGGCGCGCCTGCGGAGTCGTCGCCGCCCACGCCGAGGCGTAGAGCAGGATCCGCCACACGAAGTACAGCAGGGCCATCACACCGATGATCGGACCGAAGGCCGCACCGGCCGGGTTGGACAGGGCATTGGAGAAGAACAGGGAGCCCAACTGCTTGAAAATCTCGAAGGCAATAGCCCCCAGAATCGCACCTTGGACGACAGACTTCTTGGGGACCTCGGCACGCGGCAGGAAGCCGATGAGCCAGTAGAACACGAGGAAATTGGCCAGCACACCGATGAGGATGGCGACGATGCGCACCAGGATGGAGATACCGGGTACCCCGCCGAGCCCCACCCACTCGAGGATGCGACGGGTCAGCCCAGAGGAGCCGATGGCCGTCACACCAAAGGCGATGATGAGGGCAATGAGGAGGCCGATGAGACCGCCCAAGTCGCGCAGTTTGGCGATGAAGAAATTATCCCCGGTCGGATCAACTTTCCACTGCTTGGATACGCCGAAGCGCAGGTTACTCATCCAGCCGAGCCCCGTCCACAGGGCGATGAGCGCACCGATGGAGAACACCGCACCGGCCTGGGAGACGGCTTGATCGACGATGGTGGTGAGCGTGTTGCCGAGTTCCCCGTCGACGGAACTGGTGATCTTCTCCTGGATGGTGGCCAGCGTCTGAGGCCTGCCCCGCAGCACCAGACCGGTGATACCGAAGGCCAACATGAGCAGCGGGAACAGCGACAACACGGAGAAGTAGGTGATGGCAGCAGCATAGAAGTTGCCGCCTTGGGTGTTGTAGCGCTCGTTCATGTACATGAGGTGGTCAAACCACGGCCACTTCTCACGGTACTGGTCAATGGGGCTAGAACTCATAGCCCCCAGTCTAACCAGAAACTGCTACTGATGGCCTCACCGTGCTGCGTTACCACCGCCACCAGGCATCCAGTTGTAAACACATCGCACAGCCCCTTTCCTAGGTAGTGACGCAACTTGTGTTGCTACACAAACAACTTTGGAAATAATACTACCAAATAAATGATGTGACGTGCGCCATATCGTCAGCCGAGCGAAATCTTGTTTCAAAAAATCACATGTATTACAATTGTCAGATATGAGTAAGGATTCTGTACTACAAGTGCGACTGGAGGGGCAGGCAAAAGAAGACGCAGAAGATCTCTTTGCTTCTTTAGGAACGTCTCTCGCTGAGGCGGTCCGAATCTTCATTGCCCAGAGTCTTATTGAACGGGGCTTTCCCTTCCAGCCCAAAGGTCACGACACAGCTCGCGGACGTCTACATTCAATCCGCAAAAAAGACCTGCCAATTGACGAGGTGATGGAAATGGAAAAACACGCATTCCAAGAAGCGATGGTGAAAAAGCATGCGAGTCGCTGATGCGAATGTATTGCTCCGATACCTTTTAAACGACCACGATCAGCTCTCCGAGCAGGCGGCGAGAATTATCGCTGAGGGTGTGCACACCTACCCCGCCGTAATTGCAGAAGTGGTCTATGTCCTCGCTGGGCCATATGCGCTGTCGCGTGAAGACATTCGGACTGTTGTAGGAGATCTGATAAACGAAATCGAAATCGACGACCACGACACGCTTAAACTCGCACTGGATTATTACGCTGAAGACAATGTGGATTTTGTCGATGGACTTCTGATAGCACACGCAATAATCGGAGGGGCAGACATCGCCAGCTTCGATAAGAAACTCAACACGTTGATCGCGCGGGATCGTCAGCGGGAAGGCAACAGTCCTACTTTGTCATAGACCTCACCGAGAGTAGCTGCGGCGAACTCCTGTGCGCGGGCAGCACCGTCACTCAAGATCTGTTCCAGCTGGGCACGGTCGGCCATGAGCTCGTCGAAACGCGCCTTGAGCGGGGTGGTGAAGGCCTCCAAAGCCTCGGCAGTATCCGTCTTTAACGCACCATAGCCCTGGCCCTCGTAGCCGGAAACCAGGTCTTCAACACTCGTACCCGTGAGCGCAGACTGGATCACCAACAGGTTGGATACACCCGGCTTATTCTGCGGATCGTAGGCAATGAAGCCATCGTTGTCCGTCACCGCCGACTTAATGCGCTTGGTGGACACCTTCGGATCATCGAGGAGGTTGACAATACCCTTCGGGTTCTGGCCGGACTTGCTCATCTTCGCCGTCGGCTCCTGCAGATCATAGATCTTGGCCACCCCCTTTGGGATGATGCCATCGGGCACCGGGAAGGTCTCCCCAAAGCGGTTGTTGAACCGCTCCGCCAAGGTGCGAGTGAGCTCCAAGTGCTGACGCTGATCCTCCCCCACCGGCACAAACGCCGGCTTATACAACAGAATGTCAGCCACCATGAGCATCGGATAGGCGAACAGCCCCGCTGAGGTGTGATCGGCCCCGCGCTTAGCGGACTTGTCCTTAAACTGCGTCATCCGGGAGGCCTCCCCGAAGCCGGTGAGGCAGGTAAAAATCCAGGAAAGCTCCGCGTGCTCATGCACGTGGGACTGCACAAATAGGGTGGACTTCTCCGGATCAATACCCAAGGCGATGAGCTGGGCCGCCCCGGCGATTGTACGGGCACGCAGTTCAGCAGGGTCCTGATCAACCGTCAGGGCGTGAAGGTCAGGGATAAAGTAGAAGGCCTCGTAGTCATCTTGCATATCAATCCACTGCTTGAGGGCTCCCAGGTAGTTACCCAGGTGGTAGGAATCGGCAGTGGGCTGGATACCGCTTAAGACGCGCGGCTTGTTCTCCGGGGACTTCTCACTTGTCATCTGACTCATAGGAATCCACTCTACAGCCTTGGCAACCTACGGTATCATTCGCGCCGTAACCCCGGCGATACAGCCTAGGCTGATGATCGTTCCGGGGTCTTCGCCGCCTAGTCTACAGGCGAATGGATGGGGTTGGGCAACCCTAGCCGGTCTCCTCGCGTAGGGGGAGGGGATGGATTTATTGACCTGCGGTAGCAGGTTTTATGCCCCCGGCTACGCGAGGACGGGTGAGCGCGGGCAGGGCTATCGGCCGGGATCGGGCAGGATCGGGCGGGACTATCGGCCGGGCCCGCCGGGACCGGGCGGGAGT
>R14__coassemble_1054_pt1 | contig 15168 bp, 13 predicted proteins | sample R14__metabat2_low_PE_014 | metagenome-assembled genome bin R14
CGGTGTTGTCACCGGTTCTGTCGCGGACTATCTGCTCACTCACGGCCTCTAAAACGGTTACCGGGCGTGCAGCCAGTTCTGGGCCACCGCCAGGCCCCGAGTAGCACACAATGAGAGCGCCTCGACAGCATCGGCGGAGAGAATGCTCAGTTCAGTTGCTTCGGCGGGGGAGAAAGGGGCGAGCACATAGTCCGCCGGATTCATCCGTCCCGGCGGGCGTCCGATTCCGCAGCGCAGACGCACATAGTCGCGAGTACCGAGCAGTTGCGAAATTGATTTCAATCCGTTGTGACCATTTTCCCCACCACCGACTTTTAGACGCAGAGTGCCGAAGGGTAGGTCCAACTCATCGTGGATCACCACGATGTTGGCTGGAGTGATCTTGTAGAACCTTGCCACATGGCTCACTGACTTCCCCGACACATTCATAAACGTCTGCGGCTTCAAGCAAATCACCCGGTGCTCGCCCATCTGCACCGTTGCCACGAGTGCTTGGGCGCGCTGGTCCAGGCTCCACTGTGCGGGCAACCCAGCCACCGACAGGGGGGCCGCATCGATGAATTGGTCGATGAGGATAAATCCACTGTTGTGGCGGGTTGCCTCATAGCGGGGGCCAGGATTGCCTAGGCCGACGAAGAGAAAGTCAGTCACGGTAACCTATTGTAAAGGCCACGTATCTTACTGAGCGAAGGCCTCCTCCAACAGGGCTGCTGCCTCGATGGCGTGGACCTTGGCCACACCAGTCGACGGAGCCGACTGGGCACGGCGGGACACCCGCTTCATGTCCTTCAGCTCTGGGACGAGATCAGGCAGATACTCGTGCAGGAACGGCCATGGACCCTGGTTGGCCGGCTCCTCCTGCACCCATCGGATCTCCTTCACATTCGGGAACAGGCCAAAGGCCTCCTTGATGCGGTTGTAGGGGATCGGGTGGAGCATCTCCAGCCGGATGATGGCCACATCATCGCGACCGTCCTTGGCGCGCTTCTTCTCCAAGTCGTAGTAGATCTTGCCGGAGGTGAACAGCACCGTGGTCACCTGCGACGGATCACCGGAGAGGTTGCCGTAGATATCGACAAACCGCGGATCATTGATCACCGAACGGAAGCGCTTCACCTCAGTGAACTCCTCCGGTGCGGAGACTGCGGCCTTGTTACGCAACATCGACTTCGGAGTGAAGACGACGAGCGGGCGGCGCATCTCGCCCAAGCCCTGACGACGCAACAGGTGGAAGTAGTTCGACGGCACCGTCGGCTGAGCCAGCGTCATCGAACCCTCAGCGCACAGCTGGAGGTAGCGCTCAATACGAGCCGACGAGTGGTCCGGGCCCGACCCCTCGTAGCCGTGGGGCAGCAGGAGGACAAGGCTGGACATGAGGCCCCACTTGGCCTCAGCAGAGGAGAGGTACTCATCAATGATGGTCTGCCCGCCGTTGGCGAAGTCGCCATACTGGGCCTCCCACGCGACGAGAGCCTCGGTGTTGCCGATGGAGTAGCCGTATTCGAAGCCCATGCCCGCATACTCGGTCAGTGGCGAGTTGTAGACCATGAACTTGCCACCATTGCCCTTCGCCCGTGCGTAGGCATCGATCGGGTTGAACTGGGTGTAGTTCTCCTGGTCGTTGAGGACAGCGTGACGCTGAGAGTAGGTACCGCGCTGGGAATCCTCACCGGCGAGACGGACGATCTTGCCAGCGCCAGCCAGGGAGCCGAAGGCCAACAGCTCGGCCCACGCCCAGTCAATACCACCCTCGGTGATCGCCTTGACACGGCGCTCAGCCACCGGTGCCACACGCTGGTGCATGTGGAAGTCCTCGGGGATGTTGGCGTAGGAGTTGCCCACTTCTACCAACTCAGCCTGGCTGATGTTGGTGTCAAGGTGGGTGAGCTCCTGGGAGGCGGCAATGCCGGTCTGTGCAGCCGGACCGGAGGTCTCGGAGGAGCGCACCTGGTTGAACACGGCCTCCAGCTGATCGTGGAAGTCCTGCTCAATCTTGGCAAACTCGTCATCGGACAGCTCGCCCTTACCCAGCAAGTTCTCCACGTAGATGGTGCGAGTGGACTTGTGGTTATCGATGAGCTGGTACAACTCCGGCTGCGTCATCGACGGGTCATCGGCCTCGTTGTGGCCACGGCGACGGTAGGCAATGAGGTCAATGAACACATCCTTGCCCCAGCGACGGCGATATTCGGTAGCGAGCTTGCCCACCCAGACCACGGCTTCCGGATCGTCGGCGTTGACGTGGAAGATCGGGCAGCCATAGGCCTTACCCAAATCGGTGGCGTAGGTGGTGGAGCGGCCAGAATCTGGGGTGGTGGTGAAGCCCACCTGGTTGTTGACCACCACGTGCACGGTGCCGCCGACGGCATAGCCGGACAGCTGCGCCATGTTCAAGGTCTCCTGAACTACGCCCAAACCAGCGAATGAGGCATCGCCGTGGAGCTGCAGTGGCAGTACAGAGAAGCCGTCCTCACTGCGGCCCTTGTCCAGCAGGTCCTGCTTGGCGCGGGTGGAGCCGATCTGGACAGAGTCCACCGTCTCCAGGTGTGACGGGTTCGCCGATAGGGTGACCTTGATCTCGTTGTCACCGAACATCTGAATGTGCGTGCCCTCCGCACCGAGGTGGTACTTCACGTCGCCGGAGCCACCGGGGGAGGCTGGGTCAATGTTGCCCTCGAACTCTTTGAAGATTTGGACGAGCGGCTTGCCGACGATGTTGGCGAGCACGTTCAGCCGTCCACGGTGGGGCATACCAACAGTGACCTCGTCGAGGCCTTCGGTGGCGGCCTCATCGATGACGGCATCCATCAGCGGGATCATCGATTCCGCACCCTCCAGGGAGAAGCGCTTCTGACCGATGTACTTGGTTTGCAGGAAGGTCTCGAACGCCTCAGCGGCGTTGAGGATCTGCACCAGGGCCAGCATTTCCTTGTGGTTCGGACGGGCAATGCCGGCCTCGATCTTGTCCTGCAGCCAGGTCCGCTCTTCCTTGTCCATAACGTGCATGTACTCGGAGCCAACGGTGAGGGTATAGGCATCCTGGAGGCGCTGGATCACCTCGCGCAGGGTCATCTGCTCCTTGCCGCCGAACCCACCGACGGAGAACGTGCGATCCAGATCCCACAGGGTCAACCCGTGGGTCTCCAACGCAAGGTCAGAGTGGTCGGGGAGGGGAACCCCAGGCTGATGCCACTCGAGTGGGTTGGTGTTGGCAATGAGGTGGCCACGGGAGCGATAGGCCTCAATGAGGTGGGCCACACGCGTGTTCTTGTCAATGCCGGTGTTAGGCAGGTCCTGTGCCCAGCGGATTGGCTCATAGGGCACGTCCATCGCGTGGAAAATCTCATTCCAGAAGGCATCGTCGACGAGAAGGTCGGCAATGGCGGTGAGGAACTCACCGGACTCTGCGCCCTGAATAACGCGGTGGTCATAGGTGGAGGTGATGGTCACCAACTTGCCCACGCCTAACTCGGCCAACCGGTCGGTGGAAGCGCCGTCAAACTCGGCCGGATACTTCATTGAGCCGACACCAACGATGGTGCCCTGGCCCTGCATGAGCCGAGGAATCGAGTGGGTGGTGCCGATACCACCGGGGTTGGTCAGCGAGATGGTCACGCCCTGGTAGTCCTCCAAGGTCAGTGCGCCCTCGCGGGAGCGTTTGACGATGTCCTCGTACTTGTCCACGAACTGGTCGAAGGTGAGCGTTTCGGCTTCCTTGATAGCGGCGACGACGAGGGCGCGTTCCCCATTCTTCTGGGTGGTATCGATAGCCAGGCCCAAGTTGATGTGCTCAGGGGTAACAAAGTACCCCTTGCCGTCTTCCTCCTTGTAGGAGTTGTTCATATCCGGGTGAATCTGGACAGCCTTGATGACCGCCCAGCCGATGATGTGGGTGAAAGAAATCTTGCGCCCAGAAGTCCGCTTGAGGTGGCCATTGATCATGGCGCGGTTCTCAAACATGAGCCGTGCCGGCATCTCCCGCACAGAGGTGGCGGTAGGCACTTGCAGGGAAATGTTCATGTTCTTGGCGGTGGCCTTGGCCACGCCCTTCATGACAGAATCCCCAGCGGCGGGCTGGGGCTGGATCTTCTTCAGCGGCGACTTCTCCATCGCCGTATCGACGACCTCGCGGTCGGCGCCGCGCAGCTCCTTGAGCTCCGGCTTGATGTCAGTGGGTTGGGTGGCCGAGTTCACGGGCTGCTCCTTTGTGTCAGGTGCAGAAGTCTGCTGAGTGGTGGATGCGGTGGGTGCGGTGGCAGTGGAAGCGGGTGCGGAGGATTGGGTAGGTGCGGACGTACCGGCAAAGTAGTCACGCCATTCCTGGTCAACCGACGCTGGATCTTCCTTGTACTGCTGGTACATTTCATCGACCAGCCACTGATTTGGGCCAAAGTCTTGGTTACTCACGGTTCTTGGAAACCTCGCCTCTGTTTTACGGATATGTGTTGATCTAGCTGTAAAAAATTGTAGGTCTCCAACCACTTTAGTGAAAAGGTATGACACAGGGGCGGAACTTTGAGTTCACTCTCCAGTACGCTTGTACTGGTAGAGGCTATAAAGCGGGTCGGAGGGGTCTCGACATTTTGATGCATAACTACCCCTATCGGGGGTAGTTGGGCGGGGTCTAGCTAGTCGGTGAGCTCTGTGGCGACAACTTCGCCATCGATAATCCGATCAATATCGGCAAAGGATGCCGGTAGGCTGCCGAGGTGGGTGTGGGCGCTGTCAATCACATTTCCAGCCAGCTTCCGATTGGCCAGGGTGCCCACAACTGCGCCGATACCTAGTGGAATGAGTTTGCCCAACCATGCGGTGGATAGCTTCCGAGTGATCCGCTTGCGCACCTGCTTCATGAGGGTGTCGGAGATGCTCGTCAGTTTCGGGCCAGAGAAGCGAGTGAGGAGGGCTGCGGTGGACAGTCCCTCAGCACCGTCGCCTAAGTCACCGAGGAGCGTATCGACGACAGGACTACCCGAGGCTCCCGCCAGCACGATCATCAGCAGGGCCTTGCGCTGGGCAGGATCGTCGATGTCCGCGCCCCGAATCTTCGCCGCTGCCATCGTGTACACTGCGGCAGCATCGAGGAACAGGAGGGAATCTGCCGAGACAGCGGCAACACCGGCGACGAGCCCGAGACCGGGAACTGCCGCTGCGGCACCAGTTGTCGCACCGGTGCCGGACACGATCGTAAGAAAGTGCTTGTCCAGTGCCTTTTGAACATCGGCTGGGGTCTGCGGGGTGGGCTCACCCTTCTTTGGTTTACGCAGCCAGTTGAGGTAGGAATCGATCATTCCCGCCTGCATGCGCACCGTCCGGTCGAGGGTGGTCACCAGTGCCTTTGCCGCTGGCCCGGAGGCCTTCTCCACCTCGGCTGGGTCGGTCGGGGAGTGTGAAAGATTGTCGCGGTCTCCGGTGCTGGTAATCCGATCAAAAATACCCATGGTCTCCACTATAGAGGAGGTCCTTGGTACGGTGGCATCATGCTCGAAACTGTCGCCGCCAGATATCCACACGTGGCCGGCTACCTCTATCCTCCCGCCGGTGCACAGGAGCTGTCATGGTCCGAGGCATTAACGCCACAGGAGATTGTGACCTCGACCGCAGCCACTGGTGAGCTCTTTCGCATTCGGTCACAGTCAGCGGCGGCACATCTGCGCTTCGTCAACTTTGTCAAGGCCTGGATTACGCCGTCACTTGCAGGCTATGTGGATGCCAGGCTTGTTGCCGATCTCGACCTGAGGCAGGCCACGTTGGCTACCGCCGACCACGTCTGGTATGCCCACGATCCAGGGCCGGCGCAGGATTGGGGTAGCTCACTTGCCGGGGCGGGGACGTGTCTGCGTGAGCTCATCGAGGCGACTGTGTCTGCAACTGGCCTGCGGCCTGCACCGTTGTGGGCGCAAGCCAGCGACTTGATAGCGATTGCGCTCGCCGAGGCGGGCAATGAGGGCTACGCACCGGTGGAGGCGGTCGACGCAGCGCGAGAGGCTTTCCATAACCTCCGCAGCAGAGTGGACTTACCTCTACCATTGCCCCGGATGTATGCAGACCGTCAACTAATTGACCTTGACTCTTTGGACTCTATGGACTCTCCGGCCGGTGGGGTCGGTCTCGGCGATGAGAGTGTACTTACAGTAAGGCGGTTGACCTGCTGCAAAATCGACCGATCCGAGGTAACTGGTCCGTGTGACACGTGCCCGCATAACGTTCATGGCACAATATAGAGAACTAATGCACGTCCATCGCCCACTCGTCCCAGGAAGGATCAGGAAGGAAAGGTCAGCCATGAGTTTCTTTGAGGAATTGGCAGCGGCCCTTGACCAGGAGGGGATTGAATCTCGCGGTGAGGACGGGGCTTCGACGGCTCTGTTGGTGCCGATTACCTCCGACCTTGAGATTCACTTTGAAGTCATTGACGAGCTGTTGCCGGCGGCCAATGTCTACATCGCCGGAGCAGATCTCGATGAATCCGATGAGGGCGATGAGATCAGTGACATGGTGCTGGTATCAGTGGTCTTCTCGGTGGAGGATGCGGTGGATGCGGTGATTCGCCACATGGCTACTGACCAGGTGGTCACGGTCATGCGTGACCTCCTTGAGGGGACGGATGAACGGATTGCAGACCTTGAATTTACCCAATCGTATTTTGATCCACAGGTGGTGACAGCGCCGGTCGCAGAAGATTCTGAAATTCACGTGCTGGTGGAGGTTGTCGAGGGAGTTGCCACCGCCTCGGTGGCCTTTATTGCCGGAGTCTCTGATATGGATGAAGATATCCGTGAGTGGGCCCCGGAGGAACCGGAGATGCTCGAATTGGGCACCTTCACCGATTTTGAGCGCCTCTTTGATGTGCTCTCTCTGGCTGCTGACCAGGCGGAAGCATGGGAAGAACAGCTCGTCCCCTTCGACGATGAGGATGAGGACGAGGACTTCTAGGCGGCCTGGTCGAGTGAGCTGAACACGTTGACTGGGGAGGAAATGGGGGAGTAGTCACCGCGGACGAGCCAGCAGTATGTGGGGGAGGATTCTCCGGTGACGCTATAGACTGCCCCATCGGGTGCGCCGAGGGTATCAAAGGCGAGCCGGTCAATCCACCACTGGGCATCATCGGGGCTCACCGGAGCGCCGGATGCATCGGAGAAGCGCAGTGTGACCAGGTAAGCGGGTTGGTCCTGGTAGCCGGAGTGGCGCATGAAGGTACAGACGCGCTCACCCGTGCGGTACTTCGATACAGTCACCGTGAGAGCTGGCCGGTGGGGTCCGGCGGGAAGGGTGAGTGACGGAGGCCGCCAATCTCCCTCGTGGCGTGCCAGGGAGCGAGGATGGGAGATAACGGTGAGTAGGTTATCAATGGCGGTTTCGACAGTCCTCGGTGTGGGCCGTTCGCCTGCGTGAACGATGTGCAAGTGTGAGGTCAACATGGCCCACACTCTATGGGGTGAGTGTCACAGAATCGGCGGACCGGCAGCCAATCAACCGAACAGGTGTACGAACACTACGCTGGTGTCTATGACTGAGCGAAGTGGGCGCGAACGACTACCCCGCGAGATTTGGGTACTGGTCGCCGCTGGATTCGTCATCGCCCTGGGATTTGGTCTCATTGCTCCGATCATCCCGCAGTATGCGGCATCGTTTAACGTCTCGCTGGCCCTGGCTAGCTCAGTTGTCTCCATCTTTGCGTTCTCCCGGCTCGCCTTCGCCCCACTGTCTGGACGCATCGTCGACCGCTTCGGCTCCCGCACGGCCTATGTCGTTGGCACGACACTCGTTGGAGTGACAACGGGAGCCATGGCTGTTGCTACTCAATTCTGGCACCTCCTTGCCCTGCGGGGGATCGCTGGCATCGGCTCCACCATGTTCACCGTCTCGGCGATGGGGCTCATCGTCCGGCTGGCCCCTAGTCACATGCGAGGGCGTGCATCATCACTGTATGCCACGTCCTTCCTGGTGGGTAACATCCTCGGCCCTGTGGTCGGTGCGGCGCTCACCGTTCTGGGGATGCGGCTACCGTTCCTCATCTACGGTATCTCCGTGCTCGTGGCAGCAGCAATCGTCTACTTCCTGTTGGATGCCCAGACAATTTATAGCGCCGAACACACCAACTCGGCCCCGCCGATGGGCTTCCGTGAGGCGATCGCCCACCCCAGCTTCCAGTCCAACCTGGTCTCCGGTTTTGCCAACGGGTGGTCCAACATCGGTGCCCGTGTGGCCATCTTACCGCTGTTCGCTGCTGCGACATTCCACCAAGGCGGTGCGGTAGCAGGCATTGCCCTGGCCACCTTCGCCGGCGGCAACGCCACTGCACAACTGTTTGCAGGCAGACTGTCCGATACAGTCGGGCGCAAACCACTCATCCTCGCCGGGTTGGCAGTCAACAGTGCGTTTACCGGTGCTCTCGGCTTCTCCCACGCCCCCTGGTCACTGTTGGCGCTGTCAGCCTTAGCCGGATTCGGGGCCGGTCTATTAAACCCCTCTCAGCAGGCTGTGATGGCCGATATTATCGGGCGCGAGCGCTCAGCAGGGAGAATCCTGGCCAACTTCCAAATGTCCCAGGACTTGGGCGCAATTCTGGGACCGGTCGCCGTCGGCTTCCTCGCCGATTCCTACGGGTACCCGGCGAGCTTCCTCGCCTGCGGATTGCTCACAGCAGTGGCCCTCATTGTGTGGACAGTGCGCGGACGAGAAACCAGAGAGGTTTAATCACTAGACACTAGACTCAACACTGTGCAGCGCTGGGTTTTACACATGGACATGGATGCCTTCTTCGCGTCCTGTGAACAACTCACCCGACCCACCCTCCGCGGCAAGCCGGTTCTGGTGGGAGGAGTCGACGGTCGTGGAGTTGTGGCCGGTGCCTCCTATGAAGCGCGCGCCTTTGGGGCCCATTCGGCAATGCCGATGTGGCACGCCAAGGCGCTGATCGGCTACACAGCTGTCGCAGTCACTCCGCGCAAAGCCGTCTATTCGGCGGTCTCCCACCATGTCTTTGAGATCATCGGTGAGACTGCTGGTGTGTATGAGCAGCTCTCCATTGATGAGGCTTTTATGGAACCATCAGAGCTCCAGGGAGCAACTGCCACCGATGTCACTGCGTGGTGCGAGGAGCTGCGCGCGCGCATCCGCAGTGAAGTCGGAATTGCCTGCTCTATCGGTGCAGGTGCGGGCAAACAGTACGCCAAGATTGGTTCCGGACTGGCCAAACCGGACGGAGTGTTTCTCGTGCCAGCAGCGCAGCAAGCTGAAATCCTCGGGCCCCTGCCCGTGCGGAGTTTGTGGGGGATCGGCCCGGTGGCGGAGACGAAACTCAAACAACTCGGCGTGGACACGATTGCTGACTTTGCAGCGATGAGTGCAAAAGAGGTGGAAATCACCCTCGGTGCCACCGTTGGGTTGGCGCTGTGGAGGCTCGCCAACGGCACCGATGACCGCCCGGTTGCTCCGCGAGCCATTGCGAAACAGATCTCCTCAGAGCATACCTACCGCCATGATGTCACCACTGTGGAGGAGGTTGACGCTGCCGTCGAGCGGGCTGCCCGTGAGGCCCACACGCGCCTGCTGGCCGACGGGCGCGGTGCACGCACCATCACCGTCAAGGAGAAGATGGCTGATTTTCACATCGAGTCCCGCTCCACCACGCTGCCCTATGCCACCGATGAGTTTGACACCCTCTTCGCTGCGGCCATGCGCCTGGTGCAGTACCCGACACAGGTGGGGCCGATCCGACTGATCGGAGTGAGTTTTTCTGGACTGGAATACGCCCGCCAGGGAGTCCTGTTTCCCGACCTTGACCTCGATCCGCCACGGGTGGCACAGACGACTAACACTGAGGATAAAGCGACCGCACCAACACCGCTGCGTGAACCCCTCTTCACCAGTACCCGGTTTCGCCCCACGCAGGACGTTCACCACACTGAATTCGGTCACGGCTGGGTGCAGGGGGCAGGGGAAGGAGTGGTCACCGTCCGCTTTGAGACCGCCTCCACCGGACCGGGGAGAGCGCGGTCATTTCCTGAGGACGATCCCGACCTCACCCCCGCCGATCCGCTTGATTCCCTCGCCTAGAGCAACGTGGCGATGTGGCGGCCGGAGGCGATCGCAATGGCCAGCAATACCCGGGCTTGTCCGGCCCGGAAATAGCCCGAGCCGTACGCCCCCATCTCTTTCAGGCTGGCTCCACCACCAGCACCTCCATAGGCGCCCGCCACGTCCCCTCGCGGCACCCTGGTGGTGATGACGACCGGAATGCCCTTCTTCAGTGCATCGTTGATCCCAGCGGCCACCTGCGAGCCAACGTTGCCCGCACCCATGCCCTCGACGACGAGTCCATCCACCCCACGCTCAACTGCGGCATCGATGATCTCGCGCGGGGCACCGGGATAGGCGCTGACGATCTCCACCACTACATCGGCGAGGGGGACTACAGGCACAGGATCGGCCCGCTCCGGTTCCTCCGGACCGTTGGTGGCAAATGCCAACGTGTCGTGAGTATGCCACTTCATCGCACCCCGGGCCGGGATCACCGCATGGGAAAACACGATGAGGGTGCCGATGCCGCGGGCGGACTGGTCTGTGGCAATGAGGATGGCTTCAAACAGGTTGCGAATCCCATCCGGATCCTCATCGTCAAAGGGGCGCATTGCGCCGGTGACAATGACTGGCCGCTCATCATCGGTAAACGTGTCCAGCGCCACGGCCGTCTCCTCCATGGAATCGGTACCGTGGGTGACCACCACCCCGTCCACATCCGGGTCGGCCAGTGCCTGATGGACGGCGGTAACAATCTCATCGATATCAAAGAACGTCATTGCCGCCGAATCCATGCGGGTGACTTCCTTCACGCTGACGGTGACATCGGCTCCATCGAGTAAGGGGAGAACTGCGTCGACCAATTGGGCGCCAGAGACGGTGGGGATGAGGTGGCCAGCTGAGTCCCGGGTACAGGAGATGGTGCCACCAGTGGTGAGGACAACAATGTTCATAAGGTTTCACCCTATAGCATCCGTTTATGTACTATGAACTCATGGGATACGTAAAAACTGTGCGAACCGTGTTCATTACCGCTTCCCTTCTCACCGTGGCGGCAGCAGCAACAGGGTGTGCTACCGACAGTGCAACAACGGCCTCATCGATTATTTCTTCAGCCTCCACGGCTGCAACTGCGGCCGGATCAGCCACGTCCAATTTGCCCACCGCTGAGGACCTCAATGCAGTGCTCAAGCGGGCGACGGATCCCGCCCTCCCCGTGGAAGAAAAAGTCAACACCGTCCAGGGTGGAGAGACCGTGCCGGAGATTTTCCCGCTGATGACGCAGTCACAGCAGGAGTCCGGTGCCAACTTCACTGTTGTTCCCCCAATTCTGCCCGGTTATACCCCGGATTCGATTCTCACTACTGTCAGCTTCACCCTGCCTGGCATGGCCCCGCAGACCGCTGATAACGTCGAGTTTGTCAATGAGGGTGGCACGTGGAAACTGTCCCAACAGTGGGCGTGCACCCTGGTAGAGAACACCGTCGCCGCCGACCAGGTCCCGGCAATGTGCACGGCGTAGAGGCCGCGTTACCCCTCGATCAGTCCGACCTCCGGAAGCAGCCGCACCCGCCGTCCAGTCCAGTTTTTCCTGGTCCACCGATCGTGGCTGGCGACAATGACAATGCCCGGAAACTCATCGATAGCCCCAGCAAGGTCATCGTTGAGGGAGAGAGAAATGTGGTTCGTCGGTTCGTCGAGAAGCAAAATATCCGGCGGGGCAGCCAGCACAATGCCGATCGCCACACGGCGGCGCTGCCCCAGCGAGAGCATCCGCATCGGCATGCGCGAGAGCTCCTCGGTGAGCAAGCCCATCTCTGAGAGTGTGGGGGAACCCGCAGGCACCCGCAGTTCATAGGTGCGCTCGGCGGTCATCGCCAAATCGCCCCACTCATCGTCTTGGGGCAGCAGCCCCACCCGCAGACCTTCGGTCACCTCCAACATCCCCTCGGTGAAGTCAACGATCCGTGCAATCACCGAGAGCAGCGTGGACTTGCCCGCACCATTCGGCCCCTCAATGAGAATGTGGTCGCGGTCAAAGACATCGAGGTCCACCGGAGCCAGCCGATCCTCCACTCCGACATCGAGCAGGCTGATGGAGGGCTCAGCATCGCGCGTCAGCGTCACCTCACTGGTATCCATACCCAAAAAGTGCAACTGTGCTGGGGGAGCGGGCAGACCGTTGCGCTCGAGATTCTCTAACTTGGTGCGAGCAGCGCGGATGCGGTTGCCCACCGTCTTCGCCGCCCGGTCAGCGAAGAACTTCTTGGACTTACGAATCTCGGACTTGACCTCGGCGGTGTGGAAGATATCGTCGCCGGTTTGCTCAGCGCGTTTTTCCAGGTGCGCCCGCTCATTTTCCTGCTCGTTGTAGAGGGCTCTCCAGCGACGGCGCAGATCCGTGCGGGCCTTCAGATAGTCCGAATAGGAGCCGGTATAGGTGAGGGCTTGGACCGTCTCAGAACCCCACCCGCCCTCTGGGGAGAGGCCTGGATCGAGATCGATGATGGAGGTGGCTACTGTGTCCAAGAAGTACCGGTCGTGCGAGGCGACGACCACCGGGCCGGTAAAGCGGGTCAGTTCGGCGGCGACGAAGTCCGCCCCGTTGTCATCGAGGTGGTTGGTGGGCTCATCGATGACGAGCCCATCGTAGGGGGCGATGAGTAGCATTGCCAGGGCCAGGCGCCGGCGCTGTCCACCAGAGACCTCCCGAATCTGGACACTGCGGTCAATGGTGGCCACGTGCAGGTGATCCAACACCGCATCGATCCTCGGCTCCAAGGCCCACAGCTGGTAGAACTCAGCCCGGTTGAGCGCAGCGTCGTAGGCAGCCGAGAGCTTCGCAGAATCTGGCTGCTCACCCAACTGGGCAGCCAATTCAGTGATCTCTGTTTCAATGTGGCGGACCTGGGCGACAGCGGAATCGATGAGCTCCCCGACAGTCGCATCCATCGGCAGTTCCACTTCCTGGGGCAGATAGCCGATGCGCGGTGGGGTGATGACCTCGCCGACATCGGGGGTGAGCCGACCTGCTGCCAACGCCAAGGTGGTGGATTTGCCCGCGCCGTTTTCGCCGATCAGCCCGGCCACCTGGTTGGCGGAGACGGCAAAGGTGACATTGGTGAGGATGTGTTGGAAGGACCCTGGGTAGGAGAAGCTCACCCCATCGAATTTGAAGTGAAAAGCCTGAGCCATGGTGTGGTCCTTCGTGCGGTGCTGCTAGATACGCGTGGTCTGCCACGTATCTTGGGCAACACGGGTGGTGTTCCCCTCACCATAGATGATGCGGGTAGCTACCGAGAAATCCATCGTCGATGGCAGTGGCTTGGTCAGGTCCACAGTAAATGTGCCAGAACCTGTGCTGTGTGTCGACGAGATGGACAGTGACTGCCCCGACCCATCGCCGACGGGCAGGCTCGTCACCGCTGGGCGCTGTGCCACCTCTGCTCGTACCGTGACGGTATCGCCCTCCCGCGACATCAATGTGTAGGTGGTGGTCTGAAGTGTGGAAGACTCTCCAAGCACCGGCATATCTACCGTCCACGTTGCCCCGTCACCGATCGGATCCTCGGGGAAGATCACCATTTGCCCATACAGGGCTGACAGGTACCCTTCTACCGTGCCAAGGGCTTCCGCCTGTGTGGGATCTGCCGTATCCGGGTCAGTGGCGACACCAGCGGGTGGGGTGAAGGAGACGGTACCGATGATGCCGGTTCCGCTGATCCCCAGTGTTGAAGTAAGCCCGTTGGCCACCGACACATCCAGGGCAGGATCGTCGCGGGTGACATCGGTGAGAGTGAGAGTGACCTGGCGGCTCGTCGTCGCATCTGCCCCCTGGTCGACTGTGGCAGAGGCGGTAGCTGTCAATACCACACCGTCGCCGTTGGGCGCGGGCTCTGTTGACAAATCAGTGCCAGTATTCTGGGCGAACCCCAGCCCGACAGTCACCGGCACCTGCTGGGTCGCACCCAGATCCACATAGCGGACCGCGCGCAAGTCACCAGTTCCCGGGTTGGTGAGGGTCACCTGCGGGGTGGGCACAGCAATGTCGACGGGTGTGGAAGCCTGACTACTGGTGGCCGTGTCAGACGTAGTGTCTGGGGACGCAGAACATCCGGCAAGGGTTGCGGTGGCCATAATTGCCGCCAGTAGTGCGGTACGAAGACGGGTACGGGGAGTATTCACCCCATTGAATGTAGTGGAAACCGCCGGTAGTGCGGTAGCGGTTGGCATTTTTGTGCCCGGTTAGATAAACATAGATACGTGAAGCGCGCCGTCAAACCAGCACTCTATGTGGTTGTTCTCACCCTCGTGGTGCTCATCGTGGACCAACTGGTAAAAGCCGCTGTGCTGGCCACACTCACCCCCGGCGAGCCGGTTTACCTGATTGGGCGCTGGTTCAAATTCCTCCTCGTCTTCAACTCGGGTGCTGCGTTTTCGATGGGGTCGAACTCCACGTGGCTGTTTACCACCATCCAAATTGCCTTCATCGCCATTGCATACTTGTATTTTGTGCCCCGGCTTACGTCGACGGCGGAGGCTGTCGGGTTAGGCCTCATCGCCGGGGGAGCGGCGGGAAACCTTGTGGACCGACTGTTTCGGCCTCCGGCGTTCTTTGTTGGCCACGTTGTGGACTACATCTCGGTGGGGAGGTTCGCTATCTTCAACATTGCCGATGCCGCCATCACCTGCGGGGTGGTGCTCATGGTTGCCGCGCTCATCTCGGAGAGCCGACAGGAAGAATCACACCCATGAGTACAGCAGAATCTCGTCGCCTCCTCATCCCGGAAGGTCTCGACGGCCTGCGGGCAGATCAGGGCCTTGCCAAACTGCTCGGTATTCCGCGCACACACATTGCTGAGATCATTGAGGCAGGGGGAGCAACAGTTGTCGCCGACTCGCCCGCTGCGAATTCGTCGGCGGATACGCCGTTGAGTAAATCAGCCAAACTTGCCTCCGGCACGTATGTGGATATCACCCTCCCCGAACCGCCCCAACCACCGCGGCCGGTGGCCGAGGAAGTCGAGGGCATGGAGATTCTCCACGTGGACAACGATGTGGTGGTCATTGACAAGCCCGTCGGTGTGGCTGCCCACCCCACCGTCGGATGGGAGGGGCCGACGGTGTTGGGCGGGTTGGCTG
>R14__coassemble_1072_pt1 | contig 14859 bp, 15 predicted proteins | sample R14__metabat2_low_PE_014 | metagenome-assembled genome bin R14
AAGGTGGAAGCCGTCCAACAACGGCTCGCCTTCGTCGAAGACGAGGGCTCCCAACTGGTTGCCCGCGCCCTCACCGAAGCCCCCATCGACGGCGACGACCACGGCAACTGGCTCGATCTGTGTGCCGGACCCGGAGGAAAAACCCAACTCATCGGCGGAATCGCTGCCACTGAAGGAGCCACCGTCACCGCAGTGGAGGTCGTCCCCCACCGGGCCGACCTCGTCCGCACCGCCGTCGACGGACTGCCGGTGACCACACTCACCGCCGACGGACGCACCGTCAACACCCGCCCTGAGATAGCCGAGATCATCGCCGAATCCGGTGGTTTTGACCGCGTCCTCGTCGATGCCCCCTGCTCCGGCCTCGGGGCCCTGCGCCGCCACCAAGAAGCCCGCTGGATCAAAACAGAAGACGACATCTACTCGCTCACCAACCTCCAACAAGAACTCCTTACCGCAGCAGTCGATCTCACCCGCCCAGGTGGAGTGGTCATCTACGCCACCTGCTCACCGGATCTGCGCGAAACCCGCGACATCGTCGACTGGGGCTTAGACAACCTCCCGGTCACCGAACTGAATGCCCACGGATTGGTCGCCCCGATGACCGATGTCGGCGAACACCCCTCTGTTCAGATGTGGACGCACCTCCACGGCACCGACTGTATGTTCTTTGCCGCACTGCGCGTCGAGGTAAGATAGCCGCTGTGAACACTCAGCTGCCCCCGCGCCCCATCATCGCCCCCTCCATCCTCTCCGCCAACTTCGCCGACCTGGCCACCGACATCGGCAAGGTCACCAACGGAGGATGGATCCACGTGGACATCATGGACGGCCACTTCGTGCCCAACCTCTCCTTCGGCCCAGACATCACCAAAACAGTCAACACCATCACCGACCAAATCCTCGACGTGCACCTGATGATCGAAGAACCCGAACAATGGGTGGACCGCTACATCGCCGCCGGTGCCGACTGCATCATCTTCCACGTCGAAGCAGTCGACGGAATCACCGCCTGCCAAAGCCTCATCGACCACCTCCACGCGCAGGGGGTTCGCGCCGGGTTCTCGGTCAAGCCGGCCACCCCGATTGAGGACTATTTGGACGTGGTGGACAGCGCTGACCTCGTGTTGGTGATGAGTGTGGAGCCGGGGTTCGGCGGCCAGTCCTTTATGGCTGACCAGCTGGATAAGGTGCGCCTGTTGCGCGACTACATTGATGCGCGCGGGCTTGACACCATCATTGAGATCGACGGTGGGATTTCCACTGGCACCATTGAGAAAGCTGCTGAAGCCGGCGTCGATGCGTTTGTGGCCGGTTCTGCCGTGTTTGGTGCCCCCGACCCGCATGCGATGGTGGATGAGCTCCACACACTGGCCGCACAGGTAGTGCAGTGACGGGCGAGCAGGCGATTGCGGCAGCGATTGCAGCAGGCGAGACCGCCTGGGGGGTGAGTCGGCCCAACCCGCCGGTCGGTGCGGCAATCACCGTGGACGGGCGGGTTGTCGCCACCGGTGCAACCAGTCGGGTCGGCGGCCCCCATGCTGAGATTGTGGCGCTGGCAGCTGCTCGGGATGCCGGTGTGGACCTCCACCAGGCAACGCTGTACGTCACCTTGGAACCGTGCAATAACGTCGGGCGCACCCCAGCGTGCACCCACGCGATTGTGGATGCTGGCATCAAGCGGGTGGTCTATCTCAATGCCGATCCGAATCCGGTGATGGCCGGTGGGGCTGACTATTTGCGTGGGGTGGGGGTGCAGGTGGATTATCTGCCCACTCCTGTCGAAGCCCTTGCCAGCTGGCTGTTCGCCCAACAGCATGGTCGTCCTCGGATCACCATCAAACTGGCGCAGACGATTGACGGGTTCGCCGCCGCCCTCGACGGGTCCAGTCAGTGGATCACCGGCGAAGATGCGCGCGCCCATGTCCACGCCGACCGAGCCCGGCGTGACGCAATACTTGTGGGCACCGGCACCGTCCTCGCTGACAACCCCCAGTTGACAGCCAGGACTCCGGCAGGCGAGCTCTATCCCACCCAACCCGACCGGATCGTCGTGGGCACCAGGCCGATTCCGGCAGGCAGCGCACTGAAAACCACCGGTACCACACCCGTCCACCAGGTTGCCAGCCTCGATGAGCTGATTGACCTCGCACACGGACAAGGATTCACGGACATCCTCGTGGAGGGCGGGCCGCACACTGCGTCGAGCTTCTTCCAGGCGGGGCTTGTCGACGCAGTCCAGGTCTACATTGCTCCCGCCCTGTTGGGGGACGGTAGGAAGGTGCTCGCCGATGCGTTCGGGCAGTCCCTGGAGTCCATCCGGCGGTTCAATCTGGACAGTGTCACTATGCTGGGTTCGGATATTCTCTGTCAGCTCACTGTGAGTGATTAAAGAAAGGCTCAAGGCTTCCTCATGTTTACTGGCCTCATTGAAGAAATCGGGACGGTGGTTGCAGTGACCCCGGTGGCGGATTCGGCAACACTGACTGTGGCAGTGTCTCGTGCCGCTGAGGGCACCGGCCACGGGGACTCCATCTGCATCAACGGGGTGTGTTTGACCGTCACCGAGATGACCGCATCCACGCTGTCTTTCGATGTGATGAAGGAGAGCTTGGACCGGTCCTCCTTAGGGCAGCTCACCGTCGGCTCCCCAGTCAACGTGGAGCGTGCCACCGCTGTCGGCGATCGGCTCGGCGGCCATATCGTCCAAGGTCATGTCGATGGCACGGGCACAGTGCTCAGCCGCACCCACACCGAACAGTGGGATGTCGTGCGTATCGGGGTGCCCGCCCGGCTGGCCCGGTTCTTCGCGGAGAAGGGTTCCATCGCCATCGACGGGGTGTCGTTGACCATTTCGGCGGTATCCCCGTTGTCTCAGGCAGCTGGTAAAGATCACTATGTGGAGGTGTCGCTCATCCCAACCACCCTGGCAGAGACCACGTTGGGCGCGGTAGCCGTGGGGGATACGGTGAATCTGGAAACCGATGTGGTGGCCAAGTATGTGGCTCGGCTGACCGAGAGTTACGGCGAAGTTGACAGGTGAACTAAGGTTATGGCCGTGAGTGAAGAAGCAACGAGTCTGGATACCGTAGAGCAGGCTGTGGCCGATATCGCCGCCGGGAAGGCGGTCGTTGTCGTCGACGATGAGGATCGGGAGAATGAGGGCGACCTCATCTTCGCTGCCGAGAAAGTCACTCCTGAACTCGTCGCCTTTATGATCCGCTACACCTCCGGCTACATCTGTGCGCCACTGACCAATGCGGACTGTGACCGGCTTGGGTTGCCGCCGATGGTGCACCACAACGAGGACGTGCGCGGTACGGCATACACCGTCACCGTCGATGCGAACACTGGGACGACCGGTATTTCTGCGACCTCCCGGGCGGAGACGATTAGGCGGTTGGCCAGTGCAGATTCGCAACCGGGCGATTTTACCCGCCCCGGCCACGTGGTGCCGTTGCGGGCCCGTGACGGGGGAGTACTGGTGCGGGCCGGCCACACCGAGGCCTCGGTGGATTTGGCGCGGTTGGCCGGGTTGCGTCCAGCAGGCGTGCTCTGTGAGATCGTCTCCGAGGAAAACCCCACCGATATGGCGAGGTTGCCGGAGCTGCGCCGGTTTGCCGATCGGCACGGGTTGACGCTCATCTCCATTGCGCAACTCATTGACTATCGTCGCCAACACGAGGTGCTTGTGGAGAAGGTGGCGGAGGCGAATCTGCCCACCGAATACGGGACCTTCACGGCGTTGGGCTACCGCTCGCTTGTCGACGGGGTCGAACACGTCGCCCTGGTGAAAGGCGAAATCGGGGACGGCGAAAATGTGCTGGTGCGTGTGCACTCAGAGTGTTTGACCGGTGACGTGCTGGGGTCAGACCGCTGTGACTGCGGCCAGCAGCTCCACTATGCGATGGAGACGATCAACAATGCCGGGCGCGGTGTCATCGTCTATATGCGAGGTCAGGAGGGGCGTGGCATCGGGCTGCTCGCGAAACTGCAGGCCTACCATCTCCAAGATCACGGTGCGGACACCGTTGATGCAAACCTACAGTTGGGTTTGCCCGTCGATACGCGAGAGTACGGAACCGGTGCACAAATCCTGGCAGACTTGGGTGTGCACTCGCTGCGGCTGTTGACCAATAATCCAGCGAAGCGCTCCGGCCTGGACGGCTACGGCATCACCATTGTGGAGCGCGTACCCATCCCGGTGACCATCAACGCGGACAACGTGCGCTATCTGCACACGAAGATGGAGCGGATGGGTCACGACATTCCGGGTCTGGCCGACCATGAGCGTGAGCATCCCACCGTCGAGGAGGCAACCGATGAGCAGTAGTGGAAACCCGGGGGCAGGAACACTGGATGCCACCGGCTTGAAGATCGGTGTGGTCACCTCCACATGGAATCATCAGATCACTGATCGTCTGCACGATCGCGCCATTGCCACAGGCGAGGAACTCGGGGCCACCGTCACCGGTGTTCGGGTGGTTGGTGCCCTGGAGATTCCCGTCGTCATCCAAGCACTCGCCCAGTCGGGTGACTATGACGCGCTGGTGGCATGTGGGTGTGTGGTGCGCGGGGATACCCCCCACTTTGACTATGTGGCCCGGCTGGTCAACGATGGCCTCTTGCGGGTTCAACTTGATGAGCACCTGGCCATCGGCAACGGGGTGCTCACCACGAACACCTATGACCAGGCGGTCCAGCGCTCCGGGGTCGACGGAGGGGTGGAGGACAAGGGGGCAGATGCGATGATCGCAGCTATCCATACCGCTCTGGTGATGCGGGAAATTCGCGGATAAGGGCTACAATCAACACGGCAGACGCACCTCAAGGAAAGGGCAACGATAGATCGTGGCAGATGACAATTCTCAACCGTCACAGGTGAGTGCGAACGAGGAGGATTTGGCACGCTATTTGGCCATCGACCCCTCCACCACGTCGAGCAAACCCTTCCCCTTTGAAGCTCACTCGAAGTTCCTGGTGAAGGTGATGGTTGGACTGATGGTGATCATCATGGCTATCCACATCTTCATGGCGTTTGCCGTCAACACCGGCAACACTGGGGCGGGCATCAACTGGAAGGACCAGGCATCGTTTGTCGGGGTCGGGCTCATCCTTGCCGCCTGCTGCCTGGTGCTCGTGCGTCCACGGGTGCGGGTGAATGAGGACGGTGTGGAAATCCGCAACTTCTTGAACCCGAAGTTCTATCCGTGGAGCGTCATCTATGGTCTCAATTTCCCGAAGGGGGCCAGGTGGGCGCGGTTGGAATTGCCCGAGTTTGAGTATGTCAACATCCTCGCCCTCCAATCTGGTGACGGTACCTATGCGGTGGAGAAGGTTCGCGAATTTCGCCGCTACGAGGCCCAATACATGCCTCAGGACTGATGGCTGACCCGCAGAGCTACCGGCCCGCCCCGGGGACCATTCCGGCCAGCCCCGGCGTGTACCGGTTCCGCGATGAGCGCGGCACCGTCATCTATGTGGGGAAGGCCAAGAACCTCCGCAACCGGTTGAACAACTACTTTCAGCCGCTCGGTGACCTCCACCCACGCACCCGCCAGATGGTCACCACCGGAGCATCGGTGGAATGGACAGTGGTGGCCAGTGAGGTCGAGGCCCTCCAACTGGAGTACACGTGGATCAAGAAATATGATCCCAAGTTCAACGTTCAGTACCGCGACGACAAGACCTACCCTGTGCTCGCAGTGTCGCTGAAAGACGAGTTCCCCCGTGCCTTTGTCTACCGGGGCCCCACGCGCAAGGGCGTGCGCTACTTTGGGCCGTACTCACACGTGTGGGCAATCCGGGAAACCCTCGACCTACTTACCCGCGTCTTTCCCATTCGCACCTGCACAAACGGCACATTTAACCGGCAACAGGCGATGGGGCGACCGTGTCTGTTGGGCTACATTGACAAGTGCTCGGCCCCCTGCGTCGGCCGGATTGACCGGGAGGACTATGGGCGCATTGTCGCTGACTTCACCGGTTTTATGGCAGGCAACACCGGGCAGGTTGTCCGGGAGATGACCCAGGCCATGAACACGGCCGCCGAAGCTCTTGACTTTGAGCAGGCGGCGAAGCTGCGCGATAACCTGGTGGCCATTGACAAGGCGATGCAACGCCAATCGGTGGTGCTGTCTGGTGATACTGATGCCGATATTGTTGCCTTCGCAGCCGATGAGCTCGAGGCAGCTGTCCAGATCTTTACCGTCCGCTCCGGGCGGATTCGTGGCCAGCGCGGCTGGGTAGTGCAGAAGGAAGGGGAGGAGACTGTCGGCGAGCTCATGCAGGGTTTTCTCCTGCAGTACTACACCGATGCGGCCCGCCACAGTGATGAATCGGCCCGGGAGTTCACCCGCCGTGGGGTGGATCAGCTCTCCCACCTGGAACACCGCCACACCCTCATTCCCCGCGAGATCCTGGTGCAGGAGCTGCCGGAGGAAGCCACGAGTGTGCGCGAACTACTCGAAGAGCTGCGCGGAGCCCAGATCTCTCTCCGCGTTCCCCAGCGTGGGGAGAAGCGTGAACTGCTCGCGACAGTGGTGAAGAACGCCACAGAGAAGCTGCGCCAGCACAAGTTGCGCCGTGTCGGTGATGTGACAGCGCGGTCGGCGGGGTTGGAACAGCTGCGGGAGAATCTGGGTATGGAGGATGCGCCGCTGCGCATTGAATGTATCGATATCTCCCACACCCAGGGCACCAATGTGGTTGCTTCCCTGGTGGTGTTTGAAGACGGGAGCCCCAAGAAGTCGGACTATCGTCACTACATTATCCGCGAGGATCCCGGGAACGATGTCGCCTCCATTGCGGAGGTCACCCGCAGGCGTTTTCTCCGCTACCAGGAGGAGGGTACCTACCCGCCAAACCTCTTCGTTGTCGACGGTGGTCTTCCCCAGGTCACAGCCGCTCAAGCTGTCCTCGATGAGTTAGGTGTCGTAGGTGTCACCTTGATCGGGTTGGCCAAGCGCTTGGAAGAGGTGTGGGTTCCAGGGGAGCCAGACCCACTCATCTTGCCCCGTTCCTCACAGGGGTTGTTCCTGCTCCAACACGTCCGCGATGAGTCCCACCGCTTCGCCATTTCGTTCCACCGCAAAAAGCGGGGTCAGTCCATGACCGCCAGTCAATTGGATGCAATTGAAGGGCTGGGACCCAAGCGGCGGGCTCAACTGGTCAAACACTTCGGCTCGGTCAAACAGTTGAAGAAGGCATCTGCCGCAGAGATCGCTTCCGTCCCCGGGTTTGGTCCGACACTGGCTCAGAGTGTGTTTTCTGCTCTCCACACAGCTGAGGAGCAACAGAAAGAGGGATCCTAAACAGCGCCTAACCGTGAGCCCACCCTGTACAGTTGGCAATATGGCAGATGCACAAACGCAGACTGGATTCAACCGGCCAGTCCTGGTGACTGGAATGAGCGGAGCGGGACTCAACTCCGCCGCCCGTGTCTTGGAGGACATGGGCTTTTATGTGGCAGAAAACCTTCCACCGCAGATTATTTTGGACCTGGTTGCTCTCACCTATGACGATGCCTCTCCGGTGACAAAGGTGGGGGTGGTCTCCGATGTGCGGTCCCGCGAGTTCAAGGGCAATCTTGCCCAGACCATCGATGAGCTTGCCGCCCGGGGTCACCGCCCCGTCGTCTTGTTCATGGAGGCCCGCGACGATGTGCTCATCCGCCGCTTTGACTCGGTCCGCCGCACTCACCCCCTGCAAGGCAACGGCACCCTCAAAACCGGCATTGCCCGGGAGCGAGAGATCATCTCTGAGGTCAAAGACATGGCCGATATTGTCATCGACACCTCAGAGATGTCCATCCACGATCTGCGCCGGGCTATGGAGGCACGCCTGTCCACCATCGCTCAGATGCGTCGCCACATCACCATTCAGTCCTTTGGTTTCAAACACGGCTCTCCGCCGGATGCCGATATCGTCATCGACGCGCGGTTTTTGCCCAACCCCTACTGGGTGCCCGAGTTGCGCCCCTTCCGGGGAGTGGATGCGCCGGTGTCTGACTATGTGTTGAGCCAACCAGGTGCGAAAGAGTTTGTGGATACGTTTGTGCAGATGATTGAGGTGATGGGTCCTGGCTACGAGCATGAGGGCAAGAACTTCCTCACTATCGGGGTGGGCTGCACCGGCGGCCAGCACCGTTCGGTGGCTGTCGCCGAAGAGATCGGTCGGCGCCTTCAGGCGGAGACCGATGTGGACATTACCGTCACCCACCGTGACATCAACCGCAGTTAAGCAAAGTGGAGGCGAAAGTAAGGTGATACACCGATGAACATCGTCAGCTGTGGTGGCGGGCACGGGCTCTTCCAAACACTGCGCTCACTGCAGTGCGCCGACTGTGACATCACCGCCATTGTCGGAGTTGCCGATGATGGTGGCTCTTCTGGGCGTATCCGCCAGGAACTCAAACAGGTTCCCCCCGGTGACCTGCGGATGGCGATTGCTGCCCTGACTCCGTCGGCCCCTCAAGGGGAGGTGGATTGGGAGGCTGCTCTCCAGCACCGCTTCGGTGGTCACGGGGCACTGGCCGGTCACGCTGTGGGCAACCTTCTCATTGCCGGACTTACCGATACGTTAGGTGGACTGGTGCCCGCCTTGGATGCGGTGGTGGAACTGGTGGGGGCGCGGGGTAGGGTCTTGCCGGTGTGCACGTATCCGCTAATCATTGAGGCCGATGTCGCCGGGCTTGAGGCAGATGACCCGCGGATTGTCTCGCCAATTCGCGGACAGGTGGCGGTGGCATCGACGACCGGCTCGGTGCGACGGGTGAGGCTGGTGCCTCCGAATATTCCGATCGCCGAGGATGCTCGGCTGGCCATTGCCGCAGCTGACATCATTACGCTGGGCCCGGGCTCGTGGTTTACCTCGGTCATTCCGCACGTGCTGGTCCCCGGATTTGTGGAGGAGGTCAACCGGTCGCAGGCGCATAAGATTCTTATTTTGAACCTGACCGCCCAGCCGGGGGAGACCACCGGGTTTTCTGCTGAACGCTACCTCCACACTCTCATTCAGCATGCCCCTGACATGCGCATCGATAGTGTGCTTATCGACGAGCACGCGGTCATCTCTGAGCGGGAGCGCTCCCAAATCCAAGCCACTGCGGCCCATCTGGGGGCGACAGTAGAATACCGAGATATTGCTGAAAAAGATGAGTATGGTGTGGTGACGGACCGCCACGATCCGCATTTACTTGGGTTGGCCCTGCGCGGGATGATCGCGCAAAAAAAGGGTGAACATTTGGACACATACGGGATACAACAGTAGGAGAGACAACCTTCATGACGTTGACGGATAGTGCCGCAGAAGAGATTGCGCGCGCCCGCTTTGATCGCGCCGCCGCCACCGCTGAGCTGGCCACCATAGTCCGGCTGACCGGTGAATTCTCTGATTCGGGAACCCTAGAAATCCCGCTCAACTCCGATATTCTCGCCGGGCGAGTCATGGCACTGTACGCTGAGCTATTTACCGCCCCGGTTACCGCCGACAATTCCCGGATTGTCATTAAACAGGGTCTGGGTGAGTTCATCCGCACCCTCGGGTTGGTCACCCGTGGTGGTGACCCTGTGCGCGGTCTCCCCACATTTATCGTCAGTGGCACTGTCGTGGAGGCGGAAGCCGCCTGGCGGGCGGGGTTCCTTGCCCGGGGTACGCTCACCGAACCCGGCCGGGCCTCGTCGCTGGATATTGAGTGCCCCTCCGAGGAGGTGGCGTTGGCACTGGTGGGCTGTGCGCGGCGGCTGAACATTACAGCGAAGTCCAAAGAGGTCCGTGGTGCTCAGCGCGCCGTCATCAAAGACGACAACGACATCGGTTCACTCCTCACCCGATTGGGGGCCCAGCGCACCCGGTTGGAGTGGGAGGAACAGCGCAAGCAGCGTGAGTCCCGTGCAGGTACGGGCCGGTTGGTCAACTTTGACGATGCGAACCAGCGGCGCAGTGCGCAGGCGGCGATCAAGTCTGCCGCCCGGGTGGAACGGGCCTTAGAGATTTTGGGTGATGAGGTGCCCGATCACCTCGCTGAGGCCGGGCGGCTCCGACTGGAACACCGCGAAGAGTCCCTGGAGCGGTTGGGGCGGTTGGCCGATACTCCGATGACCAAGGATGCGATTGCCGGCCGGATTCGTCGTCTCCTCACCACTGCGGACCGTCGTGCCCAGGAGCTTGGTATCCCACCCACCAGTGCTGCGATTCCGGAGGATGAGTCGGAGGAGAAGTAGCCAGCGGGGGGTTATTCAGCCAACAGGGCGAGGTTATTCGGCACTGGTGCGCTAAACCGGCTAGAGTGTGTGGCAGTGCGTGTAGCACGAGAGACAACTTTTACATTTTCTGTACTGATACTGTACTGACTTCAAGGAGATTCACTGTGACTGTTCGCGTTGGCATCAACGGCTTTGGCCGCATTGGCCGCAACTTCTACCGGGCTGTTCGCTCCCTCGGTGCCGATCTGGAGATCGTTGCCGTCAATGACCTCACTGACAACAAGACCCTGGCCAACCTGCTCAAGTATGACACCGTGCTGGGCAAGCTCTCTGATGACATCACCTACGATGATGAGTCCATCACCGTTGATGGGCACCGGATCATCGTCCACGCTGAGACCGATCCGGCCAACCTGAAGTGGGGCGAGGAGAACGTCGACATCGTCATTGAGTCGACCGGCCGGTTCACCAAGGGCCCGGATGCGTCGAAGCACCTGACCGCTGGTGCGAAGAAGGTCATTATCTCCGCTCCTGGTAAGGAAGTTGACCACACGTTCGTCTACGGCGTCAATGAGAAGGAATACGATCCGGCGAACCACACCGTCATCTCCAACGCTTCCTGCACCACCAACTGCTTGGCTCCGGTAGCCAAGGTGCTCCAGGAGAACTTCGGCATTGTCGATGGCATCATGACCACCGTCCACGCCTACACCGGTGACCAGCGCCTGCAGGATTCCCCGCACAAGGATCTGCGTCGCGCCCGCGCTGCTGCCCAGAACATCATCCCCACCTCCACCGGTGCCGCCCAGGCTGTCGCCCTGGTCCTCCCGGAGTTGGAGGGCAAGTTCTCCGGCCTGGCCCTGCGCGTACCTGTCATCACAGGCTCCATTGTGGACCTCTCCTTCACCGCTGAGAAGGAAATCTCCGTTGAGGCCATCAACGCTGCGATGAAGGCTGCCGCCGAGGGTGAGCTCAAGGATGTCCTCGCCTACACTGAGGATCCGCTTGTCTCCTCCGACATCGTCACCGATCCGCACGGCTCCATCTTCGATGCGGAGCTGACCAAGGTGTTGGGCAAGACCGCCAAGGTCATGTCCTGGTACGACAACGAGTGGGGCTACTCCAACCAGCTCGTCCGCATGACCAGCTACGTGGCTGAGCGGCTCTAAGTTAACCGCTGAACAAGCGCAGACCCGAGGAGAGGCACTAGGTCCTCCTCGGGTTTATTCTTGTGTGCATGGAGAACTGCACGAACTCCATGGCTAAAAGCGCTGCACTAGGGGGTCAACTCCCGTAGGATTGGGGGTTGATATCGCATCACGCCTACGCGAAGGAGTAACTGTGGCAATCAAAACATTGGACGATCTGTTGGCTGAAGGGGTACAGGACCGCTACGTGCTGGTTCGCTCGGACTTCAACGTTCCCCTCGATGAGAACAAGAACATCACTGACAAGGGGCGCATCGTTGCCTCCCTGCCCACCCTCCAGGCGTTGATTGACGCTGGTGCCAAGGTGGTTGTCATGGCCCACCTGGGTCGGCCGAAGGGGGAGTTCAAGCCGGAGTTCTCGTTGCAGCCGGTCGCCGATGCCCTGTCCGATGAGCTGGGCCAGTATGTGGCTCTGGCTGCCGATGTCACCGGCGAGGATGCCCATGAGCGGGCCAACGGCCTCATTGAGGGTCAGATCATGCTCGTGGAAAACGTCCGCTTTGATCCGCGTGAGACCTCCAAGGACGAGGCTGAGCGCCAGGAATTTGCCCGGGAGTTGGCCGATCTCGTGCCGGACGGGGCGTTTGTATCCGATGGCTTCGGTGTGGTTCACCGCGCGCAGACCTCCGTCTTCGATGTGGCCAAGCTGCTGCCCTCCTACGCCGGCAAGCTCGTGGGCAAGGAAGTGGACGTGCTGGAGAAGGTGGCCGCCAACCCGGAGCACCCCTACGTGGTGGTACTGGGCGGTTCCAAGGTATCCGACAAGTTGGGTGTGATCTCCAACCTGGTGACCAAGGCCGACAACATCATCATTGGCGGTGGTATGTGCTACACCTTCCTCAAGGCCCAGGACTATGACGTGCAGAAGTCCATGGTGGAAGAGGACATGGTGGACACCTGCAAGGACCTGCTGGCAAAGTACGGTGACAAGATTGTGCTGCCGGTGGACCTGGTATGGGCCGACCGCTTTGACAAGGAGGCCGACAAGGAGATTCGCAGCCTTGACGCTGCGCCAGAGGGCTGGCTCTCCCTCGATGTGGGACCGGAGACCGTAAAGAAGTACGCCGAGGTCATCGCGCAGGCGAAGACGGTGTTCTGGAATGGCCCGATGGGGGTCTTTGAGTTTGAGAAGTTCTCCGATGGCACCCGTGGGGTGGCCCAGGCGATCATCGATGCAACGGCCAACAACGGTGCCTTCACTGTGGTCGGTGGTGGCGATTCAGCTGCTTCTGTGCGCGTGCTCGGCCTCGATGAAGATGGGTTCTCTCACATCTCCACCGGTGGCGGTGCCTCCCTGGAGTTCCTTGAGGGCAAGACCCTGCCCGGTATTGCCGCCCTTGAGGCCTAGGTAACAGCCCAGCGTTCTCAGTTTTTTCTTGTGATAGTAGGAAAGGATGTTTCACCACAATGACCGGTGAACAGAACCAAACAGGTACCCGCAAGCCACTCATTGCTGGCAACTGGAAAATGAACAACGATCACCTCGAGGCCCTCAAGGAGGTGCAGGCGTTCACGTTCTCCCTGGACAAGCACGACGAGTACTTTGACACAATCGATGCAGCGTTCCTCGTGCCGTTTACGGATATTCGCAGCCTGCAGGTGTTTACGGAGGCCGAGAAGGTGCCGTTTACCTACGGGGCTGAGGATCTCTCCGTCCACGACTCCGGTGCCTACACCGGCGAGGTGTCGGGGAAGATGCTGGCCAAGCTCGGCTGCACGTGGGTGGTTGTGGGCCACAGTGAGCGCCGTGAATACCACGGCGAGTCCGATGAACTCGTTGCCGAGAAGGCGCGTGTGGCCATTGCCAACGGGCTCACTCCGATTGTGTGTGTTGGTGAATCCCTGGAAATCCGGGAGGCCGGTACTCACGTGGCCACTGTTGTTGAGCAGACCAAGGCATCCCTGGCCGGAATCGACAATGTGGACGATGTGGTCGTGGCCTATGAGCCGATTTGGGCAATTGGTACCGGTAAGGTGGCCACCCCTGCCGATGCGCAGGAGGTGTGCGGGGCAATTCGCGAGGTCGTCGGCCCCAATGTGCGCATTCTCTACGGTGGGTCGGTGAAGGCCGATTCCATTGCCGATATCATCGCCCAGCCCGATGTGGATGGTGCATTGGTCGGCGGTGCCTCTGTGCACGGTGAGGACTTCGCGGTTCTCTGCGCCAACGCTGCCGAAGCGGTCTAGGCACGTACACACCAGTACCCAGCCGGATGGCCCAATGCCATCGAGGCTGGGTACTTCGTGTATAGTGGCTTAAGGTTAAAAAAATTAGGCTTTAGCGAAGGGACGGGCAGCGATGACGCTGGCACTCGACATCATTCTGATCATTGCAACCTTGCTGATGACAGTGTTTATTCTGCTTCACAAGGGCAAGGGTGGTGGCCTGTCCTCCCTATTTGGTGGCGGCGTTCAGTCCAACCTGTCCGGCTCGACGGTGGTGGAGAAAAACCTCGACCGCCTCACCTTGATCACGGCCATCATCTGGGTGGCCTGCATCGTCGGACTCAACCTCATCCAGGCCTACGGCATTTAAGACAACAGCTACTCAAAGCGGGTGGTGTTGGAGATCGTCCCCAGCCCATCGATGGTGATGGTGACGGTCTGGCCATCCTGGATGTAGATTTTCGGGCTCCGGGCGTGGCCGACACCAGACGGGGTGCCGGTGGAGATCACGTCGCCGGGGTTGAGCGGATACATCTGGGAAATGTAGGAGATCAACTGGGCGGGGCCAAACACCATGTCATCGGTGGTGTTGTGCTGCATTTGTTGACCGTCTAACCAGGTGGTGATGTTTCCACCCAGCTGCCAGGAGTCACTGGTTGTCAGCCACGGGCCAAACCCGGCCGAGCGGTACAGGGACTTGCCCTGGTGCCACTGCTTGGCACCCCGGTTTTGCAGGTCGCGCTGAGTGTAGTCGTTGAGGACCGCCCAGCCACCGATGTAGGTGGGCGCATCGGCCTCACTGACACGGAAGGCCCGGGTGCCGATGACACAGGCCAACTCGCCTTCAAAGTCGAGGGCACCGGTGGCAAACTCGGGCACACTCACCTCATCGTAGGGGCCGGTGAGGGCATCGGGGAATTTGATAAACAGGGTGGGGTAGTCGGGCACATCGTGGCCCATCTCCTTGATGTGTTTGAGGTAGTTGACCCCCACGCAGATGATCTTGCCGGGGTTGGGAATCACCGGGGCCAGGTCCGTTGCCTTAAAAGTCACCTCATCGGTATCCATATCGGCCGCGATGCGCCGCCAGTCCTCGGCGGCAAGCAGGTCCCCAACCGTCGCAAAGCCAGGCACTGGTACGCCCGTCAGTTGTGCGTCCGGTGCCTCATCGGGGGCAGGGATCTCGCCCTCAATCCGCATCACCGCAGTGGCGGTGGGGTCGGACTCATCGCGGGTGTAGACGGTGGCTAAACGCATGAGGTCTCCTTGCGAGCTAGGAC
>R14__coassemble_1081_pt1 | contig 14800 bp, 15 predicted proteins | sample R14__metabat2_low_PE_014 | metagenome-assembled genome bin R14
TCTAACACCCCCACGTCGATCGTGCTCATCCGGCCGTGCACGGGGCTGTTTTTTGGCCTGTTGGCGGTGGTCAGCGCCTTCGTCTTCCTGTGGCCCCTGTTCATCTCGCCTGCCTCCACGCTTGCCGACGATGCCGCCGCCCCGGTCTACTTCGCCGTCATCATCCCCCTGGTCATCGCCGCCATCGTCGCTGAGATCAACGAGGACGGCATGGATGTGCGCGCCCTGGCCATGCTCGGCGTGCTTTCGGCCGTCGTCGCCGCCGTACGCCCGTTGGGGGCCGGGGCCGCCGGTTTCGAGGCCGTCTTCTTCGTCATCATCTTGGGCGGGCGCGCCTACGGCCCCGGGTTCGGATTCCTCTTGGGCAACATCGGACTGTTCGCCTCTGCCCTGCTCACCGCCGGTATCGGCCCCTGGTTGCCGTATCAAATGTTGGCTGCGGGCTGGGTTGGACTCGGTGCTGGGCTGCTCCCGCGCTGGGCCAGCCTCGAGCGGGTGGAGACCTCGCCCAGCAGATGGCGCAGACCCGGTGGAATCGGGGAGGTCACCCTCATCGTCGTCTACGCCGTGGTGGCTGCCCTCGCCTACGGCATGGTGATGAACTTAAGCTTTTGGCCCTACCGGCTCGGGATCACCACCGACCTCTCCTTTGTGCCCGGCGCGCCCGTCCTGGAGAACCTCCACACCTTCCTCATCTACTCCCTGACCACCTCCCTGGCCTGGGATGTCGGCCGCGCCGTCTTCACCGCGCTGCTGCTCATCCTCACCACCACCCCGGTGCTCGGTGCGTTGCGACGCGCCGGACGCAAGGCCGCCTTCGGCACCGCGCGCGGGTTTGCGGAGGCGGATCCTACGGTCGAGGAAAAAGCTAAACATCAGGCCACTGCAGGCGAAACGTAAGCATACGAGTGATCGTAAATAAATTCAGTGGCGACATCGATGTCCCCGTTTTCCCACGTCAGAATTTCGTGATCGACAGCGAAATCCGCAAATACCTGAGGGTCACTGAGGGGAGCGTAGACAGGCTTATCAAGCAGCACCGTGGCATCAAAAAGACGCTCTTCGCCAGTTGAAAATGTCACCAGAAGAACCCGGTCGGCAACCACCCGAGCTGCCTTTACTCCCATCACTGGAGTCGGTTCACCGGCATAGGCGATACCATCAACAATAAACATTTCACCTCCTAACGTAGCGGATCAATGCGGTCGAAGGACTTCCCTGAAACCGCCTTATTCCACACCAAACCTGCAATACTGATGGTAGGTCACCAGAACGAGGAGGATGCGATGTCAATAGACTACAGTCTCGATGGTTCGCGCGCCCCACTCGAACTGACAGACGGTGTGGCTGCGTTCGACCCAACTACGCTCACCATAGCCGCCGAGATTCTCGATACAAGGGGCTTCACGATCGCCGGTGACCGACTCCTTGACTCAGAAACATCACCTGCGTTGAAGAGACTAGCCAAAGTTTCCGCAACCCCGCCGGGCACCGTCCCCGTCTCCGTCACCGCGATAATCGACACAGGCGTACTCCGGTGGAGCTCCGAAACGTATGCGTCCGTTGACGAAATAGACGCATATGACGGAACCACGAAGTACGGTGTATCGATTAGTAGAAAACCAGTCTTGACACTCAAAGATGCTGTCGTGACACGAGCATCAATGACATCCGAGAAATTGCATGAGTCCAAGGTTAAGGTTTGGTTCGCAGAGCTCAAAGGAGAACTTGGAAACACCATCGACGGGTTCGATCTTCTATCCCGAGCCAAAAATTACTCTGCTCAGTTTCAGACATCTACCGATTTACAGGCAATGGTCGTGACTGTTCCAGCGCAAGAGTTACGTTACGCATCCTCTATCCCACAAGCCCTGACCTGCTACAGCGCACCAGTTTTCGGTATCCTGCAGCGATTCGCTGCAGCTCTCAACGAGAAAGGTGCCCACGTCATTGCGGAAACAACCATCATTACAAGCGGCATCCCAACTTTCGAAATCCGCGAACCGCCTCCGCCACCCTACGTGTTCGGCTGCCACGGACCTGTCATGATGTGGTTCACAGAGGAAGGCTACGACTTACCTTTCAGCGTTTTCTATACCACTCCAGAGGCATGGCCCGACCTAGATGACGATGTTGACCTAGATTCGGTCACACTGATGCCGGTCCCCGTATAGTGGGATGAGTCCCATCGTAATTTAAGGTTTTAATAGGTTTTACCCCGCCCAAGCCCCTAAAAAGTGATACCATGACTGTTTCGCCAACACGCCCGGAACCCTTGATTCCGGCAGGTTCGTTCATCGCCGAATGGCTTGAAGATAACGAGATGACACAGCGGGAACTTGCTGAGCGGCTAGATTCCAGTGCCAAGCATCTCAACCAAGTGATCAATGGACACAAACCGATTACTCCTACTTTCGCAGCAAAGCTGGCCTTAGTCACCGAAATCCCCACTGAGTATTGGCTCACAATGCAAGCTGGTTACGATGCCCGCATGGTTGAGATCATGCCCTCAGAGGTAGAAATCGACGATGAGTAAGTTTACCGCGCAAAATGGCAGGATAATAACAGACAAGGACCTGGAGCGTTGGGAGCATATATACGCCCAGGGGAGGTTCCCAGTCGGCGAAAAGAGCATCGGCGAAGTTGTTAACGGTAGCCCCATCCCCAGTGTGGCCAAATACCCGAATGGGATGCGGCCAAATGACCGAATGAGAATCGGCCAAATACCCGAATGAAATCTGGCCAACTGCCGGATTACCCCAGATCAAGGCATACATGTCAAACTAGGTAAAATATTGCCATCCAGGAGAATCCATGAAGATCACCGCCAGGAGAGGACCACGTGCAGCCGACGCATCACATAGACCAGCCCGACAAGCACGGGAATCTCAATGAGCGGGCCGATTGTGCCGGCGAGCGCCTGCGCGGAGAGCGCCCCGAAGGTGCCGATGGAGACGGCGATCGCCAGCTCAAAGTTGTTGCCGGTGGCTGTGAACGCCACTGAGGCTGTCTGCTCGTAATCCATTCCCACGGACCTCGCTACCACGACCCCCAGGGTGAACATGAGCAGGAAATATGCCAAGAGCGGGAGGGCGACCCGGACAACCGTCCACGGCTGTGCCAGAATCTGGCCGCCCTGCAGGGCAAAGAGCACGACGATCGTGTATAGCAATCCGATGAGCGCCAGCGGGGAAATCCGAGGCAGGAACACATCCTCGTACCACGTACGCCCCTTCGCCCGCTCACCCAATATTCGGGAGAGAACACCCAGCAGCAATGGGATCCCTAAGAACACGAGCACAGAGCGGGCAATCGCTACGAAGGAGAAGCTGACATCGGTGGTGTTCAGTCCCAGCCACCCGGGCAGTACCTGCAGATAGAACCAGCCGAGCACACTGAACATGGCCAGCTGAAAGAGGGAATTGATGGCCACTAATACAGCCGTAGCCTCCCGGTCCGCACAGGCCAGGTCACTCCATACGAGCACCATGGCGATACAGCGGGCCAGGCCGACGATGATGACCCCGGTGCGCAGAGCTGGGGAATCGGCAAGTAACAGCCACGCCAGCGCAAACATGACGAGTGGTCCGACCACCCAGTTAAGCAGCAAGGACACACCCATGAGGCGGCGGTCCGCAGCGATGCGGCGGGCCTTGTCGTAGCGGACCTTTGCCAGGGGCGGATACATCATGACGATGAGGCCGAGGGCGATGGGCAGGGAGATGCTGCCAATGCTGGCTGCAGTGAGGACACGTGGAACGGCAGGAATTGTGCGCCCGAGCAGAAGGCCGGCAGCCATCGCCAGGAGGATCCACACCGGCAGGAACCGATCCAAGAAGGACAGGCGTGGTTGTGTCTGAGTGGCGACCCGGGCGATGAGGTCCTCCACACGTCGGGTGATCTCTGCGCGGATACTGCGGACCTCATCAATGCTGGCCGTGGCTGGATCGGCGATGTCCCAATCTTCGTAGTGTTTTCCCGGCACATACGGGCAGATCTCCCCACACCCCATCGTGATCACCCAATCAGCTTCCCCGACGGTGTCAACGGTAAGCAACTGCGGGGTGGCGTTGGCCGGGGCGAGGTTGGCTTCCGCAAGCGCCGTGCGAACCACGGGATGAATCTCGTCGGCCGGTTGGGTCCCAGCCGAGAGAACCTGCACAGACTCGATACCGTGGCGGTGAAGATAGTCGCGGGCGATGGCGGCAGCCAATTGGGAGCGCCCGGCGTTTTGACGACAGGCAAAGAGAATCGTCATCGCTGTCATAGGCCTATTGTACTGCCTATATTGACTATTGTCGATTTTCTGGTAGTAACTACGTTGCAGAAGTAGCACCTCTGCTTTACACATCTTTTAACATCTTTTAACATCTTTTAATATCTTTTAACATCCTATAACAAGTTATAGAAAACAGTCCCTCCCCACAGGGTGCGCAACTGGGCCAGGCAGGCACAATCGGCTAGATTGGGACGTATGTCCCGTCGCAAGGTTTCTACCCCGCTCATCACCGTGCTCGTCATCGTCGTGCTGCTCATCGCTGCCATTGCCGCCGATATCGTGAGCACCAAACTCCACCGCAGCTGGGATTCACTGAGTCCCACCGACCAGCAGATGCTCACCGAGTTCACCACCTATGAGCAGGCTGAACAAGCCGATCCAAGCTGGCCTGGGGTATCTGTGACCGACCACCCGGTCGTCGTACTCAGCACTGCCTCCCGCAGCGCGTACCTCATCAACCCGACCAGCGCCCCCTCCGGTGTGGGCGGGGCGGCGGTGACGGGACAGCCGAGTGGCGAGGCCGGGGCATCGCCTCACATCTACCGGCTAAACCGGCTTCACCCGCAAGCCATAAAACTGTGGCTGACCCCGGGAAACTTCAACTCCATCGCCACCACCTACCAGCTGGCCGGCAACGAGGTCTACTTTGTCAAAGCCGGTGACCAGGCAGTGACCGCCCCGAACTCCTCCGAGCACTTCATCACCTTCCTTGCCCACGAATCCTTCCACTACTTCGGCCAAGACAGCTGGAAGCTGGACTCCTCCATCACCGCCCCGCTCTCGGCGCGCGGGCGCGAACTCCTCGGGGTGAAGCTGCAGCTTCTCGACGACATCCGCGCCGCACTCTCTCCGGCCACCGGGACTCCGGATGCGCAACTTCTCAACGACCTCGCCGGGCGTTACTTAGACAACGAGGCTGAGCGCGCCACCGCTGACCCCGACTATGTGGCCCAAGAGCAGTGGCGCGAAACTGTCGAAGGCACCGCCGAGTACATGGGAATCAAGGCCAGTAACCGCGTTGGCTATGACTACGGGGTGATGTACTTTGACAACACCAAGGACGTGCCGTTTAGTGAGGTCCTGCCGTACATTGACAGTGGCGAGGTGCCGGAGAGTTTCTTAACCACGCGCCTGTCCTATGAGACGGGTGCCCAGCTGGCCCTGTTGCTGGATTCCCTCGACCCCACCGGGGCGTGGAAACAGCAGCTCACTGAGCAGACCGCCGATGCGCCGGTGACCCTCGTCGACGTATTAGGTGAGAGCATGAAAAACCCGGCCTAGTCTGCACAGGGAAGAAGGTAAAAAACAGCAGACGGCCGGGTTAGGTGTTGAAGCTACATCGGCAGCTGGAGGCCACCGGCGGCAAGCTGCGCCAAACCGACCCCAACGACACCGGTGACCAGTGCAATCGCCAACGCGACCACGACACCGATGAGGGCAGAGGTATCCGGCGGTGTCATGTCACCGGGAATCTGTTGCGGCAGATCCGGTACCTCAGTGAAGCGGGGCTGCTGTTTCCCGTCACTGACCACCATGCCCAGCACACTGCCCGGCTTAGGCTTGTAGTCGGACACGCCAACATCCGAATACTTATAGGTCACGGTGCCGTCTGCAGCCACCGTACCGGGGAAGAACGCCCAATAGTAAGGCTCCTTTTCACTCCACACCGGGGCCACACCCTCGATGCCTGTGATATACCAGCCGTACTGGCCGTCTGACGCTTCGATCTTAAAATCAGTGGACTCAAGGGCCTCTCGGCCGGTGGTGAACTTGTCAGCGCAGTCACCTAAGGCCGGAGTGTCACCAGACTTGTCCACAACCACCCACACGTTGCCGGCGGCCAGGCACTCGGCGGCGGCGGTGTCGTTGGCATTCACCACTGCAGCAGACGCTGTGGTGACAGGAACAGTAACCAGTGCCGCGCTGATAGCGAGCACAGCAACAGAAGAAGATGTAATCTTCAAGGTCAATCGCCTTTCCAATCAAACAATAGAAACCACCGCGCTTTGGTCCGACTCTACGGTTGCGGGACAGTTGCGGAATTTCACCACATTCGCCGCGCGGCACGCTCTAGAGTGTAGTAAGGACAGCCCACAAAAGCGCAACAAAGAGGAGACGATGGCGTGACTAAACCACATTCGGGGGCAGCAGATACTGGCGCAACAACAGCAACAAGCGCCGTCGCCGCCCTCCGCGACACCGTCGCCGATACCCACTTCCCCACCCTCGAGGCCGCCCAGACCGAGGCCACAGCCATTGTGGACCAGATCGATGACTATATCGCCCCCCGGCTCTCCCACTTAGAGGCCCCCCTGTTGGCCGTTGTCGGCGGCTCCACCGGGGCCGGCAAATCCACACTGGTCAACGCCATCGTCGGCCAGGAGGTCTCCCCCTCTGGGGTGATCCGGCCGACCACCCGCCAGCCGGTACTGGTCTACAACGAGGCCGACCGCGACTGGTTCTCCTCGGACGCTATTCTGCCAGGACTCGCCCGCGAGTTTGGCCCCTCCAACCCATCAGCCACCACCCTGCGCATGGTCTCCGCTCCGATCGGCCCATCGCTCGCACTTCTCGACGCGCCCGACTTCGACTCCATCGATGACCGCAACCGGGCTCTCGCCTCCCAGCTGCTGGCGGCTGCTGACCTGTGGCTGTTTGTCACCACCCCGGCGCGCTACGCCGACCAGTTGGTGTGGAACTTCCTCACCGATGCGGCCAGCCGCAACATCGAAGTGGTCATCCTGTTGAACCGGCTCGATCCGGACACCGCCGAGGAAATCACCACTGACCTCAAGCGGATGATGACCGAGGCCGGCTTGGCCACAGCCACGGTGTTTACTGTTCTCGAATCTTTGGATGCGGCCACCATCGATGTTTCCGCCATTCGGAAGCACCTGGATACGCTGGCCGCCGATGCCGCAGCCCGGCGTGCCACCGCTGGCAAGACTCTCAGTGGTGCGGTGGATAAGCTCGTCGCCCGCACCGAAGCGTTGGCCGAAGATAAGGCCCGTGAGGAGGGCCTGGAGCATCAGCTGGTCAGTGTCATCGATGAGAACTACCAAGCCGGTGCACGCGATGTTATTGAGGCCACAGCCGATGGCAACCTCCTGCGCAATGAGGTGATGGCTAGGTGGCAGGACTTTGTCGGCACCTCAGAGGTGTTCAAGTCCGTGGAGAACTGGTACTCCAAGGCTGTGGATGCTGTGAGCCGATTCTTTACCGGCAGGACCCGCACCCCGGTGGATGTGGAGGAGAACCTCGAATCCGGGCTGCACGCTGTCATTGTCGATGCGGCGGAGACGGCAGCCGCGAAGACGTGGAGTTATCTGGGCAATGCGGCGCCGGGAATGCGGGCGACAGGGGATGCGAGCTTGGCGCACGCCAGTGCCGATATTTCCGAGCAGGCAGCCCAACTGGTGCGCGACTGGCAGCAGGGGTTGGTGCGCCACATTGAGGAGACAGCTGCCAACAAGCGGATGACCGCCCGGCTCGTCTCGTTGGGGCTCAACGTGGCCACGGTGGCGCTGATGATTGTGGTGTTTGCCTCCACGGCGGGACTCACCGGTGGGGAGATTGCCATCGCCGGTGGCTCGGCGGTGGTGGGGCAGAAACTGTTGGAGACCATCTTTGGTGAGGAGACGGTGCGGCGGATGGCCAGCCAGGCCCGCCAGGATTTGAACACCCGCATTCGCGACCTGTACCAGGCCGAGGCGGACCGGTTTGACTCGATCACTGGCACGTTGGTGGCTGGCTCCTCCAGCGATGAGCTGCGGGCGGCGGCCAGTGCTGCCAAGACGGCGATGGCCCAGTTGTAGGAGGTAGACGATGGCACGCACAAATCTCACAGACAAACTGGCCGCGCTTTCGCAGGCGGCGGAGATGTCGGCAGACATCCTCTCCCCCGACCAGACCGCCTCCCTCACCAAGGTAGCCCAGGCCGCCGGTGAGCGCCGCGAACTCTCCGGCGCACACACCGTGGTCGGCTTCTTCGGAGCCACAGGCTCTGGCAAAACGTCCCTGTTCAACGCGGTGGTTGGGGAGAATTTGGGGTTGGCGGCCGCCCGCCGGCCCACCACGTCCTCCCCACTGGCGGCGATCTGGGGAGTGGAGGACTCGGAACAACTGTTGGACTGGTTGGAGGTGGAGGACCGGCGGGTGCGCGAGGGTTCCTTCCCCGGCGGCAAGGACACCGGGCCACTGATTTTGCTGGACTTGCCGGACTTTGATTCGGTGGAGGTGACCAACCGGGCGACGGCGGCGCGGCTGGCTGAGCAGGTCGATGTGCTCGTCTGGGTGACCGATCCGCAGAAGTACGCCGACTCGGTCATGCACACGGACTTCATCCGCCCCCACGCCGCCCACGCCTCGGTCACCCTGGCAGTCCTCAACAAGGCGGACACGCTCACTGACAAGGAGGTCAAGGAGGTGACGGCCTCGTTTAAACAGCTGCTGCTTGACGACGGTCTGACCAAGGTCTCCGTCATCGCCACCTCAGCGACGACGGGGACCGGGATTGAGGATCTGCGTCAGGCAATTGCCCGGGTGGCCTCCTCCCATCAGGCTGCCGAGCAGCGGATTGTTTCTGACATTGAGGCTGTGACTGCCCCGTGGGCCGGATTAGCGGCACCGGGGGCGAAGTCGAAGGAGATCAAGTCCGCCCGCAAACAGTTGGATTCTGCGTTGACGCAGGCTGCCGGCGCTGAATACTTAGGGAATGTGACGGCGAAGGCGTATCGCAAACGCCTGGGTCAGCGCACTGGGTGGCTGTTGACCAGTTGGTTGCTGCGGTTGAGACCGGACCCCTTGAAACGGTTGGGGCTGACAGAAACTGCCGATGAGACCGGCGTGCATCACACGTCTCTGCCGGAGTTAGATGCTGCCCACCGGGCGATGGCGAACACCGGGGTGCGCCGGTATGCTTCAGCACTCTCGGAGGGGATGCCGGTGGAGTGGGCAAATGAGATTGCCGATACCACCGAGGATGTCTCTGAGGCAGTACCGGAGGCCCTCGACCGCGCGATTCAGAAGACTGAACTGCCAGCCCAGCCCTCCGGTGGCTGGTTCATTTTCTCGTTCTTGCAGTGGATCGCTCTGCTCATCGCCCTGGTCGGCATCCTGTGGTATCTGGCGGTGGCGTTCCTGCCGGGGATTGTGGTGCAGTTCTGGACGAAGGGCTACCCGGAGGTGGAGGGCTGGCCGGTGCCCACCCTGATGATCGCCGGCGGCATACTCTTGGGCATCCTGCTGGGGCTCTTCACCACAGCCTTCGGTGGGATCATTGGGGCGAGTGTGCGCAGACGCACAACAAAGGCGCTCACCAAGGAGGTCTCAGACATGGCCGAGACCCACGTGGTGGCGCCCTTGATGGCGGTGCGTGAGCGCTACTCCCAGTTCTTAGCGCTCATCACTACCGCTAGGCGTTAACGCCAACAATCGTGCCGTCCTTGCCGACGGTCACATTGACGATCTTGCCATCCTCCATGCCGGGGCACTTCAGATCGAATTGAACGATCTGACCGTCCTGGAAGAGCTTGAGACCAATGAGGTCAAACAGGCTCGGAGTCTCCTCGCTCTGTGCGGTCTGCTCCAGGCACTCCTGGATCTTTCCGGTGACCGCAACATCGACCTTCGCATCACCTTCGTCGACGTTGACGATGACACCATCTTTGCTTACATCGACCTTCTCGTCGCCCTTGTCAACGTCAATTAGGAGTCCATCCTTGCCCAGGGTGACCTTGTCATTGCCGTCCTTGACCGTGACCCCATCCTTAGTGACAAACTGTCCGCTGCTGGAGCCATTGTCGGTTGAGCTGCCAGCCTTATCCTCACTGAGCCCCACGGCGAGGCCGACGATGAGGGCGATGATGCCCACGAGAGCGGCGATTGCGGGGCCAATCTTTTCTACAATTCCACCGGGAAGCATAGTGTTACCTTCTTTCTGGATGCCGATATTTTTCCCAATTGCGCGTGTTGCATGCAACGCTTGCGCATTTGTTCTCTATATCCTGCAACATACCAGGAGTGTTACCGCATAACAATAAAAGGTGAGTGGTCAATCACTTTCGGGGGTGATTCACAAGTGTATGCACTACCCCCCGGGGATCAGACACCAGGAGAACCACCACCCAGATCACCGCCCCGAGTGCCACCACCGACAGCCCCAAGAATGCGTCATTGAGCATGTCCTTCGGGGCTGGGTTAAACAGTGCTTCTGGGTCCTCGAAATAGGTGGCAATGGCATCGACAAGCCACATCAGAGATGCCCCCGCATACAGCCAGCACAACACCGGCAATCGCAGATTCGCCTGCGGGTGGGTGTACCACACCGCTATTGCCCCGACGGCGGCAAACACACAGATGAGCAGCGTCATAGAGACTTATGCCACGGAGACATCGCGGGTACGGATCTGGTGGACAACCGCCACCGCGATCGCCCACACCGCTGTCACGAGCACTGCCATCCCCACCCCGACAGTGCCCATTTCTATCAGGGCTGCCTGCAGGTCAGCTGGGTTCTCAGCAGCAGTTAGGAACGGGAAGGTTGCGGCGATCTCCCCATGCCACAGGTGCTCAAAGGCCAAGAGGACAACCCCACCCCACAACAGGTTGGTCAACCAGGTGAGCGTGTGCACCAGTTCCAGCTTGGACTCTGCCTCACCGGCAGTCAGCTCCCCGGATGTAGCCTTCTTCTCGATGCTCTTCTTCACACCGGTCACCACCAGTGCCTCCGCGCCGGGAACCAAGAAACAGGCCATCACATTCTCCTTTAACCAACTGGATTGTTGCTCTTCTGAGGTGCTTCACTTTGGGAGCTGCTACAGCCATCGTACCAAGCTGCCCCGGCACTGTCAGCGGTTTGTGCTACCCCTGGTACTCGTCGAGAAGCAGCACACGCGGGGCGGCAGCATCCTCACTGTCCACAACCGTCCCCAACTCCCAGGCCTCAATGTGGCGGGCCGCCAAAATGGCCAGGGCGCGGTCCCGCTCCGCACCGGAGACCACCGCGACCATGCCGATGCCCATGTTGAACGTCTTCTCCATCTCCGCCCGGGAGACCTCGCCGGTCTTCTGGATAAACTGGAACACCGCCGGTGGCTCCCATGTTGCCCGCGACAGCTTCGCCGTCAACCCAGCCGGGATCACCCGCTCCAGGTTACCGGCCAAACCACCACCTGTGACGTGGCAGAACGTGTGCACCTCGCACTCGGCCATGAGCGCCAAGCAGTCCTTGGTGTAGATGCGGGTCGGTTCCAGCAGCTCCTCCCCCAGGGTGCGGCCCAACTCGGGCACCTGCTGGTGGACATCCATCCCAGCCTGGGTAAACAACACGTGGCGGGCCAGCGAATAGCCATTGGAGTGCAACCCGGAACTGGCCATCGCAATGACCACATCACCCTCCCGGACGCGGTCCGGGCCCAAGATTTCCTCGCGCTCCACCACGCCGACTGCCGTCGCGGAGACATCATATTCGTCGGGGTCCATCACACCCGGATGCTCAGCGGTCTCCCCACCCAACAGGGCACAGCCGGCCTGAACGCAGCCCTCAGCAATGCCGGCGACAATGTCGGCCACCTTCTCCGGCACCACATGGCCGATGGCGATGTAGTCCTGCAAGAACAGTGGTTCCGCCCCACACACCACCAGGTCATCCACGCACATGGCAACGAGATCAATGCCGATCGTATCGTGCTTATCTAACTGTTGGGCAATGACCAACTTCGTGCCCACCCCGTCAGATCCGGCTGCCAGCACCGGGTCCTGGTACTTCCCCAGCGCAAACAGACCGGCGAAGCCACCCAGGCCACCGAGCACCTCCGGACGGGAGGCGCGCTTGGCGTGCGGGGCGATGAGCTCGACAGCCTTGTCGCCCGCCTCAATGGAGACACCAGCAGCCTCGTATGTGTTGTCAGTCATATTCCAAAGACCTCTCTCTAAAACAGTTGAAGATCTGCCGATTTCTGCATCTCACGGACCAAATCCGCATTCGTGTTTCCGGCCGGCAGCCCGAGGGGATACACCCCATCAAAGCAGGCCCGACACAAAGACTCATACTCCTGCTCAGTCGCCTCCACCATCGCCCGGGTGGAGACAAACCCCAAACTGTCGGCGTTGATCGCCGAGCGCACGGCCTCCACCATGCCCTCATAGTTGAGCGCATCCACCGCATTGGCGATAAGCTCACCGGGGGTGGCAAAGTCAATGCCGTAGAAGCACGGCCACTTCACCGGCGGGGAGGCAATCCGCACATGCACCTCAGTGGCACCGGCCTCCCGCAACATCCGCACCAGGGCGCGCTGCGTGTTCCCGCGGACGATCGAATCATCGACAACGACCAGCCGCTTGCCCTTGATCTCATCGCGCAGCGGGTTGAGTTTGAGCCGGATACCCAACTGGCGCAGGTTCTGGGTGGGCTCAATGAAGGTACGGCCCACATAGTTGTTCTTCACCAGGCCCGACCCGTAGGGCAACCCGGAGCCCTGCGCGTAGCCCACCGCGGCCGGAATACCGGAGGAGGGCACCGGAATAACCAGGTCAGCATCGGCTGGGGCCTCGGCGGCGAGGCGACGGCCAATCTCCACCCGCGCCTCATTGACAGACTTGCCACGCAGATCCGAGTCCGGCCGGGCCAAGTACACGTACTCAAACACGCAGAACTTGTCGTTCTTTTCTGCAAACCGTTCGGTCGAAATCCCCGAGGCGTTGATCGTGATGAGCTCACCGGGCTGGACAGTGCGCACAAACGAGGCACCGACAATATCCAGGGCACAGGTTTCACTAGCCACCACCCAGCCGCGATCCAACCGGCCGATACTGAGCGGGCGCACCCCGTGGCGGTCGCGGGCGGCATAGACGTTCTTGCCATCGGTAAACACAATGGAGAACGCCCCCTCTAGCCGGGGCAGCAACTCTCTGGCCGCCTCCAGTACCGTCTTCTCCCCGGTCACCCGATCGGCCAACAGGGCACACATGACCTCCGAGTCCGAGGGGTAAATATCGCCCCGGATGAGCTTCTTCGCCCGCGCCTCATCCATCAGCGCGTGGTGGTTGGTCAGGTTGCCGTTGTGAGCCAGCGCCACATCCGTGCCGTTGGGGGAGGTGCGGAAAATCGGTTGGGAATTCTCCCAACGCACACCACCGGCTGTGGAATAGCGAGTGTGCCCAATGGCAAGATCCCCCTGCAAGGCCGCCAACGTCTGCTCATCAAACACCTGGCTGACCAGGCCCAGATCCTTGAACACGACGACGCGCTCGCCGTCACCAACCGCGATACCCGCCGCCTCCTGGCCGCGGTGCTGGAGCGCATAGAGCCCATAGTAGGTAACCTTGGAAACTTCCTCACCAGGGGCGAAGACACCGAACACCCCACATTCATCGTGGGGAACATCGTCACAGACGGAGCCTGCAGTGCTCCGTGAGACAGCACCGGTTAACTGGTCACGAACAAAGGTGGACACGTTCGTCCATCCTAGCCCACAGCAACCCCAAATAGATAGCCGATGCCGTAGGTGACCCCCATCGCCAAAATGCCCCCGATGACCAGCCGAAGTACCGAGCGCACCTTGGAGCCATCGGAGAAGCGGGCCGAGAACGTGCCGGTGATAATCAGCGCCACCGCCGTCAAGATGAGGGTTGCCTCCGCCTTCCAACCGGCCGGAGCCACCACCGCTGCAATGAGCGGCAAAATCGCCCCCAGCAGGAAGGACACCGCTGAGGAGAGGGCTGCCACCCACGGGTTGGTGAACTCCTCCGCAGACACCGAGTGATGGAGGTTGAGGTGCGCGCCCACGAGGTCCTGGGTGGCCATTTCCTCGGTGGCCTCAGTGGCTACCGCCTCATCTACGCCCTTTTCCATGAGCGTGTGCACAATGTCCTCTTTCAGCTGGGCGGGAGACTCAATTTCCTCGCGACGGTGTTGCTCCACCATCGCCATCTCCGTATCCCGCTGCGCACTCACGGAGACATACTCCCCCAACGCCATCGACACCGCACCAGCGGCGACAGCAGCCACACCGGCGGTGAACAGGCCACGACTATCGGTTCCCGCCGCCGCCACACCGAGCAGCACACCGGCGGTGGAGATGATGCCATCGTTGGCACCGAGCACTCCGGCGCGCAACCAGTTGAGTTTTGCCCCAATCGTATCGGTCATGCGGCCCATTGTATGGACCTGGATAAACCCTGTCACCTGTGGAAAGGATAACCTTGGTTGGGGTTAGGGTGGACCTATTTTACCAATGGTAAATTCTTTCCAATCTCTCCGGCCAGATGCCCCGAGGCACTCGTCGCCGCAGCGTCCACCGATTGTGCGAACGACACCAGCCCGAGCACCAGCCGCAGCCACTCCACCGGGCTGGTTTCCACCACATTCGGCGGAGTACCACGGGTGTGGCGCGGCCCTTCAATGAGCTGGACGGCCACAAATGGTGGCACCCGCAGTTCCACACTGTGGCCAGGGGCAATCTGGGCAAGATACCTGGCCGACAGGCGCACCGCTGCCGCCAACTCATCGCGCGGAGGTGT
>R14__coassemble_1114_pt1 | contig 14437 bp, 15 predicted proteins | sample R14__metabat2_low_PE_014 | metagenome-assembled genome bin R14
GTGCATGACAATCAAACACAGATGCACAAGCGATGGACCTGACCCTGACAGAAAGGCTGCTCTCATGACCTCCCCCGAAAACTACCTCGCCGTCATCAAGGTTGTTGGTGTCGGCGGCGGCGGTGTCAACGCTGTCAACCGCATGATCGAGGAAGGACTAAAGGGGGTGGAGTTTATTGCAATCAACACCGACTCCCAAGCCCTCATGTTCTCCGATGCGGATGTGAAGTTGGAGATCGGACGTGCGGCAACACGTGGCCTCGGCGCTGGTGCCAACCCTGAGGTGGGGCGGGCATCTGCGGAGGACCATAAGAACGAAATTGAGGAGATCCTCAAGGGCGCAGACATGGTCTTTGTCACCGCAGGTGAGGGGGGTGGAACCGGTACCGGTGCCGCTCCGGTTGTGGCCAACATTGCCAAACGGCAGGGGGCGCTGACCGTCGGTGTTGTCACCCGGCCCTTCAACTTTGAAGGCAAGGCGCGCACCAATCAGGCGCTAGAGGGCATTGAGAAACTGCGGGAGGTCTGTGACACGCTCATTGTCATCCCGAATGATCGTCTCCTTCAGCTCGGTGATGCCAACTTGTCCATGCTTGAGGCCTTCCGAGCTGCCGATGAGGTGCTCTACAACGGTGTTGAAGGTATCACTCGGATTATCACCACCCCCGGCATTGTTAACCAGGACTTTGCCGATGTGAAAACTGTGATGACCGATGCCGGTACAGCGCTGATGGGTGTGGGAACCGCCCGTGGCGAGGACCGCGCTGTCAATGCCGTCAAGCAGGCAGTGAACTCTCCGCTGTTGGAATCGACTATCGACGGTGCCTCCGGTGTGCTGTTGTCCTTCGCAGGTGGATCGGACCTGGGGTTGGCTGAAATCAACGACGCTGCCGAGCTGGTTTCCTCGCTCGCCGATGAGAACGTCAACCTCATTTTCGGTGCCATTATTGATGACAACCTTGGCGACGAGGTGCGGGTGACAGTCATTGCTACCGGCTTTGACAACCTCAACAACGTCACCGGCCACGACCACGCTGCACCGCGCTCTGCGGTGATGAGTCCAGAGCCCGATGAGGGCGGACAAAACCGTGACTCCCTCTTTGGTGGTGAGTATCGGCCCAATCCTAACGTCGCCAGCAGCGCCACGGCGGATACGGGCTCGACTGACTCAGCACCGGGTGCGCCAGCTTCGGAGAAGCCGGCTCGCCACCGCAGTGACGACGAGGACGACGATCTCGATGTCCCCAGCTTCCTCTAAGAGCAGGTGGTTATTTACCGATCGTCGAGGAGGTGTATCGAAGAGCCCCTACACCGGTCTCAACCTTGCCACTCACGTCGGAGATGATGAGCAGGCGGTCGCCCACAATCGGCAGTTGCTTGCTGACGAGGTGGGTATCCCAGCGCATCGGTTTCGGTTTATGGGCCAAATCCACTCACATCGGGTTGCCGTCGTTGGTACCGATTCGGAGCGGACAACCCCGAATACCGATGCGTTGGTGACGACAGAGACTGACCTCCCCCTGGTTGTGCTGGTTGCTGACTGCGTGCCGGTCATCCTCACTGACGATACTGCCGGGGTCATCGCCGTCGCCCATGCCGGTCGTCGTGGTGCAGTCGATGGGATTGTGCCAGCAACAGTTGCGCAGATGGTTGAGTTGGGTGCAACACCTGAGAACATTCACGCCATCCTTGGCCCGAGTGCTGCGGGCCGAGACTATGAGCTGCCCGCCCAGATGGTTGAGGACGTTGAGGCGGCATTGCCCGGCTCGGCGACAGTGACTGCTCACGGCACCCCTGGCGTTGATCTTCATGCCGGCCTTGCCTACCAGCTCAAGAAGTTGGGAGTTTCCTCCATTGAGCGCGATGAGCGTTCCACGGTGACCACTGAGGAGCTGTACTCCTACCGGCGCGAGGGGACGACGGGGCGGTTTGCCGGTGTGGTGTATCGGCCTGGTTCCAGTGGTGAGGAGGCTCCACAATGACCGAGCTGAAGATTGCAGATGAGACCCGTTACCGGGAGATTTCTGCGGGACTAGAACGCGTCCGTGCCCGGATTGATGCAGTGGCTGACCATCCGGTGAGTCTCTTGCCAGTGACCAAGTTCCACCCCATAAGCGACATTCTGATCCTCCATGAGCTGGGTGTGAAGGAGGTGGGAGAAAACCGTGAACAGGAGGCCCGCGAGAAGCACCAGGCGTTTCCTCAGATGAACTACCACATGATCGGCCAGATTCAGCGGAAGAAGATCAACTCCATCGCCCGCTGGGCGCACGTTGTGCAGTCGGTCGATTCGGTAGATATCGCCATCGGTCTCAACCGAGGCGTGGAGTTGGCCATTGAGCGTGGCGATCGTCCAGATGGGCCTTTAAACGTCTTTGTGCAGCTGAGCTTGGATGGGGATCCCGACCGTGGCGGATGCGCGGCAGAGAATCTGGATGAGCTTGTCACTGTTGCCACCGAACAGCGGTATCTGCGCCTTGACGGGTTGATGTGTGTGCCACCGGTAGACACCGACCCGGCAGCCGGGTTCGCCACCGCCCGTGAGATAAAAGAGGGGCTAGAGAAACAGTTGGGACGGGTGTTACAATTCTCGGCCGGCATGTCCCATGACCTGGAGATAGCTATTAAAAACGGCTCCACACTCGTGCGTGTCGGTACCGATATCCTGGGGAACCGTCCGTTAGCCTAAGACCACAGACCACCTTGTTGAGATGACTGGAAGGAAGATCAGATGACCGCAATCCAAAAAGCAAAGGAATTCTTCGGGTTCGTTCCACCGGAGGATGAGCCGTACTACGACGAGTCGGGTGCCTACGAGCGTCCCTACGCACAGCCGGTACGCTCTGACCGGGAGAGCCACTACTCTGAGAGTCCCTACCGTCGCCACGACTATGCAGCGACTATTGTGCCCGTCACGATTTCAGACTACAAGGATGCTGCCCGGATCGGAGAGCCCTACCGCGACGGAGATGCCGTGGTGTTCAACATGTCCTCAATGTCCAAGGATGACGCGAAGCGGTTGATTGATTTTTCGGCCGGACTTGTCTTTGTGACTCGGGGCAAGATGGAGAAACTGTCGTCTAGGATTTTCGCAGTTGTTCCAGAGAACGTGCGGGTGAGCCGGTCTGAGTTGGAGCGTGCTGCGGGAATCTAACTAGGATGATGGGCATGAGTCTCGTCATTGGAGTGATCATCCTCCTTCTCCAGGTGTACCTCTACGTGTTAGTGGCACGCATACTCATTGAGATGATCGGTTCCTTTTCCCGTCAATTTCGCCCACCGCGGTGGTTCAGCGTCATCTCTGAACCACTTTTCGTGGTCACCGATCCACCAGTGAAAGCCCTGCGGCGGTTGATTCCACCACTGTCGATGGGTGGTGTCGGGCTCGATGTCTCCGTTATCGTGCTCTTTCTCATCATTGAGCTACTGATAGTGGCGCTGGGTAGTCTGGCTTAGTACTGGGAAAATTTGACACAGGTGAGAAAATTTTTAACGATTCAACTTAATGTTTCGTGAAAACACCAGTACACTACTTCTCAGAAGCTTAAGATAAAGTACAACTTCAACATTCGTTTAACTCGAAGGGAATTGTTCCATGCCGCTGACACCAACTGACGTGCATAACGTAGCCTTTAGCAAGCCGCCCATTGGCAAGCGTGGCTACAACGAGGACGAAGTCGATCAGTTCCTCGACCTCGTCGAGGATGAGCTCGCGAAACTGAATGATGAAAATGAAAACCTGCGTCAGCAGGTTGCCGAGCTACAAACTGAGCTCGAGGAAGCCCGCTCCGGAAAGCCCGCTGCTGTGGCTCCTGCACCGGTGCCGGTGCCATCTCGGGATGCGGATATCGACGAAGGTGCCATCCGCGAGCAGATCGAGCAGCAGCTGCGTGAGGAATATCAGGCGAAGCTGGATCAGGCCAATACGCAGATTCAGCAGGCCCGCAAGGATGTCGAAGAGGCCCGTCGTGAGGCCACTGCGGCGAAGCAGGCCGCAGCTCAGGCCGATAAGGCAGGGGCTGCTCAACCGGCCCCGAGCCGGCTCGCCGCCACCGATGGCTCTCAGGCCAGCCCGGAGACCCACATGCAGGCCGCCCGAGTGCTGGGGTTGGCCCAGGAGATGGCTGACCGCCTCACCAACGATGCCCGCACTGAATCCCAGTCCATGCTGTCGGAGGCCCGGACGGCGGCAGAGAAGACCATCAATGATGCCAACCAGAAGTCCACGACGACTCTGACGCAGGCAAAGCAGCAGGCCGAGAAGCTCGTAGCCGATGCCACCAGCCAGCGCGATACGATGCTGGCTGAGGCCACTCGCAAGTCCGAGGAGCAGGTGCGTGCCGCCCAGGATAAGGCCACGGCCCTCCAGCAGGATGCCGAGCGGAAGCACTCAGAGATCATGGCCACTGTGAAGAAGCAGGAAGCTGCGTTGCAGGCCCGGATTGAGGAGCTGCGGACCTTCGAGCGCGAGTACCGCACCCGGCTGAAGACTCTGTTGGAGTCGCAGTTGGAGGAGCTGCAGAGCCGTGGCACCTCTGCTCCGCGGATGCCTGAATCTGGCAACCAGACTGGCGGGAATTAATTCCCGATCCCCTCGCAGGAAAATGAGATAAAAGAGTAAGGCCTGGACGTTCATGACCGTATTTGCAATGGTGTGTGGACTGATAGGTCTTATTCTTTTATTTGTTGCTATCGCCACTCACTCGGCAACCGTGATTGGGCTCCTCATTGTCGTTGTTGTCGCTGGTGCCGGTGCTCTCATCTTTGATTTTGTTCATCGGAACTGGATTGCGATAGATGAGGACAGTGACCGTGAAACCGCGCGGACGAGGGGAAAACACGCGCGATAGGGGCTGATCGCTGATGTGAGGGAAGAATTGGGGGAGAGCCAGCCACTGGTGTAGAGTGGGGCTTGCTGCGATGACCCGGCTATCACCGGCGAGCTTCCGGAAGAACAGGTCCGCTACCGGGCCCCAGTAGAACCGGACGGTTGCGTGGAAACATGCACATCAAGTCACCGACATGGGCTTCCAATTGAGCGGGATGTACACACATCCACGCGGGGTGGTACCGCGAGCGGCCACATTCACGGCGAATGTGAACGCGCGTCCCCGCAAGAAATAACCGCCGCTCAATGGAAGTGAAGAAACAATGTCAGAAGAAAACAACCAGGTCGGCTCCGTCTATCCGCGCGCCGATTTAAGCGCTGGCTCGACCAAGTTCCCCGAGATGGAGCAGGAGGTCTTAGCCTACTGGAAGGACGATGAGACCTTCCAGGCCTCGATCAAGAACCGTGAGGATGCTCCGGAATACGTCTTCTACGATGGGCCGCCCTTCGCCAACGGATTGCCTCACTACGGGCACCTGTTGACTGGCTATGTTAAGGACATTGTGCCCCGCTTCCAGACCATGCGGGGCAAGAAAGTCCAACGCGTCTTCGGTTGGGACTGTCACGGTTTGCCCGCCGAGCTCGAGGCCGAGAAGCAGCTGGGCATTAAAGACAAAGGCCAGATCGAGGACATGGGGCTGAAAGCCTTCAACGACTACTGCGCCACCTCGGTCCTCGAGTACACCGAGGAGTGGAAGGACTATGTCACCCGCCAGGCCCGCTGGGTGGACTTTGACAACGGCTACAAGACGATGGACATGACGTTCATGGAGTCGGTCATGTGGGCGTTTAAGACCCTGTGGGATAAGGGGCTTATCTACCAGGGATTTAGGGTGTTGCCGTATTCGTGGGCAGAGCACACTCCGCTCTCCAACCAGGAGACTCACCTCGACGATGCCTACAAGGAGCGCCAGGATCCGGCGTTGACTGTCACCTTCCCGCTCGCCGGTGCCAAGGCTGGCAGTGCCGGTGAGAAGGTGCTGGAGGAATTGCAGGGCTTTGCGACGCCTACCGCACCGCTCGCCTTCCTTGCCTGGACCACCACCCCGTGGACATTGCCCTCCAACCTCGCCCTGGCGGTCAACCCCGCCTACACCTACGTTGTCGTCGAGGTCGGCGAGGACGGTCTGGAGGAGTTCCGTGGCCGCCGATTCCTGCTCGGCCAGGAGCGCTTGAGCGCCTACGCCAAGGAGCTGGGGAGTCAGGTCGATGTGTTGGCCACCTACACCGGCACGGAGCTGGAGGGGCTGACCTATGAGCCGATTTTCGGCTACTTCCCGGATGTGGAGAACGCCTACCAGGTGCTCCTGGCAGACTACGTCACCACCGAGGACGGCACTGGTGTGGTACACCAGGCACCGGCCTTCGGTGAAGACGATATGAACACCTGTAACAAGTACGGTGTTGGCCTGGTCATTCCCGTCAACGAGGACGGAGAGTTCACCGCCCAGGTGCCCGACTATGCGGGCATGCTCGTCTTTGATGCGAACAAGCCGATCATCAAGGACCTGAAGGCGAGGATGCGCGTCGTCCGTCATGAGACCATCGTCCACTCCTACCCGCACTCGTGGCGCTCCGGCGAGCCGCTCATCTACATGGCCCTGCCGAGCTGGTTCGTCTCCGTCACTAAGTTCCGTGACCGGATGGTGGAGCTGAACAAGACCGAGATCAACTGGGTGCCCGGCCACATCCGTGACGGCCAGTTTGGTAAGTGGCTGGAGGGGGCGCGCGACTGGAACATCTCCCGTTCGCGCTACTGGGGCTCACCCATCCCGGTGTGGGTCTCCGATAACCCGGAGTACCCGCGCACCGATGTCTACGGCTCCCTCGATGAGTTGGAAGCCGATTTTGGGGTGCGCCCAACCACCCTGCACCGCCCGGAGATCGATGAGCTGACCCGCCCGAACCCGGACGATCCGACAGGAAAGTCCACGATGCGGCGCGTCCCGGACGTGTTGGACTGCTGGTTTGAGTCCGGCTCCATGCCGTTTGCCCAGAAGCACTACCCGTTCGAGAACCGTGAGTGGTTTGATAGCCACTCTCCCTCGGACTTCATCGTGGAGTACTCCGGGCAGACCCGTGGCTGGTTCTACACCTTGCACGTGTTGGCTACCGCCCTGTTTGATCGGCCAGCCTCCAAGAACATCGTCGCCCACGGCATTGTGCTCGGCAACGATGGGCTGAAGATGAGTAAGTCCAAGGGCAACTACCCCAACGTCTTTGAGGTGTTTGACCGCGACGGTTCCGATGCGATGCGCTGGTTCCTCATGAGCTCGCCAATCCTGCGCGGTGGCAACCTGGTGGTCACTGAGGAGGGCATCCGTGAAGGAGTGCGCCAGGCGATTCTGCCGCTGTGGAATGCGTATACCTTCTTGAAGCTGTACTCCTCTCAACCAGCGCAGTGGGATACCAGCTCCACCAATGTGCTCGATCGCTACATTCTGGCGAAGACGCACGATCTTGTCGGTAAGCTCGCTGTCCACCTGGATAAAGTGGCCATCGCCGATGCCTGCGATGAGGTTCGGGTGTTCTGCGATGTGCTCACCAACTGGTATGTGCGCCGCTCTCGCGACCGCTTCTGGGCGGGCTCTGAGAAGTATCCGGAGGCCTTCAACACCCTCTACACAGTGCTGGAGTCCGTCACCCGCGCAGTCGCCCCGCTGCTGCCGATGGTCAGTGAGGTCATCTGGCGTGGCCTCACCGGCGAGCGCTCCGTTCACCTCACCGACTATCCGCAGGCCAGTCAGTTCCCGGCCGACGATGAGCTTGTGGCCACCATGGACACCGTGCGTGCGGTCTGCTCTGCGGCAAGCTCCCTGCGCAAGGCCAATCACCTGCGCAACCGTCTGCCGCTGAACAAGCTGACGGTGGCGGTACCGGATGCACAGGCACTCGCCGAGTTCGCCGACATCATCCGCGATGAGGTGAACGTGAAGAACGTGGAGCTCACCAGCGACGTGGATGCGATCGGCTCCTTCGAGGTTGTCGTCAATGCCAAGGTAGCAGGACCCGCCTTGGGCAAGGATGTGCAGCGGGCGATCAAGAACGCGAAGGCCGGTAACTACACCCGCGACGGCGAGAATGTCACCGTCGATGGGGATATCACCTTGACTCCGGAGATGTACACCGAGAAGCTCGTCGCCCAAGATCCCGACTCCACCGCCCAGATCCCTGGCTACAACGGGCTGGTTGTCCTGGATATGGAGGTCACCGAGGCGCTCGAGGCCGAAGGGTGGGCTGCCGACGTGGTCCGCGGCCTCCAGGACGGGCGGAAGCAGGAGGATTTTGCCGTCAGCGACCGGATCACCGTGAACCTGGCGGTGCCTGCAGACAAGCTCGAGTGGGCGACCCGCCACCAGGACTTCATCGCCGGGGAGACGTTGGCAACGACGCTCAACGTGGTAACTGATGGTGGGGAGCTGCCCGCTGGGCTGACTGTCCACGACGTGGTGGCAGGAGTGACCGCGACCCTCGTGCGGGCGTAGGGAGTAAGCACCCGTCCTCTAATGAAACATATTGACTTCCCTGCTCGCCATAACATAAAGTTGTGACGAGTAGACAAGTCATTATATTGGTGAGGAGGTGGTCCGATGCCAGGTTATCGCATCGAGCGCGAGCTCGCTGAGTTCGGTGAACACATTCGCGGCTGGCGCATGGTTCTCCACGTCACTGCCCAGCAGGTCTGCGAACGCGCCGATATCTCCCGCGACACCCTCCGCAAGATCGAGCGCGGGGATGCTACCGTGGGATTTTCTGCCGTGGCCCAAGTCCTGCGCGCCCTCGGCCAGCTGGACACTGTTGTCTCATCCATCGATCCCCTCGCCACGGACTTAGGCCGGTTGCGGGCGGACCGGCTCACCCGGCAGCGGGCGTGAGTACGACAAGGATGTGACACTGTGAGTCAGCTAGCTATTGAAGTCTGGAACGGCGATACACAAGCAGGTCAGGCCTTTTTTACTCGAGCAAGGAGAGGTCAGGGTCGCGGAGGCGTATCGACGACGTTTATCTATGAGCCGAGCTACCTCGCCCACGGTGGAATAGCACTGGATCCGGCACTGCCGTTAGTTCCTGGAGCTCAGTACGTTCCAGGGCTCCCGGGTGCGTTCTCTGACACCGCGCCGGATCGGTGGGGGCGCAATCTCATCGACAAGCAGGAGCGCGAACAAGCCCGAGTGGAACAGCGTGCACCGAGGACTCTCGATGAGATCGACTATCTGCTTCGGGTCAGCGATAATACACGCCAGGGAGCACTGCGTTTTCGCATCCCTGCTAGTTCAACGGCAGAAGGTTTTGTTGGGGCGGACTCCGCAGTGCCGCCTCTCCTGGAGCTTCCCGCTCTGCTTAGGGCAGCTGATGACGCATCCCAGATACAGGATGCGGCAGGTACGCATGAGGCAGTGAAACTTCTCCTCCAGACGGGAACCACCGGTCTGGGTGGGGCCCGCCCGAAAGCAGCCGTGAGGCTCGAGAATGGGGCATTGGCGATTGCGAAGTTTCCACATAGCTCCGACGAGTGGGATGTGATGGCGTGGGAGGCAGTCAGCCTCGACATCCTCGCGCGTGCGCAGTGCCTGGTTCCGCAGTATCGACTCACACGTGTAGGGGAGCGCTCGATCCTTCTCCTTCGCCGTTTTGACCGTTTGGGAGATACCCGGATTGGCTATATCAGTGCACTGACGGCGGTGGGTGCTCGCGATGGTGAACAGCGCGATTATGTGGACATTGCTGATACCATCCGTGATTTGAGTGCCAGTCCTCATTCTGATCTCCGCGAACTATTCCGGCGCGTTGTGGTTTCTGTCGCCATCGGTAACACCGATGATCATCTGCGCAATCACGGTTTCTTGGCCGACTTAAAGGGGTGGAGGCTTGCTCCCGCCTTTGATGTCAATCCCGCCGGCGATCTCTCCACGCCCCGGGCGACGGCGCTCGCTGGTGCTGATAGTTTCCCCGAGGAAGTTGCTGCTCTGGGAGATGTTGCAGAAGCGTGTTCCATCTCGGCAGCCGAACGGACGGAGATAGTAAGCGGCGTTCTCGGTGCTATCGCAGACTGGGAGAACCTGGCCATCCACCGTGGGATTTCACAGCGGGAGCGCAGCCGCTTTGCTGAGCTCTTCGCCGCTAGGGGTGCCCAGCTCCGATCGGTTGCGTAGTTCGCTCCTAATGAGGGCTGCTTTGAGTTCTCGCCCGTAGGCATAGGTGCCGTAGTCAGCCGCCCCCTTCGGGACAACTCGGTGACAGGGGACAAGAAGGGCGATGGGATTGTGGGAACAGACACTGGCCACCGCGCGAACAGCTCGTGGACGGCCAGCCAACTGTGCCAGCTCTGAATAGGTGATAAGGTCACCGAGTTTGGTCTCAAGGAGCGCTGCGCGGACCGCACGGGCAAATTCTGTGTGGGCTGGGGCCAGTGGAATGTCTGCAAAGGGAAACGGATCGCCGGCCTGCCAGCGCTCTATCGCACGCCGAAGGAGATCAGCGGTTGGTGCTGCCTGGGGAGGAACAGTTTCCTGTCGCGCGTGCGGTTCAAAGCGTGCCCGAGTCACGGTGCCATCGGCACTGACTGTGACCACTAGGTCATGGGAATCAACTGGCCGCACGACAATATCCACAGCTTTACTCTATTAAACTCCAGTGCCTGGCTACAATAATCCACTATGAGCGTAGCCAGCATGATCCACGATGCTTGTCAGTGGAACCCACCCCCTCAGCTGCGCGACACGCTCGCCCAGGTTGATGAACTCCAACAGCGGCTCAATGAGGAGATTGCCGCGAGAACGCGTGAGAATCCCGACGCCACCACCATCACTCTGGATAGCTACCACCGTGACCTCTTCGTCCGCTTCGCTGGCCACAGTGCAGCGATCGAGGGATCAACCCTCTCACTGATGGATACAACCCTCGTTTTGGAGGGGGAATTCGTGCCCAGCGATCAGAAAGAAGTCAGCGACATGTTCGCCGTTCGCGGTGTTGCTGAGGGATACCAGTGGGCGCGGGAACAAGTCAGCGCTGGCCGTAACATCGACGCTGGTTTTATCCAGGACATTCACGAGCACACGGCGCTAGACCTGCAACCGGCCAGCCGAGGGCGCATCCGCACGATGGCGGTGATGATTGCCGGATCAGGGGTATCGGTTTCGCCCCCGGAGGATGTTCGCGCTGACCTCGATTACCTCCTCACCGAGTCGGCTCGGTCCTCGCAGCATCCGCTTGTGCAAGCCTGCGCCTTTCACACCTGCTTCGAGCGCATCCATCCCTTCGCAGATGGAAACGGTCGGGTCGGTCGGACAGTGCTCAATCTGCAGCTAGCGCAGGCTGGCTACAGCCCGGTAGCTGTGAAAAATGATGACCGCCGCGCCTATCTATCAGCACTCAATAGCTGGCAGGTTGGTAACGATCCACAACCACTGGTTCATCTCGTGTCCAGCTCTGTTACAGCTGAGTGTCAGCGGCAACGAGAACTGTTGGCGCTCAATGGGTAACCGCCTCATCCTGCTCATCCCCGTGGTGGTGCTGGTAACCTCGGGGATCTCCATGTACTCCGGGGCAGCGCTCGCTGTCGGCCTGTTTGCCGCACTGCCGCCGTGGATCGTCGCGTGGCTGCGCATCAGTGTCGGGGCAGTTCTCCTGCTGCTCCTGGCGCGCCCCAATCGGGCTCAGTGGCGCGGGCGCGCTGGAATCATGGCGCTTATCTATGGGCTCACCACCCTCGGCATGAACACTGTGTTCTACGAGGCCATTGCCCGCATCCCGTTGGGGACAGCGGTGGCCATCGAGTTCTTAGGCCCGGTGGCGGTGGCGGCGTGGGGGAGTAGAACCGCCCGCGATTGGCTCTCGCTAGCTCTGGCCGCCATCGGAGTGGTGGTGATGAGTGGGGTGCAATGGCAGGTCAGCCCGGTCGGAGTGATGTTTATCCTGCTTTCGGCCCTCTTGTGGGCGGGCTATCTCATTGTGTCCGCACACGTTGCACTCACCTCCCCGTCGGAGTTCACTGTGCGCGGGGCACTCTCACCCCTCGCCGTGGGATTCACCTACGCCGGGGTGGTCACCCTGCCGCTGGTTGTTCTTTTCTGGCCAGATAGAGTGCTGGCAACAGTCGGTGGCTACGGGTCATTTGCGCTGTGGGCGCTCGGACTCGGGTTCTTCTCCTCTGCGGTGCCCTATGGGCTCGACCAAATCGCACTGAAGATAGCGTCGAAAAGCTACTACGCCGTCTTGAGTGCCATCTTGCCCCTGACAGCCCTGCTTGTCGGTGCAATCCTCTTGCGGCAGATGCTCTCGGTGCCCGAGCTCATCGGCGTTATCCTCATTGTCATTGCAGTGCTGCTCCGCAAACCGGTAGCTGCCGAGCAGGAGTAGGGTGCAGGTGTGAGCAGTTTGACACACATCTTCCACCAGCCGCGCTCGGTCAAGGCCATCACCTTTGCCTGCGTGGTCAGCTACATGGGCGTAGGCCTGGTCGATCCGATCCTCCCGGAGATTGCCGCCTCGCTCAATGCCACCCCTGGTCAAACTGAACTCCTCTTCACCACCTACCTGTTCACGACAGCGGTGATGATGTTCTTCAGCTCCTGGATCTCCTCGCGGATTGGGGCCAAACGGACTCTGCTCGCCGGCCTTGGACTCGTTGTCGCCTTCGCGCTGGCTTGCTCTCTGGCAGGATCGGTCAACCACATCATTGGGTTCCGCGCCGGGTGGGGCGTGGGCAACGCACTCTTCGTCTCCACCGCCCTCGCCGCGATCGTCGGAGCCAGCGCAGACACCCGCTCCGCCGTCGTCCTCTATGAGGCGGCTTTGGGGCTGGGTATGGCAGTCGGCCCCTTAGCCGGCGGCACCCTGGGAAACATCTCCTGGCGCGGCCCCTTCGCTGGCACGGCGGTGCTCATGCTCATTGGCCTCATTGGCGTGCTGGTCTCCGTCGCACCGACCCCACCCACACGTGCCCACGTGGACGTGATGGCCCCCTTCAGGGCGCTGCGTCGCCGCGACTTTCTACCCGTGTTGAGCTCCTCCTTCTTCTACAACTACGGCTACTTCACCATTCTGGCCTTCGCGCCGTTCCCCATCGCTGCTGCCGCAGCAGCCCACGGCCACACCTTTACCCCCCTCCACCTGGGCCTTATCTTCTTCGTCTGGGGGCTGTTCCTAGCCATCGCCTCAGTAGTCCTTGCCCCACGGCTCTCCCAATGGTTGGGGGTCACCCGCGCACTGCTGGTCACCCTGGGACTGTTGGCCGTCGACGAAGTGGTCTTCTTTGTGGCAACTAACACTGTGTGGATTGTCGTTGTTGCCACCTTGATCTCTGGACTACTTCTCGGGGTGGCCAACACAGTGATGACCGAGGCCTCAATGGAGGCCACGGACCTGCCCAGGCAGGTCGCCTCTAGCTCCTACTCCGGGGTCCGCTTCTTCGGGGCGGCGTTGGCTCCCGCGATGACTGGACCGCTCTCGGAACTGGGGGGACTGGGGCTACCGTTCGCAGTGGGTGCGGTGACCATGCTCATCGCCATGGGATGTTTGCTGCTCAATCGGCCTCACCGGACAGGGGTGTCTGCTTCAACCGCTGGCTGAAGCACCTGTGGCCAGTAGATATCCCAGCCACCATTCGCGCGCGCATCCTTTCCAGCCTGCACAATCAGCCCGTGGAGGTGGGCATACTCTTCAACGGTGAACCCTTCTGCCTGGATCTGGTCATCGCAGGTACCTCGGGCGGAGGAGTATGTAGAGAAATTCCCCCAACCTGCGGCACTCAAGAGTCTGCGGGCATAGGTGTCATAGATGAAGACAGGTCGGTGGTAGGCGTAGAGGAGGATATCATCGGCTGTCTCCTCGCCCACCCCGCGAACTGCCAGCAAGCTGGCGCGTAGTTTTCCATCGTCCCATTGGTCAGTATGCGGTCCTTCGGCACCTGTGTTGGTGGAGTAGGTGAGATACCACCCACTGATTGCCTGGAGGTAACCAGTTTTTGTGCGCCAGTACCCGGCAGGACGGATGAGCTCGCCGAGGTAGGCTGGATCGGAGTCAAGCAGGCGCTCCGGGGCGAGGAGATGGGCTTTGCGCAGATTGTCCAGGGCCTTTTCCACGGAGGTCCAGGCGGTGTTTTGGGTGAGAATCGCACCGACAAGGATCTCGAAGTGGTCCTCGGCCGGCCACCACACGCCTGGATCTAGAACTACTTGTGCAAGAGCGCGGTAGAGGCCGCGCATGGTGGGGTGGGTAGACATGGGTGCAAGGCTACTACGCCCAAAGCTACTGCGTTACTGCTGCTGCCGGGGCGCTTATTTGCAGATGGTGGGGTTATCCGGCTAGGGTTGAAGCCCGGTACACCAAGTTTGTGGTCATGTGTGTGAAATCAATGTGTGTGAAACCAGCTGGTGAAATGTGTGTGTCAATGAATGAATCGGTGTGCCAGCGTGCCCAGTTGCGTGTGTAGAGCTGGGATGAGAAAACATGCAAGTACAAACAAGTACAAGCAAGTACAAGCAAGAAGTGTGTGAGGGTAAAAGTGAACACCGAGGATTTTGAGAACACCGAGGATTTTGAGAACAC
>R14__coassemble_1117_pt1 | contig 14416 bp, 11 predicted proteins | sample R14__metabat2_low_PE_014 | metagenome-assembled genome bin R14
GTTATGGGGTGGGTAGTTATAAGTGGGCAGTGGAGTTAAACAGTCGCAGCAGACTGGTCCCATCGGTATGCAGCTCAATCCGGGAGATTGAGGCCAATTCCACATACAGGCGGTTGATCGCGGAGATGGGGGCCCCGATACTCCTGCGCACGGCCGCTTTGATCGGGGTGACGTGGCTGACCCACACAATCGTCTTTCCACCGTGCGGGCCCATCCACGTCTTCTGGGCCTTTGCTAGCGCCTTGTGCACGCGCCGATCGACATCGCTGACAGCTTCCCCACCGGGAGTGGGAATCTTGGTGTTGTGCAGCCACTGCGCGTGGAGGTCGCCGTCGCGCTGACGCGCCTGGTCAAAGGTCAACCCATCCCACTGCCCAAAATCGAGTTCTGTGAGGAGCTCCTCGGTGTGAACGGCGAGCCTGGTGGCTTCAGCAATCGCCCGGGCGGTGGACTGGGCGCGACGTAAGGGGGAGGCGATCACCGCATCGATGGGGGAGCCGGTGTCGTTCAGCGTACGAAACACCTCGGCTACCTTGTCTGCCTGTGCCACCCCACGCTCTGTCAATGGTGGATCGGAGCGACCGGCGTAGAGTCCGGCCGCACTCATCTCAGTCTCCCCGTGGCGGACTAGGTAGATGGTCAGGGGTGTGTCGGTAGCCCCAGTCCAGCTCGTCGATGCCGGGGCGCGCACGGAGTCGCGCTCGGAGTCTCCTGATTCTCCAGCCGCCGGTGGTTGAGCCACAGGCTCCTCACCGACGAAGCCAACTGGAGCACCGGCCGCCCCGGCATCCATCGCCACATTGGACAGCCGATCGGCGTGCTTGTTCTTCTCCCGGGGCACCCACTGGATGGAGAATCGGGTGAACCCGGCGATGAGCTGGTGGGCCTGCTGGGCCAAGACAAGCATGTCCTTGTGCTTGATCTTCCACCGGCCACTCATCTGCTCGACAACGAGCTTGGAGTCCATGAATACAGCCACCTCATCGGCACCGAGTTCGGTGGCAACGGTCAGTCCGTTGATGAGTCCGTGGTATTCAGCGACGTTATTGGTCGCGTGCCCGACATACTCCACCACTTCTTTGAGGAGTGTGCCATCGGTGGCAAAAACTGCTGTTCCAGAGCCGGCGATGCCGGGGTTGCCGCGTGAGCCGCCATCGGCGTAGATGGTTACTTTCATGCGCGCACCAGGTAGGTGCCACACTCTGGGCACTGGGGCAACTCATCGGCAGGTGTTGCGAGAATGTCGGCGATGTCGCCGGGGCTCAACCGGATCGAGCAGTTCTCACAGCTCTGCCCGGTGAAGCGGGCCACCCCGGCACCAGATTCTGCTGCTTGCCGGTCATAGGTGGCAAGGACATCAGCGGGCAGTTGATCGCGTAACTCCGGGCGTGGATCGACCGTCACGGGTGCGGCCTCGTCGGCATCTGAGGTGGTCGGAGCTATATCAGCAACGAGAGCTTCCTGCTGGGCGACAGCCTGGCTGCGGGCAGCTTCATCGGCCTGGGCAGCAGCAATCGCCTGAGCAACACTGTCGCGTTCGGCTTTGAGTTCGCCACTGCGCCGCTCCGCAGAGGCGAGGTCATGGGTGAGGTCACGGCGGGTTTCCACATCCGTCGTCGCCCCCAACTCGCGCCGGTCAGCCACTTTGCGACGGTCCAGTTTGGCCAGATCCTCATCGATCTTGTTCAGCTGGAGCTGGAGATCGGCGAGCGCCAACCGGGCCTGGGTGAGCTGATCCCTTGCCTTCGCCAGCGCACTCGCCGGAGCCTCCGCCTGGTCATCGGCGGTGGCAGTGGGGGTAGAACTGGCCGCTAAATCGGCATCGGCGAGGGCGAGGAGGACTGGTTGGAGCGACGGATCCAATTTCATGTCACACTATTGTACTGTGACTGCCCCACTGAACGAACCTCAATCCCACACCCAGCCCTGCCAGGTCCTCCTGGTCGATGTCGATGGCACCCTCATCGATTCCTTCCCCGGCATCCGCGCCTGTTTTGTCCAAGCGCTTTTCGACGTGGGCTGGCCGGTCCCCGACGAGGAGTTCATTGCCGGGATCGCCGGGCCCCCGATGGAGGAGACGCTGCGCAGTTTGGGCATGCCTGAGGGCTTAGTTCCCACAGCATTGCAGACCTACCTCCGCCACTACGGTGAAAGCGGGTGGAACAACGCCCGCCCGTTCGACGGGGCAGCCGAGTTCCTCCAGTGGGCCCACAGCGAGGGGATCTTCATCTCCACGGCGACGAGTAAAGGGGAGGGGTTTGCCCGTCAAGCACTGACCGAGTTTGGCCTCATCGAGGAGATCGATTTCCTGGCGGCTGCTGAAGAAAACGGGGCGCGGCGAACGAAGCGGGCGGTGCTGGACTATGCGATGGCCCACCTGCCCACCGCTGACTCCTACCAGATGGCCCTCCTTGGTGATCGCATCCACGATATCGACGGGGCCCGCTATAGTGGAGCCACAGCCATCGCTGCCACCTGGGGCTACGGCACCAGTGAGGAGTGGGACCAGGCTGATTTTCAGGCGAAAGACTTCTACGAGGCAAAGGAGATTCTACGTGCGCGTGTGTTTCATCTGTAGTGGCAACATCTGCCGCTCACCCATGGCCGAAGCCCTGTTCAATGACTATCTGGCCCGCGAGCATCCGGAGTCTGTCTCGGCCATTGAGGTGAGCTCTGCCGGCATTGGTGGCTGGCACTCAGGCCAACACGCCGATGATCGCACCCTCATTGAATTGAAGAAGGCCGGTATCGACGGCTCCTATCTGCGGGCCAGTCAGGTCAACGAGTACGACCTCACTGCTGATGTGCTCGTCGCGATGGATAACACCCACGCGAAAGACCTGGAGCTATTGGGGGCAAGTGAGAACCAGATTCACCTCATGCGCGAGTTTGACCGTCAGGCACCGGCTGGGGCTCAGGTAGAGGACCCCTACTACGGTGGGGTGAGCGGTTTTGCCATCACTCGTGCCCAAATCGAAGCCGCCCTGCCCGGGTTGTATGAGTACCTCACAGAGGGGCTACACTAGGGCCTGTGAATAAGGCGGAGAAGCAGTGGTGGCAGGTGGTCCTCACCCCCGGGTGGATCATCACCGCTATTCTCATCATCGCCTTCACCTACACCGCCTTCACCGTGTTAGCGCCCTGGCAGTTGGGCAAAAACGTCGCTACCGTCGAGCGCAATGACCGGATCACCACCGCGTTTGAGACCGATCCCGTCGCCTTTGGGGAGGTCTTTACCCCAGATAACACCCTGCCGGTGGACAAAGAGTGGCGGCGGGTGGAGATGGTCGGCCACTACCTGCCAGATGCTGAAGTGCTGTTGCGGCTGCGCCCGGTGAACTCCCAGGCCGGCTACCAGGTACTTACCGTCTTTGAGATCACTGCCGGTGACCACGCAGGCACGGTCGTGACCGTCAACCGTGGTTTTCTGCAGATGACAGGCGGTACAGTGCCCCAGTTCGATCCAGCACCGGCCGGCGAGGTGACAGTGGGGGGCTACGCCCAGCCACAGGAGACCTCCATCAACCGTGACCCCGTTGAGGCTGACGGGTACACGCAGGTCTTTGACATTTCCCCGCAGTCGATTGCAGCTGCAACATCGATCACCCCGATTGGCCCCTACGTGCAACTGGCGGAGGGACAACCAGGAGTGGCCGGAATTGCCATTCCGATTCCGAAGCTCGACCGTGGACCCTATTTGTCCTACGGCATCCAGTGGATTGCGATGGGGATCGGGGCTCCGATCGCCCTCGGCTACTTCATCTGGGCGCAGGCGAAGGAGCGGCGTCGTGACGCTGCCGAGGAGGCCGAGTTGGCCGCTCTCATCGCAGCCGATACAGCTGCTACCCCCGCTGGCCTGCCAACCGAACCGACGCAGGCAGCACCGGTCGCACCGACGCGGTCACGCTACGGTGAGCGTGGCAACAAGAACCCGTGGGAGAAATGGGCCAACCGGGGAGAACAGCGGTTTTAGTTACTACCCTGCGCTCCTGGCGCGCTACTCATAGCGCAGGGCATCAATCGGGTTGAGCCGGGCGGCGCGAGACGCCGGATAGTAGCCGAAGAACACTCCGATCGCCACCGAGAACCCCACCGCAAACAGCACCGCCCCCACTGGTGGCAGCGAGCCGGTGAACAGGGCCGCCGAGCCGATGTAGCCGATGATCCCACCCAATAGGAGACCTGCCAGCCCGCCGATCAGGCAGACAATCATCGCCTCAATGAGAAACTGCAGCTTAATATCCTTTGGCCTCGCCCCCAAGGCCTTGCGGATACCGATCTCGCGGGTGCGCTCAGTCACCGAGACGAGCATGATGTTCATCACCCCAATGCCGCCGACCAGCAGGGAAATCCCGGAGATCGCTGAGATCGCCAGGGTGATGCCACTCAAAATCTGGTTGATCTGATCCATCGCCTTGGAATTATCGGTAATCCGGGCATAGTTCTCCTCATCGTTGGCGTAGAGGCGGTCCAGGTAGGCGGTGACATCAGCGCGCAGCGCCGCCACATCCTCACCGGGGGCCGGACGCAACGAGATTGACGCAAACGTACTGTCCACTGCACCCGACAGGTCATAGAGAGCCGAATAGGGGCTGAGCATCACCTCCTGGCTCATTCCTGGCAGTAAGCCCTGCGAGTCCCCCTCCTCAAACACACCGATGATTGTCAGATTGGTGGTGGCATCGCCGCTTTCAAAGGTGATGGTCTGGCCCAAAGCGGCCTGGCTATCGCCATTAAACAGTGTGTCCACCACGTTCGGGGAGACCACCACCACACTGGCACCACCGGCCACATCGGTGGCTGAAATCTCCCGCCCGGTGCCAACAGTGATTGAGGACAAGGGCCCATAGTCCTCATTGACCCCCATCAGTGTGCTGGTCATCGGCTCAGAACCGACAATGTCTGTGGCTGTGACCGACCCGCCCGGATAGTAGGTGGCGTTGAGGGGAATACCGGCCAACCGATCCCCAAACCGCTCACGAATGTCAGCCACATCGTCCTCAGTGAGATTCGCATCCGGATCCCCGGGTGAATACGAGTAGTTGAACAGGTCGTTCTCTGTCACCTCCTCCGATTCATCGGGCCTGGCCTGCACTTCAATGGTTAAGTCCGTACTCCCCAACCCAGAGAGGTTCTTTTCTGCTGACACCTGCAGCGCATTGCCGATGGTCACAATGCCAATGACGGAGGTAATACCGATAATGATGCCAAGCAGAGTCAGTGCTGCTCTGAGCTTATTCACCGACAGGCTCGCCAGGGCCAGCCGAATAGATTCACCAATGCTCATCTTCCACCACCCTCTTGGTCGATATCCTGGCCACCGTCCGGACCGGTGAGGAGCCCGTCAGTCATCGTCAGCACCCGGGAGGTTTCAGCCGCCAATTCCGGATTGTGGGTGATGAGGACAAGAGTGGTGCCGTGGGCGTGGAGATCGTGAAAAATATCCATCACCTGCCGGCCCGTGTGGGTATCCAGCGCACCGGTCGGCTCGTCGGCAAGCACAATCGCCGGACCACATGCCAGTGCGCGGGCAATCGCCACCCGCTGCTTCTGCCCGCCGGAGAGCTGGTTGGGCTCAAAGTCCATCCGGTTGGCCATTCCGACCAATTCGAGGAGTTCTCGGGCGCGTTCGCGCCGGGCTTTCCGGCCCACACCGGCATACATGAGGGGGATCTCCACGTTGTTCACCGCACTCATCCGCCCGATGAGGTTGAAGTTTTGGAAGACAAAGCCGATCTGGGTGGAGCGCAGGTGAGCGGTCTCATCGGGAGACAGTGAGGTGACCTGTGTGCCGGCCAGCTCATAGGTGCCGGAGGTGGGGACATCGAGGAGACCAATGATGTTCATGAGGGTGGATTTGCCCGACCCGGATGCCCCGACAATGGAGACGAACTCACCCTGTGTCACGGTGAGCCCAACGTTGTGGAGAATCTCCTGCTCATTGGGGGTGCCGATATTAAACCGCTTGACAATGTCATGCATCACGATGAGCGGTGTGCTAGGAGGTGTGCCAGGGGGCGTGGTCATTGTGAATCACTCGCCGTGATGGTCAGCTGCTTGTCGACGAGCCCGACGCGGTCGGCAGCCTGGGTGAGAATCCGGTCCTGCTCTTCCAACCCGGCGGTGATGATCGGGGAGATGGCCTCCGGGTCAGCGACTTCCACCTCGCGGCGGGAGACGATGTTGTCGTCATCGAGCACGAGGACAGAGTACGTCGGTGTGTCGGAGTCCGGATGATCAGTGATTAGCGCGTCGGAGGGGATGGAAATCACCTGAGGTTGCTCATCGGTGATGATCTTTGCCCGGGTTGTGGAACCGATCCGCAGGCCCTCCCGGTTGCCGCGGACGACGATCTCGGCGGGGAAGCTCACCTTTCCGGACGCTGCCCCACCACCGGCGCTACTTCCGCCGATGCCGCCTGTGCTCCCTGCTGCCGCATCGGCTGCCGGAACTCCCGCTGCTGATCCGGAGATGGGGGAAATACTGCGTACCGTGCCGGTGAAGACCTCCGCTCCGGTGGCCGGGGTAGTAAAGGTGACGGTATCGCCAGGTGTTACGCGGGCAACATCGGCCTCTTTGATATCCACAGCGACGATGAGTTCGGAGTCATCCACGATGGTCATCAGCGCCCCGCTGGCTGGAGCCCCCTCGGTGGCGGAGACCGCTGAGACGAGGCCAGTGAAGGGGGCACGGATAGAGGCCTGGTTAATCTGCACGTCGATGGCGTTGGTAGCACGCTGCGCAGCTGAGTTGGCGCTGTCCACCCCGCGCAGTGCGGAGTCCAACCCGCGGGAGGCCGCATCGAGGTTGGTGCGGGCGGTGGTGCGGGCGGATTCGAGGGTAACGGTCGCATCGCTGACTGCCCGGTAGGCAGCATCGAGCTGGTCGACGGCGGCAGTGAGCTCCTCGCCTGCAGTGCGCGCTGCCTGACGGTTGCGGCAAACGGCGGCCTCCAGGGAGTCCATGGCGCTGATCAGCCCGAGGTCATCAGAGCTTTCGGTATCGGAGTTGGTTTTACCGGCTGCGACACTGGCCGACAGGACTTGTGTCCACGCCGATTGTAGGGAGTTTTCCGCCTCCGTCAGCGTCTGATCGTCGCCGGCTGCAAGGTCGCGTTTCTTCTGCTCATAGGTGCGCTGGGCCTGTTCTAACTGGGCTTGGGCAGTAGCCAGGCCAGACTGTGCAGCCTGAATCTCCGGGTTTGTCCCCTGGTCGAGTTGCTGTCTGGCGGTGTCATAGGTGGCTCGGGCCTCAGCAACCGCATCCATTGCGGTCGCAGTGGCTGTATTGCCTTCGGCGGCTGCGTCGGCGCGCTGGCGGGTGAGCTCGTCGGTGCTCAGCGTGGCGACGAGCTGATCTGCCTGTACACGGTCTCCCACCTGGACGTTGATGGAGGTCACCGGTGAGGTGAGAGTGGTAGAGAGGGTGACTGTGCGTGATGGCCGTAGGGTGCCAGTGATGGAGATGGACTCGGACACGTCGCCCCGCTCGATGGTGATGACATCGCTGTCTGGGATGGTGGTCTCACTATCCCCGCTGATGAGCCCGCGAATGAGGAGGGCGAGCAGGGCGAGGATGACGAGGACGACAACGATGACCGCAGCTTTATAGCGGCGGACCCAACTCCAGCGACTCGTGGTGGAATCGGGCAGCTGGTAGTCAAGGGTGGAGTAAGTCACAGGTACCAATCGTAGGGAAGCTGATAGGTGGAAATCAATTTCATTCACTGTGAGGGGACAGATGTCCCCAAGAACGGGTGTAGACATTTGTGAATACTGCCCACTAAACTGTGCCCGGCGAATGAGTCGGCCATGGCAATCGCGTCGCAGCGAACGGATGGACAGGTTCCATCACGCACTGCGCCGAGGAAAGTCTGGACTCCTTAGAGCACGGTGGTTGTTAACGGCAACCCAGGGTGACCTGCGGGATAAGTGCCACAGAAAACAAACCGCCTGGTGGAAACACCGGGTAAGGGTGAAACGGTGCGGCAAGAGCGCACCAGTGCGTCAGGTGACTGGCGCAGCTAGGCAAACCCCACCGGGAGCAAGGCAAACCGGCGCACCACTGGTGCGCCTGCACAGGTGAAAGAGGGCTGCTCGTCCGAGCTTGTGGGTAGCTGCTAGAGCCAGTCAGCAATGGCTGGCCGGGATGGATGATTGCCACACGACAGAATCCGGCTTACCGGCCGGCTCATTCGCCCCTTCTTCCGGGATATAGAGGTTTTACAGGGTGAGGGGATCGATGTGATGGGCCCGGTCACCTGGGCGCACCCGCACACCGATGAGATCGATGTCTGTGCTGGTTCCGGCCAACTCACCGATCGTCGCTGGGTGGAACAACCCCAGTGTGGTGTCCGTGCGTCCGAGATGGAGTTGCCGAGTGGCCACAGCACCGGCGCGAGAGAGAACATCCCACACAGCGTGTGCCGATGCCACAGGCTCAGCAAAAGCGCCACTGTTGGTGTAGCCATCGGTGGGGAAGTCCTTGAACAGGTCAAAGGCCTCAACAAAGTGGCGCGCCCGCAGATGGGTAATGAATTCGGTCGTCCGCACCGTATCTTCGGCCAGATACGTCAACCACTCATGAGCATCGCGGGCAGACGGCAAGTCACCGTGTCCACTCACTGAGATAGTTGTTGCCACCCAGTCAGCGATGCGGGTGGGAGCATCGGGCAGCTGCGCAAGGGTATCTACGTTAAACGCCGCGAGGGCGTGGTGGACAAACCGGTAGCGGCGTTCCAATTCAGCCATCGCCTGTAAGTCAGTGCCCATGGAACTGCCGATGACCACAGCGGGAAATTCCCCAAACGGGGAGCCTGTCGCCGTCACCGAGCCGTCGGCAAAGTTCACAATGCCCAGCCCCGGTTCAGCCTGTCGCAACACAGCGTGATAGCGGGCTGCCGTAAACGGGCGTTGCAGTGCTCGCTCCGCCGCACGGTGGGCCAGCCCGGCCAGTTTAAGCCGCAGGGGAGCCTCATCGCGAGGATCGGAAAGATCTGCCAGGGCCAGGGCCAGGCCACTGAAGAACGCACCGGTCACCCCCAACTCAATGGCGGTGGGAATAGTGGAAAAAGCAGTGACGGGATAGCCGTGCGGAGTGCGCGGAAGCACCTGGTGATTGCTCAGTTCCATGATCAAGACCCGGGCCGACTCCGCCCAGCTCGTAGCGGCAGCTGGTGTCTCCTCGGCTGAGTCCGGATCAGTGATCAGCTGGCACGAGGACATGTCCTCGTGCCAGTTGCCACTGCTGTCAAGGCTGTGAAAGGACACGGTGACCGCATCGTCCTCGCGCGGAGAGATAGCCACACAGATGTGCTCGGCATGGTTGAGCGTGAGCACACTGCCCCCAACGTGCTCGGTGAATCCGCCCATGACAATCGAGTTTGCCGGGGCGACGACGACCGCAGATGGGAAGGTACCGGTTGCCTGAGAGTGGGTGTCAACAGCCAGTGTTGCCGTTTCAGACTCTGTCAAACTATCTGGCCACAGGTCAATTGCTGCCATGGTGGTGACCACTACTCCTTTTCCCGTCCTTGTCCCGCTCACAAATTCTGCCACCGCCTAGAGTACCCGACAGGCTGACAACTTAGCCACCGTGTCACAGCACGGTGTGTAACAATAGCCCCATGACGGAGTCGATTGATTTGAAGTGGTACTACGACCTGGAAACCGGTGAGGTCACCCAGGGCAAGGAGGGTGGCTGGGATTCCCGGATGGGTCCCTATGACTCGGAGGAAGAAGCCCGCTCCGCGCTGGCTACCGCCGCTGAACGGACAAAAGCCGCCGATGCTGCCGATGATGCAGACGAGGACTGGGGGGAACCGCCGTCCTGGTCGGACGGCAAGTAGTTCTTCATCTTCTCCACGCTCTTCTTGAGCTTCCCATAGGACTTGGTGATCTTCTTAAACGCATCCTCATAGTCGTCGAGGGCTTGCCGGGAGGCAACCAATTCCGCATGGAAAGCGATGCCGTAGCTGAAGGTATCGAGGCCCGCTGCGCGCGCCTCATCGGCCTTCGCCGCAATCACCTGCCGTGAAGTGACCGCATCCTGGAAATCCCCGAGCACTGACTGCACGAGCTTGCAGGCATCGTAGAGCTTCTGTGTCTTGAGATCTGTGGCATCACCGACTGCCTCTGCCGAGTAGCGCAGCTTCTTCGCTGCTTTGCGGACGTTGTGGAAGTTTGCCTCCCGGTCCAACAGTGGCAGGGCTGGATCAGTCCACTCTCGTTCGGCTCGCTGATGCAGGCCGATCAGCTTGTCATAGGCTTTGCGCAGGTGGTTGGCCAGGACAATCTCCGGTTCTTCACCGGCACCGGTTTCTGCTGGCTCACGTGTCTGAGCCACCTCCGGTTCTTGCAATTCCTCTGGGGCAGTGGGTGGGTCAGCGATGATCTCATCGAGGCTGCGCAACAGCAGGAAATAGCGGTCAGAGTCCAAGAAAGCGACAATGTCATCGTGGGCGGCTTGGTAGGTGTCCGATTGAGAAGACACCAACCGGGAGGACATGTCCTCGGTGACACACTCCTGGGGGAGGGAATCCAACAGAGCAGTAAACCGCTCGCCAACCACCTCGGCATCCCGAGCCACTCCAAGGAGGCTGGCCATCTCCTTGAGCTCGTGTTTGACCTGGCTGACAACTGGGCCAGTGATAATGCCACTAAACGTCTGCAGATGTGAGCGCAGCTCCCGGGTGGCCACCCGCATCTGGTGAACCGAGTCCCACTCATCGCGGCGGACAGCGGGATCGAGCTGAACAATCCGGTCGCGCCCCTTCGCCAACGCCAGCACAACGGCGTGGAGGGGAGAATCCTCATCAACTGTTGGCGCATGAGCACTGGCCAAGATTGGGTCAGCCGAGGTGCCCAAGGCGGCCACCAGTTTGGATGGACTGTGGGAAACACGTGCACCGTGGGTAATAAGGTGGCGCACCGCCGAGGTGAGCACCGCATCTCCGAGGTCGGTGTGGATACCTCCATCACTGTAGGCTGGTCCCAGCTCCACCTCCCACTCCCGCCAGGTGGAACGCTCCCCGCCGGGCAGCAGGGACCAGGCGGTGACGTGGTCATCAGAGAACTCAGCCACCACCTCGCCAGTGGTGTCACGGAGGTTGATGTCATGGCGGACATTGTCCACCTGAGCAATGGGCACGAGGGGTCGATTGCGGGTGAGTACCTTAATCGGCCGCAGAATCTCCTCCGGTGGGGTGTAGATACCGTCCTCGGCGGCAGTTAGCGGAGCGTGGATTTCTACGCGCCCTTTAGCGGCTGGCACTTTCACATGCCAGCCAGCATCCTTGCCGCCAGTGCGCCGACGGAGGGTGACCTTCGCGTGGGTGAGAGCTAAATCCTCAGTGTCGTAGTACACCGCCGACAACTGAAAAATCTGTGGCTCGTCCACTTCAGACACATGTGCAATACCGGTCAGATCAGGGACGCGAAGGTCCTCGGAGACGGCGAACTTGGCTTCAATTTCCACACTGCGTTGCGACATACTCCATTTGTAACAGGAAATCGCAGGCTCCGCATGACAATGCCCAGTGAGTGTGCTGCATGTGGTCAGGCAGACAACATCCGCTGTCCGGACACCCCTGATGAATCTCCACCAAAGTGAGAGGCTCCCGCACCCTCCCATCCCGCCTGATATCCCTCAGCATCCTTGGCCGACAGGGAGAACGTTCCCGTGCGCGGATAGATATCCCGCATCGTCTCTTCCACCTCGTTATCGGTCAGCCGCAGGGCCAACGCCTGTTCGTCGGATGCAGATTCCTTTGCAGCCAAAGTGGCAGAGCTCAAAATCTCGTTGACGCGGGCGGAAAACGCGAGTTGGAAGCTTGTCCGAAATGGTCCGGTAGTTCCCTGTAGTCGTGCCGTTTCAGCGGCTGGAACTGTGCGCATGAGGTGATCGCACTGGCGGGCCAGTGACTGAAAAAGATCAACAGTGTGCACAATGTCATCGCGGTGTCCGGCAACAATGGCAATGCCTGATTTTGTCAGCAGTAGTGAGCGGCAGCGGCAGTTGCGGGCAACAACACTGAGGAGAGTTGCCTTGTGCGTGACGTAGGGCTTGTCAATGTAGACGCGGGTGATCACCACACCTGGGGTAGATGTGGGATCCCCGCTCAGTGAGGCTGGTGCCTCAATGTTGTACTGGGCCTGAAGTTCAGCGGCCTTGGCTGTGAGCGCAATGGCCTCATCTTCAAACTCTGTGGACTCAGCTTTCGCCAAAAGAGCAGTAATCCGGTGGCGAATCTTTGCTGACTCCGAATCCTCATCGTTTGGTTCGCCGGTGGTGCCGGTTCCGGAATCCTCCTCAGCAATATCCCACCTGAGGGGTAAATCGGCCGTGTTCATGGCGGGCAGGTCCAATAGGGCCTCGAGCAGGGCAATGACTGTGTGCTTGTTTCTGCCGGTGGGGGCGGCAAGCCACTCATACGGGCCAAACGGGGAGAATGTGGGCCTGGGGCACGGTGGGGTCTGCAACCGCCAGTTGTCCACGATGAACTGGTTGCTGGTGGTCAGGTCGACTTCCCCCATTGCCTGCCAGCAGAAATAACCGAGCGCTGAGGCGGGTTTCTTGCCATGGGAGAGCAGGTGGTGGTGGAGGTCACGCGGCATCCAGCCGATGAGTGCGGAGCGGGCGACGAGGCGAGTGATGAGGTCCTCCACTCTTGTTGGCGTGCCTGTAGCTGAACCGTTCACGTCCAATCCCAGCGTGTCAGCGAGTGTGTGATAGAACGGGTTGGCTGCCACCAGTTCGTCGAGAGGATCCATCGGGGCACAAGTATAGTCCCAGCAGCCTGCTGGATCGGTGTCCCAGTCATCATCATCGATAGCCCAGTTATCACTGAAGTCATCGCTGAAGTCATCGCTGAAGTCATCGCTGAAGTCATCACTGAAGTCAACGGTGTCGGGGGCAGTGCCAAAGCCGTAGTGGTAGGGGTGGGGAGCAGTGATCAAGCTCATGTGTGTTCCTTTCCATGGGGTGAGTCCATGAGGTGAGGTGGACTGTGTAGAGCTATTCCACCTGACCCCTCTCACAAATCACCCCCAAATTTCATGCAGAGGCCTGTGAACTGGATTGACACTGTCATTTTTTACCCCCGTGCAAAACCCGCCTGTGACCAAACTGCCTCCGCTAGTGTGGACTGTATGGAAAGCGCACATGAATTTGTCCTCCGCACCCTTGAAGAGCAGGATATTCGCTATATTCGCCTGTGGTTCACCGACATCTGGGGCTACCTCAAATCCGTTGTCGTTGTTCGCGAAGAGATTGAGGGGGCCTTTGAGACAGGCATTGGCTTTGACGGTTCCTCCATCGAGGGCTATTCGCGCATCAGTGAGGCAGACACTCTGGCCCGCCCCGATCCGTCCACCTTCCAGCTTGTTCCCTTTGATGAGTACGTGGGGGGAGGGGCGACAGCGCGCATGTTCTGTGACATCACCACCCCGGAGGGTAAACCCTCATGGGTTGATCCGCGCCAGATTCTTCGTCGCCAAATTGAGAAAGCCGAGGCGCAGGGCTTCACCTTCCATGTCCACCCAGAAGTGGAGTTCTTCCTGGTTAACTCGCTAAAAACGCAAGGAATGCCGCCGGAGCCCACCGACTACGGCGGATACTTTGACCAGTCCACAGCCGAACAGGCCCCAACATTCCGCAGAGAGGTGATGGGGGCGCTCGAACAGATGGGTATTTCTGTGGAGTTTGCCCACCATGAGGCGGCGCCTGGCCAACAGGAGATTGATCTGCGCCACACCGACGCGCTGACGATGGCCGATAACATCATGACGTTGCGCTATCTTGTCCGCCAGGTGGCCCACCGCAACGGTGTGGATGCCACCTTTATGCCCAAGCCGTTTGCCAACTACGCCGGCAGCGGCCTGCACTCCCACCTTTCCCTGTTTGAAGGCGATTACAACGCGTTCCATGACCCGGATGATCCGAACCATCTCTCCGGAACGGGCAAGCAGTTCATCGCCGGTATTTTGGAGCATGCCTCGGAGATTTCGGCGGTCACCAATCAGTGGGTGAACTCCTACAAGCGCCTCATGTTCGGAGATGAGGCACCGACGGCGGCAACGTGGGGTGTGGCCAACCGCTCTGCCCTCGTGCGTCTGCCCGGCTACTCAGTAGAAAAGGCGAGCTCCCGGCGCATTGAGGTGCGCTCACTGGATGCCGCCTGTAACCCGTATTTGGCCTACGCCGTCTTGTTGGCAGCCGGGTTGAAGGGCATTGAAGAGGGCTATGAGCTGGTAGATCCGGCAGAAGATGACATCTCCTCGCTCACCCGCCGGGAGCGGCGGGCAATGGGCTACGTGGATCTGCCGCGCTCCTTGGACCAGGCCCTGCGGGCGATGGAATCCTCAGAATTGGTAGCAGAAACTCTGGGCGAGCACGTCTTTGAGTTCTTCCTCCACAC
>R14__coassemble_1135_pt1 | contig 14243 bp, 14 predicted proteins | sample R14__metabat2_low_PE_014 | metagenome-assembled genome bin R14
GGTGGGGACAGAGAGGGCATCGGGGTCGTGGTCGGCGGCGTAGAGCTCGTTGAGTCGGGAGGTGATGCGTTCGGCGAGGCGGCGGGAGTTGACAAAGATGAGGGTGGAGGTGTGGGCCATCACCTCTGTGTAGAGGTCGCGTTCAATGAAGGGCCAGATGGAGGTCCCCGCGGACAGGGCGTTGTCGGCGGAGTAATCATGAAAGGTCATGATCTCCGGTGCCTGGTCGGCGGCGTCGGAACCGAGGGCTGCCGATGCGTCCGCAAGGTTGGCCATGTCCTCAACAGGGACGTGGATGGTCAGGTCCCACTGTTTCTCAGCCGGTGGGGCGATGATCGCCGCAGGGTGCGATCCGCCCAGGTAGGCGGCCATGCGTTCGAGGGGGCGGACGGTGGCGGACAGGCCGATGCGTTGGACGGGGTGCCCGATGAGACTGTCGAGGCGCTCGAGAGATACGGCGAGGTGGACTCCGCGTTTGGTGGGGGCGACGGCGTGGATTTCATCGACGATGACGGTGTCCACTGTGGTGAGGATGTCCGCAGCCTTGGACGTGAGTAGCAGGTAGAGGGATTCGGGGGTGGTGATGAGGATGTCCGGCGGCATCCTGGATTGGCGGGCGCGTTCAGCGGCGGGGGTGTCTCCGGAGCGCACTCCGACAGTGATGGTGGGGGCGGCCACCCCCATCTGCTCACTCATGCGGGTGATGCCGGTGAGCGGGGCACGGAGGTTCTCCTGCACGTCCACACCGAGGGCTTTCAGTGGCGAGATGTAGAGGACTTTGACTCCCGGGGTGGGGGGTGTGCCCACAAGGCTGTTGAGTGCCCAGAGAAAGGCGGCCAGGGTTTTGCCGGAGCCGGTCGGGGCGACCACAAGGGCGTTGTCACCGGTGGCGATGTGTTCCCAGGCCTGGGCCTGGACAGTGGTGGGGGCGGCGAAGACATCCGTGAACCAGGCGGCCACCTGTGGGTGGAACCGGTCGAGGACTGTTTCGCTCATGGTTCAACTATGCCATAGGATGAGTTCTATGACTGCTCAGGTTGATGATGCCCGTTTGACCCGTCGGCTTGCCCTTGGCACCTCTGAAATTCTCAAGGGAGTGCGCGGTGTTGGCCTGTTGCGTGGCCGCCACCTGGGCGATGCTGGCGATGAGTTGGCGCAGAACTGGATTGCTCGTGTCCTCCATCAGCACCGTCCCGATGATGGGGTGCTCTCCGAGGAGGCGGGCGACAATCCGGCGCGGCTGACAAAGAAGCGGGTGTGGATCATCGATCCGCTCGATGGGACGAAGGAGTTTGCCACAGGACGTCAGGATTGGGCAGTGCATATTGCCCTGGTGGAGGATCACCAGATTGTGCAGGCGGCAGTTGGGTTGCCGGATTTGGGGGTGATCTTTACCTCGGAGGATTCGCGGGCTGTGCATGGGCCGTTGACCGGCAAGATTGTTGTCTCCCGCAACCGTCCGCCGGAGGTGGCCACCTCGATTGCTGAGGCGACCGGTCGCAGTGTCATGCCCTTGGGCTCTGCTGGGGCGAAGGCGATGAAGGTGCTGCTGGGTGATGTCGATGCCTATATTCACGCGGGTGGCCAGTATGAGTGGGACTCTGCCGCACCGGTCGGCGTGGCGCAGGCGGCGGGGTTGCACTGTTCGCGTCTCGACGGCTCCCCGTTGACCTACAACAATGAGGACACCTATCTACCCGATCTGTTGATCTGTCGGAAGGAATTGGCCGATGAGCTCATCGGTCTGGCCACCCAATACCGTCAGGAGCACGGCGGGTTCTAGCGAGCCGGCGGTTTCCCGGAAAACCGGTGTACTCTATGGACCATGACGTCGATTCCCACCCCCTATGAGGACCTGCTCCGCGAGATTCTAGAACACGGCACCCACAAGGCCGACCGGACCGGGACGGGAACAAGGTCGCTATTTGGTAAGCAGATTCGCTTTGACTTAAGCGAGTCCTTCCCACTGATCACCACCAAGAAGGTGGCCTGGCACTCCCTGGTGGGAGAGCTGTTGTGGTTCCTCAAAGGCGATTCCAACATCGGCTGGTTGCACGATAATAAGGTGACCATCTGGGATGAGTGGGCCGATGAGAACGGGGATTTGGGTCCGGTCTATGGGGTGCAGTGGCGCAGCTGGCCCACCCCCAACGGTGAGCACATCGATCAGATCAGCAAGGCGTTGGAGATGCTCAAGACCAACCCGGATTCCCGGCGCAACATTGTCTCGGCGTGGAATGTCTCCGAATTGGACAAGATGGCGCTGCCCCCCTGCCACCTGCTCTTCCAACTGTATGTGGCCAATGACACCTTGTCTTTGCAGCTGTATCAGCGCTCCTGCGACATGTTTTTAGGGGTGCCGTTTAACATTGCCTCCTATTCTCTGTTGGCCTATATGTTTGCCCAGCAGGCCGGGTTGAAACTCGGTGAGTTTGTGTGGACGGGTGGGGATTGCCACATCTACGACAATCACATTGAGCAGGTCACTGAGCAGTTGTCGCGTGAGCCTCGCCCCTACCCCACTGTGGAGTTGAAGCCGGCACCCTCGATGTTTGACTACACCTTCGACCATATTGTCCTCCACGACTATGATCCGCATCCGACGATCAAAGCGCCGGTAGCGGTGTAGGTGAACAGCTGAGGAGACGGTATGCGGGCGATTTGGGCACAGTCGCGTGATGGTGTCATCGGCGATGGAGAGGGGATGCCGTGGCATCTGCCGGAGGATTTGGCCCATTTCAAGCAGACGACGATGGGGGCGGATCTGCTCATGGGGCGGGCGACCTATGAGTCCATTGGCAGGCCATTGCCGGGGCGGCGCAGTTTGGTCATTACCCACCGACGGTTTGACACCGTACCCGAGGGGTTGGTTCCCCTGGCATCAGTGGAGGAGATTCCCGCTGGGTTTGATGGTTGGGTGATTGGTGGGGCACAGATCTTTGCACTGTGCGCCCCATATATTACTGAGGCGGTTGTCACCCGGATCGATGCCGAGTTGGCCGATGCAGTCCCTCACCCCGTCATGGCTCCGGCCTTAACTGATTTCACCGCTGTCGAGGTTGGTCAGTGGCAGACATCCGAGCGGGGCAGTGTGGTGACAGGACAAACGCCGGTGCGCTACCGCATAGAGCTGCACCGGCGTTAATGAGAGCGTCAATGTAGACCGACGAGGCCTACTCGTCGTCGGTACCGAAGAGCGCCGCCATCTCCTCTGGCGACAGCGACAGGTTGGACGAGGTGAAGGTCTCAGAGAAGATCTGCTGCAGGTAGAGTTCGCAGGCAGAGGAGAGTTTCTTTGCATCGTACTTGTTGAGGAGCATAACCCGCTTGGAAGTGCCATCCTCATAGACGCGATCCACAGCCAACACGTGGACACCGTCCTTGTTCAGCTCATACACTGAAAAGGCCCGGCGGTTTACGTCAGTAAAGTTCGGATTTGCCATTGATTCAACTTTCTGTGTCGATCGATATTCGAGTTCCAGCCTAGATGTTTTAGGCGCATATTTCTGGAAAACTGGCCGCGAGTGTGGGCAGATTTTCCCCCACCCGCCGCTGTGATGTACATTACTCACCAGTACGCCCCAGTAGCTCAGTGGATAGAGCACGGCTCTCCTAAAGCCGGTGTCGGAGGTTCGATTCCTCTCTGGGGCGCTTCATTATGTTACGATTGTTACTGATTTATACTTAAGTGACAGGAGTTCATCATGGATCGTCGCCAGTTCCTCCGCGCCAGCAGCCTCGCTGCACTGGCCGCCCCGTTGAGTGCAGTGGGCATCTCCACGGCAACAGCGCCGTCAGCCAATGCCCTCGGACCAGTGCTCGGAACTGTCCTCGACTACGCCGCCGGGGTCCCGTCCGGGGCTGCGGTAAAGGCGGCCGGACATATCGGGGCGGTGCGCTACGTCTCACAGCGCCGCCCCGGCACCGAGAACTGGATGATCGGCAAACCCGTCACCCGCACCGAAACCGACGACTTCGCCGCCCACGGCCTCGCCGTCGCCTCTGTCTATCAATTCGGCACCGGCAATACTGCCGACTGGCTGCCCGGGGCCGAGGGCGCTGCCACCCACGCCCCGCAGGCAATCGACCTCCACCGCACCGCCGGCGGACCGACCGGAGTTCCCATCTATGCGGCCATTGACGACAATCCCACCCGCGCCCAGTACGACAACCAGATCCGCCCCTACCTCACCGGCTTTCGCGATCGCCTCCACGCCGCTGGGCTGAAGCTTGGCATCTACGGCAACTTCAACGTCATCGACTGGGCCATCGCCGACGGACTCGGGGAATTCTTCTGGCAGCACGACTGGGGTTCCGCCGGCAAGATTCACCCACGCACCACCCTCCACCAGGTAGCCGGAAAACAGGCGACCGTCGGCGGGGTGACCTGTGACATCAACGATGTGTACGCCAGCAACTGGGGGCAGTGGACACCCGGCCACCCGGCAGCCACACCCACCCCCGGTGGGTTGGGCTCTGCCCAGCTCCTCGATCTCAACCAGCCCTACACCATCCCGGGGACGAACATCACCGTCACCGGCAACCAGATCCTTGAGCTCCTCAGCAAAGGCCAGAACCTGTCGTCCACCCTGGGTATCTAAGCTAGCCGCCACACCTCGTCGTAGAGCTCCTGGTCAAACGGTTTACCCACAACCAGCCCCTTGAGCTGTTTCAGCGAGAGGGGTGCCAGCTGCGCTACCTCCTCGGCCCATACCTGAGCATCCGCATCGGAGCCGATGCGGGAAATCAGCCCCACCTCACGCGCCCGATCTGCGGGAATCTTCGCCGCAGTCAGCAGGATCTCCGCTGCCATCCGACGGCCAACCGTCTCCACCAAGGTGGCCACACTCCACTCATCGAGGGCGAACCCGAGCACCGCCGGAGGCACCCGAAACCACGCTGACTCTGCCGCAACGACCAGGTCACAGCACAGAATCAACTCCACGCCAGCACCGACAGCCGCCCCTTGGACTGAGGCCATCACCGGGACGGGGCTGTCGGTGAACGCCTGCGCCATCGCCTGCAAGGCGGTGTGATAGGAGTGCGAATCCCCGCGTACCCGCCCCAGATCAGCACCGGCACAAAAGGCCTTTCCACGCGCGGTAATGAGAACTACCCGCACTACTCCCCCACCGGCGGCAACATCGAGGTCCCGGACAAAACTGGTGATCGCTTCCACCATCTGTTGGGAGAGCGCATTGCGCTTCTCATCGCGGTCCAATTCGATGTGGGCGATACCCGTCGCCTCGTCGACACGCAGGTGCAAGCCTGCAACTGTGCTCATTTTTGCGCTCATGCGACCGGCTCCGGCCACTGCAGCGGATCAACAAACAGCCGCCCTGCCCCATCGGCGGTATCCAGGGCAGTGATCTGGGCAACCTGCTCAGCAGACAGGGTGACATTCAGCGCGGCCAGGTTTTCCTCAATGCGCTTGGGATGCCCAGACTTCGGAATCACCACAAGCCCCAAAGCCAGGTGCCAGGCGAGGACCACCTGCGCCGGGGTGGCACCGACCTCTTCGGCGATCCGGACAATCGTCCCGTCTGAGAGGTTCTCGCCGCGCGCTAAGGGTGACCACGCCTCCGTCACCACCCCCAGCTCGTTGTTTGCCTCTCGCAGCCCTGCCTGCGAGAACCCCGGATGCAACTCCACCTGATTCATCACCGGTGCCTGACCGGTTTCTTGGATGAGCCGCTCAATGTGATCGGCATTGAAGTTGGCCACTGCCACCGCCTGCACTTTTCCAGCCTGCTGGAGTTCCAGCAAGCTCTGCCACGCCTGCACATACGTGTTGTGGGTGGGCCACGGCCAGTGAATCATGTAGCAGTCCACATAGTCCAGCCCCAGCTTCTGCTGCGACTCATCAAACGCAGCCACGGCATCCTCCTGCCGGTCATTCCACAGTTTTGTGGTGAGGAAGACATCGGCCCGGGAGGAAATATCACCGGCCTTCTCTGCGTCACGGATGGCTCTGCCCACCTCTTCTTCGTTCTTGTACAAGGCGGCGGTATCCACGTGGCGGTAGCCAATCTCGAGGGCGTAGCGCACTGCCGTATAGGCCTCATCACCACGCAGCTTGTAGGTACCAAAGCCGAGTTGGGGAACCTGGTGCGCACCGGCGTGGCCGTGTGCGAAAGCGACCATCGGGGTTGAAATAGGAGAATTCATGCCTCCATTGAACACGAAAATGCGCTCCCGGGGAGAGAAAACATGTCAAGATGAAAACTATGACTCGCACATCCGCCCGTGACCTTATCAACCGCGTCCTCGACTCCGGCTCCGCCATCAGCTGGGACACCCCACCAGAGTACGGGGACATCTCCGACGACTACCGCGCCGCCCTGGAGCGCGCCAAGGAGCGCTCCGGCCTCGATGAGGCCGTCACCATCGGTGAGGGTACTATTGGCGGCCGCCCCATCGCCTACGTGGTCAGCGAGTTCTCCTTCCTCGGTGGATCGATCGGTGAGGCCACGGCCCGGCGCATCATCGATGGCATCCACCAGGCCACCGACCGTGGCCTTCCGTTGCTCATCTCGCCGTCTTCTGGTGGCACCCGCATGCAGGAGGGAACAAAGGCCTTTGCACTGATGATTTCCATCACTACGGCGGTGTACCGGCACAAGGATCGCAAGCTGCCGTTCCTGGTGTATCTGCGCGATCCCACAATGGGCGGTGTGATGGCCTCGTGGGGGTCAGCCGGCCACATCACGTTTGCTGAGCCGAACGCACTGCTCGGCTTCTTGGGGCCGCGCGTGGTGGAGATCGCCACCGGCACCCCGATGCCAGACGGCGTGCAGGTGGCAGAAAACCTTGTCAATGCCGGTGTCATCGACGGTGTCGTGCCTGTCGACGCGCTGGCACCGGCCGTCGCCAAGCTGATCGACGTGCTCGCTCCAGCTGCTCCCTCCGCCCCACTGGAGGTGGATGAGGACCTCATCATCACCGAACCGACTGAGCAGATGCGCGAGAAGTCCGCATGGGAGGCGATCACGCTCACCCGCGACCCGTCCCGCCCCACACTGGCCAATCTGATGGAGCATCTGCCCGCCAACACGGTGCTACTCCACGGCTCCGGTGACGGACGGAAGTCTGACGCAGTGAAAGTTGCAATCACCCAGCTCGGCGGGATGCCGATCATGCTCATTGGGCAAAACCGCGCCAGCGAGGAGCCGTTGGGTACTAACGCCCTGCGCATGGCCCGGCGCGGCATTTCTCTGGCCAAGTCCTTCAACCTGCCGTTGGTCTCGATCATCGATACAGATGGTGCCGAGCTCTCCCAGTACGCCGAGGAGCACGGCCTGGCCGGTTCGATTGGGCGCACCTTGGGTGAGCTGGTGGATGCCGACGTGCCCACAGTGTCGGTGATTTTGGGGCAGGGCTGCGGTGGTGGTGCGCTGGCGATGCTGCCGTCGGATGTCGTGCTCTGTGCGGAGAATGGCTGGTTGTCCCCACTGCCGCCGGAGGGGGCATCGGCGATTTTGTACCGGGATGCCGATCACGCCCCAGAGATGATGGAGACCGATGGGGTGAAGGCGACTGATCTCATGGATTCTGGCCTCATCGATGGCATCATTCCGGAGTTGCCCAATGCTGCTGATGAGCCCGACGAGTTCATTGAGCGGGTGCTCACGGCCATTCACGCCTCGTTGGAGGAATTGCACACCACTCCCCAGCGGGTGGGGCGCGAGCAGCGGTTTGTTCACTATGAGAAGTTAGCTCAGCTGCAGCAGTAGTTGCGGTGGGTGGTTTCCGTTTCTACCGGTGGAGGGGCTAGACTGATCTCTATCTGTGTATATTATGCACACAATTGCAGATCAATCACGAAGGAGACCCGCGTGAGAATGTTCAAACTCGCTGCTACACCCGCCGTACTCACGGCCGCTGCCCTGCTCATCACCGGCTGCACCAACAATGAAGCCACCGAATCAGCCGCCGCCGGTGCCCCCACCTCGGCTGCCACTGAGCGCACCATCGCCGTCGACGAGGCCGCTGCTGGTCTTGTGCCGGCGACGATCGCTGAATCGGGCACCCTGCGGTTGGGGACAAACCCGGAGTACTCCCCCAATGAGTTCAAGGATCCCGACGGCAACCCCACCGGCTGGGATGTGGAGCTTGCGGAGGCTGTTGCAGCCAAGCTCGGACTGACCCCGCAGTGGGAGATTGGCACCTTCGATTCCCTGCTGCCGAAGTTGGAGGGTGGCCTCACCGACATGGGCGCGGCTAGCTTCACCATTAACGAGGAGCGCGTGGCCAGCTATGACTTTGTCAACTACTACAGCGCCGGTGTGCTGTGGGCCCAGACCCCGGGTGGCAATGTTGATCCGGCCAACGCCTGCGGGCTGACGGTCGGTGTCCAAACTGGTACCTTTGAGCAGACCGATGAGCTGCCGGCCAAGTCCCAGGCGTGCACCGATGCGGGCAAAGAGCCGATTGAGATTTTGACCTACGATTCCCAGAATGAGGTGGCCAACGCCCTCGCCCTGGGCAAGCTCGATGCCTTCAGTGCGGACTCCCCGGTCACCGGCTATGCCATCAAGCAGCTGGACGGCAAGATTGAGGCCGCCGGCGACATCTTCGATACCGCCCCCTACGGCTACGCGTTCACCAAGAACAGCGAGCTCGTCCCAGCTGTTCAGGCTGCCCTTGCTTCCCTCAAGGCCGACGGCACCTACGACGCCATTTTGGCTGGCTGGGGTGTCGAGAGCGGCGCTGTCGCCGAGTTCCCGGTCAACGCCCTCTAGGCTACTTCTCACCCGCTCACACAAGGAGAACCCCCATGCGCACGAAATACGCACTCACTACCTTTCTCACCATTGGTGCTTTGACCTTGGCTGGCTGCACCAACAACGCCGCCGATGAGGCGGCCGCCTCCGGTGCCACCGACAACACCGACCTGTTGGCTGCCGTCCAGGTCGATGAGGCTGCAGCTGCAGCTCTCCCCCAGGCGGTGGCCGATGCTGGCACCCTCATCGTTGGCACCGATGCGATGTATCCGCCCAACGAGTACAAGGATCCGAACGGGGAGCCAACCGGATGGGCGGTCACCCTCGTCGAGGCAACCGCCAAGAAGTTGGGTCTGGATGTGCAGTGGGAGGTCATTGGTTTTGACTCCATCCTCCCCAACGTTCAGGGCGGCAAGTACAATATGGGCTCGTCGTCGTTTACCGATAACCTGGAGCGCCAGGCCTCGGTGGACTTCATTGACTTCTACGAGGCCGGAACGGCCTGGGCTTCTCTGGCCGAGAACTCCGTCGACCCGGAGAATGCCTGCGGGCTGACTGTTGCCGCGCAGACTGGCACCATCCAGGACACCGACGAGCTGCCCGCCCGTTCCCAGGCCTGTGTTGATGCCGGCAAAGCCCCGATTGAGATCCTGAAGTTTGTTGACCAGGCTGATGTCACCAACGCGGTGCTGATGGGCAAGGCCGATGCGATGAGCGCGGATTCCCCGATCACCGGTGCGGCAGTGGCCGCCTCTGAAGGCAAGCTCGCTCAGGTCGGCTCCGTCTTTGACACCGCCCCCTACGGCTTCATCGTGGGCAAGGAGTCCGGACTCCAGCAGCCGATTCAGCAGGCCGTCCAGTCACTCATGGATGATGGCACCTATCTGAAGATCCTCACCGATGCCGGTGTTGAGGCCGGTGCCATCGAATCCGCAACGATCAACGGTGCCACTGAGTAGATTTAGGTAGGTCTGAGCACATTCACTATGGTTACTTCCCCCTCTGACACTGTCCCCACACCCGACCCGTCCGGTCCAGTGGCCGTCTATGAGTCGAAGCCGATTGAGGCGGTGCGTCTCAAACACCCCGGCCGGATCATCTTTGCAGTGATCTTGGTGCTCCTGGCCGGGCTGTTCATCTACGACGCGGCATTCAATCGGCCCGCCTATGACTGGCCAGAAGTGGGCAAGTACCTGTTTGATGTGCGCGTCATTCGCGCCATCGGCTACACCATCCAACTGACCATCTATGCCATGGTCATCGGCGTGGTGTTGGGAATCATCCTCGCGGTCATGCGGATGAGCCCAAACCCGGTGGTAAAGGCCGTCGCCTGGGTGTACCTGTGGGTATTCCGCGGTACCCCGATCTACGTCCAACTGGTGTTCTGGGGGCTGATCGGGGTGATTTACAAGCAAATCAGTCTCGGCCCCTGGCTGACCATCGCCACCGATGATCTGCTACCCGCCTTTGCCTTGGCGACGATTGGCCTCGCCCTCAACGAGTCGGCGTATATGGCTGAAATCGTCCGCTCCGGCCTATTGTCCGTGGACAAGGGCCAAGATGAGGCGGCTGAGGCGTTGGGGCTGAGCTGGTGGCATACGATGACCAGAATTGTCCTCCCGCAGGCGATGCGGGTGATCATTCCGCCCACCGGCAATGAGCTGATCTCCATGCTCAAGACCACCTCCCTGGTGGTAGCCGTGCCGTTTACGCAGGAATTGTATGTGCGCACCCGCGACATCGCCGCCGTCACCTACAAGCCAGTGCCGATGCTCATCGTCGCCTCCATCTGGTATTTGGTGATTACCTCCATCCTCATGGTGGGCCAGTTCTATCTGGAGCGCTACTTTGCCAAGGGAGTTGGCCAACGCCCCGACACCGCCGTCAATGCCGTGGGCACTGTTCCCGGGCCGGCAACCGGTGGCGGGATGGGTTCCTACACCCCCAACGATGAGGCGGAGCTCAAGGCCAAGTCGAATGAGGAGGCGATGGCCAGACGCGCCGCGAAAAAGGCGAGCCAGGTCAGAGAGGAGGAGCAACAATGACCGATTCGATTGAGACACCGATGGTGAAAGCGGAGGGCGTATCCAAGTCCTTCGGGTCCAACCACGTGTTGCGGTCGATCTCCTTGGAGGTGCCCCGTGGTGATGTACTGTGCATCATCGGCCCCTCCGGCTCCGGTAAGTCCACGTTCTTGCGCTGCATCAACCACCTGGAGGACGTTGACGCGGGCAGACTGTTCGTCGATGGCGAGCTGGTCGGCTACCACGAGCGCGGCGGCAAGCTCTATGAGATGAAGCCGAAGGATGCCGCCCGGCAGCGCCGCGATATTGGAATGGTATTCCAGCGGTTTAACCTGTTCCCCCACATGACAGCCCTGGAAAACGTGATGATTGCCCCGACGCTGCTGAAGAAGGGCACAAAGGCTCAGCTGAAAGACCAGGCGATGGACCTGTTGGCCCAGGTGGGGTTGGCCGAGAAGTTCGACCACTACCCTGCCCACCTCTCCGGTGGCCAGCAGCAGCGTGTGGCAATCGCCCGCGCCTTGGCGATGAACCCCAAACTCATGTTGTTTGATGAGCCCACCTCCGCCCTCGACCCCGAGCTTGTCGGAGAGGTACTGGGTGTGATCAAGGGCTTGGCCGAGTCCGGCATGACGATGGTGGTGGTCACCCACGAGATGGGCTTTGCCCGCGAGGTGGCCGATCACCTGGTGTTTATGGATGGCGGTGTGGTTGTGGAGGAGGGCGATCCCCGTGAGGTGCTCGCCCATCCGACCCAACAGCGCACCCAGGACTTCCTGTCCAAGGTGCTCTAAAGCTTCCTACCGCGCATCCAAGAGGTCAATGATGAAGATGAGGGTGCGGCCCGCCAACGGGTGACCAGTCCCTTCCGGACCGTAGGCGGCCTCCGGTGGGATGGTGAGGCGACGCCGCCCACCCACACGCATGCCGGGGATACCCTCTTGCCAGCCGGCGATGAGTCCGGTCAGCGGGAACTCGATGGATTCCCCGCGATCCCAGGAGGAATCAAACTGTTCGCCGGTGTCGTAGTCAACTCCGACGTAGTGGACGGTGACCTGTCCGGCCGGCTTGGCCTCGGTACCGTCACCGACGATGATGTCCTCAATGACGAGGTCTTCCGGCTTGGGCCCCTGCGGGGCATCAACTGTGGGCTTTGACAGTGCCATAGTGCACCTTTCTTTGTGTTCTGTAATGTGTAACAGCCCGCACCAGCGTCGGTGCGGGCTGCGTGTAGCTATCGCTACAGGTTGTTTCTAGCGCTGATCGCGCGGCGGGACCTTGAGTCCCATGTCGCCAACGTAGATCTGACGCGGCCGGAAGATCTTGCCCTCCGGGTTGGTGACCTGCTCGCGGTACTGGGCGATCCAGCCGGGCAGACGGCCGATGGCGAAGAGGACGGTGAAGAAGTCCTCCGGGAAGCCGAGAGCCGTGTAGATGATGCCCGAGTAGTAGTCCACGTTCGGATACAGGTGGCGGGAGACGAAGTAGTCGTCGTTGAGGGCGATCTCTTCGAGCTTCATGGCCAGGTCGAGCGTCTCGTCGGAACCGAACTTCTCGATGATGTCGTGGGCTGTCTTCTTGAGGAAGGAGGCACGCGGATCGTAGTTCTTGTACACGCGGTGACCGAAGCCCATCAGCTTGACACCGTCAGCCTTGTTCTTGACCAGTTCCATGAACTTCTGGGCATCGCCGTCGAACTCGTTCTGGATGCGGCGCAGCATGGCCAGGGCAGCCACGTTGGCACCACCGTGCAGCGGGCCGGACAGCGCGTTGATGCCGGCGGCGATGGAGACGAACATGTTCGCACCGGAGGAGGCGACCTGGCGCACTGTCGAGGTGGAGCAGTTCTGCTCGTGATCGGCGTGGAGGATGAAGATCTGATCGAGGGCCTTCACCTTCAGCTCGTCTACCTCGTAGGGCTCCGTCGGGAACCCGAACATCATGCGCATGAAGTTGGCCCGAGCATGCAGGGAGTTGTCCGGATACATGTAGGGGTCACCGTCGCGGGAGCGCAGAGCGTAGGCGGCGAGCATGGGCACCTTCGCCAACAGGCGGATGGTGGCCTTGTCCATGACCTGCGGGTCGGAGACGACATCGTCGACCGAGTCGTAGTAGGTGGACAGAATGTTCACCGATGCCGCCAGTGTGGACATCGGGTTACCGCGCCGCGGGAAGATGGAGAAGTGACGCTTGAAGTCCTCATCCAACAGTGTGTGGTGGCGGATCGTGTCGTTGAACTTATCAAGTTCTTGCTGGTTGGGCAGGTGCCCGTAGATGAGCAGGTAGCTGACCTCATTGAAGGTTGCGTGCTCGGCGAGATCGGCAATGTCGTAGCCGCGATAGGCGAGCTGACCAGCTTCACCATCGATGTAGGTGATCTCGGAGGCTGTGGAACCGGTGGCCTGGTAGCCGGGGTCAAAGGTGACGAGCCCGGTGCTGGAACGGAGTTTGCGGATATCGATGCCCTCGTTGCCGGCGGCGGACTTGATAATGTCCATTTCATATTCGCCACCGGGGTAGATGAGCTTAGCTTTTCCGTCTGTTTCCAGAGCTTTAGCCATATTGTGTTTCCCTTTCAAACGATGTCGGACGATACCTGGTCACGCCCCCATCAACCAAAAGGTTGACGAAGGGCCGGAAGAGCTCGGCCGACGGGAGTGGATGAAATTAGGTAGATGGAATTTCGTTCCTTCGCCAGACAGTCTAGCAAAATCCCCCGTCACTGCGGATGAAAAAGATATGACAAATACCCCCCTGTGCGCCCACACACAGGGGCGTTCCCGCCTAATTTCCTGTTTTTCTGCACACCTTGGGCGCTTTTACCACCGTTTGACGCTCGCAAACGTCTGATTACCCCCGTTTGATGTGGACTTATTCCACCCCCTGCATTACGGTAAAACAGGTCAACCCCCACTCACAGAGGAGCATTGTCAATGTTTAACGGTACAATTCCTGCCGATATCCTTCCCGCCGATGGCCGCTTCGGCTGTGGGCCCTCCAAGGTCCGCGATGGCCAGATTCAAGCGATTGTCTCCGCCCAGCCCGGCATCATCGGTACCAGCCACCGCAAGCCCGCCGTCAAGAACACGGTAGCCAGCATTCAAGAGGGGTTGACAAACCTCTTCCAGCTGCCCGATGGCTATGAGGTTCTCCTCTCCCTCGGCGGTGCGACTGCGTTCTGGGATGCGGCCACGTTCGGCCTCATCGAGAAGAAGTCCGGTCACTTAAGCTACGGCGAGTTCTCCTCCAAGTTTGCGAAGGCCTCCAAGCAGGCTCCCTGGCTGGATGAGCCGACGGTTGTCGAGGCCGACTACGGTACTGCCCCCACCCCGCAGGCCATGGAGGGCTGCGACGTTATCGCCTGGGCCCACAATGAGACCTCGACCGGTGTGATGGTTCCGGTCACCCGCCCGGAGGGCTCCGACGGCTCCCTCGTCGTCATCGATGCCACCTCCGGTGGCGGCGGTCTGCCGGTTGATCCCACCCAGGCCGATGC
>R14__coassemble_1141_pt1 | contig 14172 bp, 12 predicted proteins | sample R14__metabat2_low_PE_014 | metagenome-assembled genome bin R14
GTGTGGGCATCGGTGTCCACAGTGACGGTGAGCAGCGTTTTATCCTCGTTGAGGACACCCAGCTTGGCGGCCGCATCGGTGAAGGTGCGACCAGCCGGGGCAGCGAAGGCAACCACGGTATCGGTCTTGTTGGTACCGAGCGGCTGCACGAACATGCCGTTGTCGGAGGCGGGAACCTGAACGTCCGACACAGTCAGCGTAGCGCCAGCGATGGCCTGCTCATTGGCATCCTTGGTGCCGTTGCCGTTGATATCGGTGAAGGTCTGGGCCACCAGGGTGGGCTGGTCGGCAATCACACCGGCGTTGAGCCAGAACTCATCGGGGATGAGCAGGCGGGCGGCGGAATCCTTGCCAATCTGCACGGTGGTGGCGTGGGCGGTGTTCGGGGCGAAGGTGTAGCCGTCGGGAAGCGCGGTGACCTCAGCGCGGTAGGTGCCGGCCGGAACCTCAACGGAGAAGCGACCGCCGATGTCGGTGGTGGCCTCCACAGGCACACCGGGGGTGCCGTTGATCGGGGTGAACAGGACGGTCACCTCGGGCACGGCCTTGCCCTGAATGAGGGCTTCCAAGTTGCCCTGCTGGAGGCCAGCAGTGGTGGCGGTGTCGCGGGCCGGGTCGGCCACATACACCTTGCCGGAGGTGCGGAAGCGGTTGACATCGTTCTCAGTGGCGGCGACGAAGCCAAAGTCGACGGTGTCGTTGTAGCCACGGGTCTGGGCGATCTCAGCCCCCCATTCCAACACGGCCGCCTTGATTGCATCGCGACGCTCCTCAATCGGCGTGGTGGAGTCGTAGCGGATAGCCTCGGTTAAGGGGTTGGAGTCCTGCCACCGGCTGCCATCAAAGAAGGAGGAGAAGGAGTCGGTGTTCCAGGCGTACTTGCCGCCGGAGTCGCGCTGCAGCTCCGACAGGGAGTGGGCATCCAACCCGGAGGTGATGTCCCGGCGGTAGGCGGCGGTGGGAATGTAGCCGAACGGCGCATCAGCAGCCGCCGTTGGAGGCTCGACAACAACGGTGTAGTTGCCGGGCATGAGCTGGCCGTCGGTGCCGAACCGGTAGGTGCCGTTGGCATCGGTGGTGGTTTCGGCAACGAGCACGTCAGCAAAAGCCTCAGGGTTGGCATCGCGGTTGTAGACGACGTTCTTGTCCACGCCTCGGACCAGGAAGACGTGGGCACCGGCCAAGCCCGGCTCGGCAGTATCCTGCATGCCGTTCTTGTTTTCATCGAACCAGACGCGGTCGCCGATGGTGATCGGGTTGTTCGCGCACAGGTTCGGGGAGGAGTACATGTTGGGCACGTCAAAGGCGTACTGCGCCTTGGTGGTGATGAACTCGTTGAGTTTCGCCTCCAGGCCACCGAGCAACCAGCCGATGAACGGGATCTTTGTCAGCGAGACGGGCATCAGACCGATGTTGCCCAACATGCCGACGTTGACGATGCACACCGGGTTGGTGGCGCTGGTCATGAAGTCAGCGGAGGTTTGGGCTCCGACGTTGACGTTGACACCGAGGATGCCACCGAGGTCAACAGAGGCCTTGGGCTGGACGTTGAGTCCGGCATGGAGGAAGCTCGCGCCCTCCAACGTGGGCTCGGGAATGTTCACCTCGGGCTCGCCCTGACGCAGCTCAAAACCGGCATCCTGGGTGTAGGAGAGGCCGACATTGGTGTAGGCAATGCGGAAGTCCTTGATGGCCGCAGTGGCGTTGCCATCGGAGTCAATCTCCAAGGCGATGGTCGGGGTGACACCGACGTTGATGGTCAGCGGGATGACACCGACCGGGACGGTGAACGGGAAGTTGAGGTCTGCCAGCTCCCATTCCATGGTGCCGTAGATTTCGCCGACAGTGGACAGCTCGGTGGAGCCGTCGATGTGCACCTGGCCGAGGAGGGAGATCTCGTTGATGGCCAGGCCCTCAGAGTCAAAGGTGAAGGCTCCACCAGCCCCCATGGACAGGTGAATGTCGGCGTTGAGGGAGCCGGTACCCGCGAGGTTGCAGGAGGTGGGCAGAGCCGTCTCTGCACCGTCATAGACAAAGGTGTTGTCCTGGCAGGAGTTGGCGGTGATGGACTTGGAGAAGTCAAAGGAGAAGTCCTTACCAAACGGCTTGTACACCTCCACGCCCTCGGGCGTGGTGCCCGGGGTGACAGTGGTGGTAGTGCCGGTAATGCCGACGGAGCCGAGCTGTTCCGCAGTCGTCTCCACCTTCGCGCCCTCGCCAGCAAGAACGTCGCCGGAGAGGGAGGCAGCTGCATCGGGGTCGGTGACGACACCTTCAACACCCTGTGCCTCACCTTGAATGGTGGTGCCGTCGAGGGCGTTGAGGGTGGCCTCCGGCAGGCCGGCGAACACCTCGTTGAGGCGGGCTTCGCGGGTCTGGAGAAGTGTGGTGGTGCCGTTGACAACCGGCTCGGCGGTGACCCAGCGGATGAGGCCCTGGCGGAACTCGGCGGTGCGGCCGGCGGCGATCACGGTGCGGGCACCGACGTTGTTGGCCTTCGCCCATGCCGTATCGACGCTCATCTGCCCGGTTTCCACGTCAAAGCCGAGGAGCGGAGAGGGGTTATCCACGGTGAAGTCCTGCTCCGCGCTAATACCGACGGTGTGGGTGGGCTGTTCGCCCTCCGCGCCGGGGGTGATGGTGGTGGAGAAGGTCTGAGTCTGTGCCTGTGCCGTTGCCTGCACTGTGGGCGCGATCATTCCGGTGGAGATGATGGCGCTTGCGCAGGTGACAGCCGCAATTCTGGTCCGAAGTGTGCTCACGGGGGAGGCTCCTTATAACTTGAGTTTCTGGTCCGGTTCCTGAGAAGAACCTTAAGATTACATATATTTTTAGCAGTGTTACTTAAAGAAGCCAAGAAAAATCTCAGAAAAGTGGGATAGTTTCGGTTTATAACTACCCCCGTTTGTCGCCACGGGGCCTGTTACCAGTACAATCGTGGCATGACCGATACCCCCATTCAGACACAGGTTCGCGAGCAGGCCACTCGCGCCAAGCAGGCGGCGCGCACCATCCGCACTCTCTCCCGCACACAGAAAGATGAGCTGCTCAAAGCGGCTGCACAGGCGGTGCGGGAGAACGCTGAGACGGTGATGGCTGCCAATGCTGAGGATGTCGCCGCCGCCACCGGCGACACCGATCGCCTCCGGTTGGATGCTACCCGGATTGAGGGCATTGCCTCCGGATTAGAGCAGGTGGCAGCCCTTCCAGACCCGGTGGGGGAGATCGTGGAAGGCCGCGTGATGTACAACGGCATCCGGATGAAGAAGATCCGTGTCCCCCTCGGTGTTGTCGGGATTGTCTATGAGGCCAGGCCCAATGTCACCGTCGATGCCTTCGGATTGGCGCTGAAGGCGGGCAACGTCGTCCTGCTGCGCGGCTCGAAGACGGCGGCGCGGTCGAACGCGGCCCTCGTTGAAATCTTAAGAAAAGTCTTAGAAACTTACCGTTTGCCCGCCGATGCCGTGCAACTGCTGCCCAGCCAGTCCCACGACTCAGTACAGGCGCTCATCACCGCCCGCGGGCTGGTCGATGTCGTCATTCCGCGCGGTGGGGCCGGCCTGATCAACTCAGTGGTGGAAAACGCCACCGTTCCCACCATTGAAACCGGGGTGGGTAACTGCCACCTCTATATTGACGGCGATGCCGATATCGACCAGGCGATTGCAATGCTTATCAACGGCAAGACGCGCCGCCCTACAGTGTGCAACGCCACCGAGACAGTGCTCATTGATCGGCGCATCAGTGATGCAGACCAGGTGAAAATCCTGGCCTCCCTCCACGATGCCGGGGTGACCATCCACGGTGATGTGGACGATTTGGCCGAGATCAGTGAGCAGGCTGGTGTGGAGATTGTGCCCGCCCAAGAGAAGGACTGGGCCGAGGAGTACCTGACCATGGACATCGCCGCCAAGCGGGTGGCCGGTGTGACGGCCGCACTGGACCACATCGCCACCTATTCCTCTGGGCATACGGAGGCGATTGCCACCACCAACACCACCACCGCCAACCAGTTCGTGGCCGGGGTGGATGCGGCGGCCGTGTCGGTCAACGCCTCGACCGCGTTTACCGATGGCGAGCAGTACGGCATGGGGGCGGAGATTGGTATCTCCACCCAAAAACTGCACGCCCGTGGCCCGATGGCCCTGCCAGAATTGACCACGTTTAGCTGGATTTTGGAGGGCGATGGGCAGACCCGCGCCTAGTGCGGGTACGATATGCCGGTGAACATTACGACCGTATGGGAGAAGACCATGCTCAAGAAGTTGGCTGGAATCGCCGCAACCGTCCTCACCACTGCCGCTGCTGCGGTAGTGCCCGGAATCATCGCCGCCCCGGAAGCTGCCGCACAGGTGTGCCCGGCAATCACCGTCGTCGCTGCGCGGGGCTCGGGTGAAAACTACGGGGCCAATTGGGCACCACAGTCCTATGGGCCCTCACCGTGGATGTCCAACGGACGCGAGGGGCCCACGTTGGCCGGTATGTTCCACTACATCGAGTCCTGGTACAACCAAACCTACGGGGGCTCGGTGATGAACTCAGTGTTCGTGCTCGGGCTGGATGAGAACAAGTATCCGGCGATGGCCCCACAACGCGAGGTTCAGCCACCGACAAACCTGGAAGAGGGCATCAACCTGGCCCGCGAGCTCATTCTCCCGCAGGCGGCCCTGTTTAGGGACTCGTTCATCAACGGCACCCACGGTGTCCTCGCTGCTATCGATGAGTATGAGGCCTGGTCCGGCTGCCACCCGCAGTATGTGCTGGCTGGTTACTCCCAGGGGTCCGTGGTGACCCAGGGTGTGGAGCGCCAGCTCGCCCAGCAGGGCCGATTGGCCGGCGTGATCAACCTGGGCAGCCCCTATACCTCCAAGAATGACCCCCACCGCATTGGCACCGGGCTGTCCGGTGATGGCATTCTGGCGTGGACTCCGCTGGGATCTGGCAAGCTCTCTGGCGTTGACCGCATCGAATACTGCGTGAAGGACGATCCGTTCTGTGATCTCAACCCGGGCAAGTACATTGACAAGCTTCCCGTGGACTACACCGCGCACGGCTCCTACTTCCGCTGGAATTCCTCGCTCTGGCAGGATCGCGCCGCCGTTGCGCAGCGCTTCTCCAGCTGGGTGGATGCCCGCCGATGAGCACGGCTTTACCTGCGGTGGATGCCACCGGTCTCGTCCACTTTGATGTTGCCGAGCAGGGCCTAAAATCCTCACGGGGTACTGCCCGCATCGGCATCATGGGTGGCACCTTTGATCCGATCCACAACGGCCACTTGGTGGCCGGCTCTGAGGTGGCGTACCTCTTCGACCTGGACTTGGTGCTCTACGTGCCCACCGGTGAGCCGTGGCAGAAGGCGGGGCGGCGGGTCTCCAGCGCCGAAGACCGCTATCTGATGACGGTCATCGCCACCGCATCGAATCCCCGGTTTACCGTCTCGCGGGTGGATATTGACCGGCCGGGGCTGACCTACACCATTGACACATTGCGCGATTTGCGCGACCAATTTCCCACCGCCGAGCTGTACTTCATCACCGGGGCCGATGCGATCCAGGCGATCTTCTCCTGGCGCGACTATGACCAGCTGTTTTCACTGGCCCACTTCGTCGGTGTCACCCGCCCGGGCTACACCATCGATAAGAATGAGCTGCCCCCTGGCGATATCACCATTGTGGATATTCCCGCGATGGCGATTTCTTCCACTGATTGCCGGGCGCGCGCCTCACGGGGCCGACCAGTGTGGTATCTCGTCCCCGACGGGGTGGTCCAGTACATCGAGAAGCGCGGCCTGTACCTGCCCCAGGGGCCGTACGAGAATCTGTCACCGACATTTACGAACAACAGCGAACAACAGTAAGGTAGAGCCTATGACAATCCCGGAGAACTCCCTGACTGTGGCCACCATTGCCGCACAGGCGGCACAGGAAAAGCTGGCCAGCAACATCGCCGTCCTCGATGTCACCGGCCCCCTGGGCATCTGTGACGTCTTCGTCATCGCCTCGGCGGATACGGAGCGGCAAGTCGATGCCATTGTCGAGGAGATCGAGTTCCAGATGAAGGAGCACGGGGTGGCCAATGCCAAGCGCGAGGGGGTGCGCGAATCCCGCTGGTCCCTGTTGGACTTCGGCGATGTGGTAGTCCACGTGATGCGGACAGCGGAACGGGAGTTCTACGGTTTGGACCGGCTGTACATGGACTGCCCGATCATTGAGATTGACGGGGTGGACCCCTATGTGCGGGAGGCCACCTGGTCAGAGGATGTGGATATCCGCTCAGTGGATTCCATCGAGGAGATTCCGCTGGTGGGCACCGATCCGAGTGAGGGTGAACTCTAGGTGCGGCTGGTGCTGTGGCGACATGGACGGACGGATTTTAACGTCCAGGGCCGCGTGCAGGGGTGGCTGGATGAGCCGCTAAACGCAGAGGGGAGAGCCTCGGTGGCCACAGCTGCAGCCGGGTTAGCCGCTGCGTTGGGGGAGAGCACCGGGCGGATCATCAGCTCCGATTTACAGCGGGCACACGACACTGCGAACGCGTTGGCTAAGCACCTCGGGGTGGATGTGGTGGCAGATGAGCGGCTGAGAGAGCGCCACCTGGGGGTGTGGGAGGGGGAGTTGGTCTCCAGTTTCAGCCGGGAACAGTGGGCGCAGCTGAGTACTGACCCCACGTTTGCCCCGCCCGGTGGGGAGACGAACGTGACCGTCGCCCAGCGGATGCGGGCTGTGGTTGATGAGCTGGATCAGGATACAGACTGGACAGTCCTCGTCTCTCACGGCGGGGCGGTGCGCATCCTTGCGGCGGACTTGCTGGCCATCCCGGAGGAGCGGCTGCGCAAATTGGACAATGCCGCCTGGGGCGAGCTGGTACAGACTGCCCACAGTTGGCGACTAGAGAGGTGGAACCAATGACACCGACGGTGCAGATCATCACAGACTCCAGCTCCAACCTCCCCACCTGGATTGCCGAGAACATGGGCATCACGGTGGTGGACTTGCACACCCTCGGTGCAGCCGATGAGGCAACCACCGCCGGCCTGTCCGCCCTGGAACTGACCGCCGTCTATGCGCGCGCCCTCGAGCGCGGCGGTGACAGAGGTGTTGTCGCCATCCATGTGGGCAAGGAACTCTCCCACACCTGGGCAAATGCGGTGACTGCGGCGGCCGTGTTTGACACCGGTGCAGTCCGGGTGGTGGATACGGACTCGATGGGGATGGGCTTGGGGCTGGCGGCACTGACCGCAGCAACGCATGCGACGGCAGGGGAGGATGTGGCCGAGTGTGCAGCGGCAGCAGCGGAGGTACTGGCCAACACGGACACCCTCATCTACGTGCACAAGTCCGATGCGCTGCGGAAATCTGGACGACTCTCAGCCACGACGATGCTCTCGGCCGCACTCACCGCCCGCCCCATCTTCCGGCTCCGCAACGGTGCGTTTGAGCTGGCTGCGAAGGCGCGGACGGGGGCGAAGGCGATGGCCAAACTGGTGGAGATGGTCGCCGCCGGTGCCCAGGAGGAACCGGTGGTGGTGGCCATCCAGCAGCATGAGGCACGCGAGTTGGCCGCCGGGTTGGCCCGCCAGTTGCGTCCGGTGTTGCCGGAAGAATCCACCGTATTTGTGGTGGATATTTCTCCGGCGTTGGCGGTCCATGCGGGGCCGGGATCCATCGCCGTCTCAATTGTGCATTCACAATGCACGAATTTTCCCGAAAAAGAGCCAAAGTTATCCACAGGTTTGGGGGGTTGAGAGAAAAACCCCGCGCGCGTGTCACCGGTGTGCCTACCGTGGAGGCTATGACACAACATTCTCACCCATCTGATCGCCTTGCGGAGTTCTCCCGCCCGGACACCCTGCGGGTCCGCTTCCCCTCATCGACATCGCGCACCACTGTTGCTGTAACAGTTGTCGCCGTCATCGGCTTCGTTGCCTGGCTGTTCTTCTCCCAACCACAACCGGCTGTCCAACCGGTCGCCGTCGCCGCATCGGTCACCGCAGATCCAGCACCTGCAGAGATCGTGGTTTCGGTGGTCGGACACGTCGCCAAGCCGGGGCTGGTCACCCTGCCTGCCGGGGCGCGCGCCGCCGAGGCACTGGCCCAGGCCGAGCCCTACCCCGATGCCTCCATCGCCTCCATCAACCAGGCACAGAAGCTTGTCGACGGCATCCAGCTCGTCGTGGCCGGACCGGGCACCGCCCCAGCCGGTTCCGGCGGCAGCGACCTCATCTCTCTCAACCAAGCAACCAGTGCTGAACTGGAGGAACTGAGCGGGGTGGGGGAGAAGACCGCCGGTGCGATCATCGACTACCGCGACTTAATCGGTGGGTTCACCAGCATCGACCAGTTGCAGGAGGTCAAAGGCATAGGACCGGCCACATTCGCCGAGATCAAAGATGCCGTCACCCTCTAAGCTCATCCTCCCCGCCCTGACCATCTGGGCCGTCACCCTCACTGTCATCCTCACCCGCACCGGCTGGTGGGGGCTGGGTGCACTCATCCTCGCCGGTATTATCTGCTCATTGGTGTGGCCGGCGGGGCTGATAACAGTGATTGCAGGACTCGGTGCCCTGGCCGTCAGTTGGGTGCGGGTGTGGCGGGCCGACCACGCTGCCTGGGCGGACACCCTGCGCGCCCACGTCGAAGCCGTCAGCTCCACCACGAATGGCGGCTGGCTTGTCACCGCCGGGCCGCTGCCCATTCTCGTCCACGGCACACCCCCACCGGTCGGGGCAGTCATTGATGTCACGGTGTCGATCACCGAATCGAACCGCCCGAGTGTCAGCGGAGTGTTCGCCGTCGCCCGCGAGTGGTCGCTGGTGGCCGACCCGCACGGGTGGGCCCGCATCACCGCCGACATTCACGCCCGCTACCTGGATGCGGTCAGTTGGCTGGGGCACACCGGGGCGCGCGGCCTCATTCCCGGCATGGTGCTCGGCGATACGTCCCTGCAGTCACCAGAGAGTATCCAGCTGTATGCTCAGGTGGGCTTGAGCCACCTCTCGGCGGTATCCGGCTCCAACGTGGCCATTGTTACCACCGCCTGCGCACTGCTGGTGTGGTGGGCGGGCCCGAAGCTGCGCATCGGTGTTGGGGTGGGGGCACTGCTGGTCTATGTCGGCATTGTCGGACTGGAACCGTCAGTACTGCGGGCTGCGGTCACCGGCATGGTTGGGTTCATCGCCGTCGCCTCGGCCCGGCGCACCGATCCGATCCACGCGCTCAGCGTGGCGGTGATTGGACTCATCCTCTGGGACAGTGACCTGGCCGTTTCCTACGGATTTGCCCTCTCGGTGGTGGCCACAGCCGGTATTGTCATCGTCTCACCGGTGTTCGCGGCCCCACTGCTGCGTACGGGTCTGCCACCGGTGGTGGTGCGGGCAATTGCGGTGGCCATCGCCGCTGATCTCACCACCATGCCGATTGTGGCGATGATGACCAGTCGCGTGTCCACCGTCTCCGTTGTGGCCAATGTCCTCGCTGACCCAGCCGTCGCCCCGGTGACCATTCTCGGACTCATCGCCGTCCCCCTGTGTTACCTGCCCGGTGGCCTGGAGCGGATCCCGTTGTTTGTGGCTGAACCGTGTGCGCGGTGGGTGGACACAGTGGCCCACACCGTCTCCGCCTTTCCCCTCGCACAACTGCCGGTGCCCGCCGGATTCCTCGGTGTCGGGTGGGTGTGTGTGATTGTTGGCTGGCTCATCTGGGCGATGGGGTGGTGGGGGCTGCGCTACAATGTTCCCCGTGTCAGTTCATCTCATAGTCGGCGAGGATGAGTACCTTGTTGAACGCCGCTGCCAGGACATTCTCGCACGCATTGAGGCATCAAGCACCGATACGCTTGCCACTGCCACCCTCACCGGAGCCGATGTCTTAGGGGTTGTCGCCCCGTCGCTCTTTGCCACCGCCCGCGCCGTCGTATTCACCCACGGGGAGGATGCCAAGAAGGAGGTCATGGAGGCGTTCACCGAGATTGCCCAGAATCCCATCGATGAGGTGACCGTGATCATCCAGCACTCCGGGGGTGGGCGGATGAAGAAGATGCTGCCAGCGCTGAAAAAACTGTGTGACACCCACGAGGTGGTGCCACTCAAGCCGAGTGAACGGTTGCGGTGGGTGAACGAGGAATTCAAGAGACACGGGGTCAGTGTCACCCCGGATGTCTCCCAGGCCGTGCTCGAGGGGGTGGGCAGTGACCTGCGCGAATTGGCCAGTGCCATCGCTCAGTTGGTTGCCGATAACGAGGGGGATGTCGATGTTCAGGCGGTGCGCACCATGTACGAGTCCGTCGCCGAGGTGTCCGGTTTTGATATTGCCGATCTCGCCTGCACCGGCCAGCTCACCCGCGCGGTTGCCTCGACCCGCCGCGCCCTCCAACTCGGGGAGCCGCCAGTCCGGTTGGCCAGTGCACTCGCCCAGAATGTCGCCGGGATTGCCTGCCTGTACTCCTACCGGGGGTCCACCCAATACGTCAGTGTGCCGGGGATGGCCCCGTGGAAGGTGGACAAGGTTGCAAAAATGGCCCGTCGCTGGGACGGGCCACAGGTCTCGCAGGCCTGCATCATCATTGCAGATCTGGAGGATGCGCTCAAGGGCGGTGGTGGCAATGTGGACTACGCCATTGAGTCCGCTGTTGCCGCACTCGCCCGGCTGTCGGCGTAAGTTCTACTTGGCAAAAGCCTTGTTGAAGGCGGTGGCCATCTTGGACTTCTTGTTTGCCGCATTGTTGCGGTGGAACACGCCCTTGGTGACAGCCTTGTCCATCGTGCGGGAAGCCTTGCGCAGCTGAGCCTCGGCGGCATCCTTGTCGCCGGCCTCCAGAGCCTCACGGAACTTGCGGATCTCGGTGCGGGCGGCCGAGCGGATAGACTGGTTGCGCTGACGACGCTTCTCGTTCGTCTTGATGCGCTTCTGCTGAGATTTAATATTTGCCATGGGTGTTACCTCTTTTCACGGTCTTTCATCGGATGCTCTCCACAGACCCAAGGAACCTGTCTGTGATCAACGAGCCTCACACACCCTAGCACGGCAGCGGGAGGACACAAAAATCTAGTTCCAGTTGTAGTCCACCCGCAGCCGGTGGGCGATCTGATCAAACCGGGTCCTGGGCACCCTCGCCCCCTTGCGGGTGATCGTCGATTCGCGGGTCAGCACCACCTTGTCCATCCGCACCCACCCAGGTGCCCCGGAACTGTCCCACACCCCCGATCCGATCGACTGCCACTGCGCGTCAGAGGCGCTAGCTGGCTCATCGCCGACGTGGATGACCAGGCCTAAGATTGATGACCCCTCGTGGCCGACGACGATCAGCGGGATGACCTCGCTGGAGTCCTCGCCGGTGACACTGATCCACACCACCTCACCGGGTTCGGCCGCCCCGTCCATATCCGGTGAGTAGAAGACGGCGCGGGCGACAGTTGCGGTATCGACAACCCGGGCTTCGTCGGCACGCGGGCGCTTGCGGGCGGCGACAGCTGGGGTGAGGGCCTCTACCTCCAGGGAGTTGCCCAGCCCGAGGCGGCGACTCAACCGGTTGATCGTCGCATTGAGGCTGGCCTCCCCGGGTGGGGACAGCGGAAACGGTAGGCTCACAGGCTCGACTTTACTGGTTTGCTAGACTTTGCGTGTCAGTAACACTGGAAGGAGTCCCCGTGGCCGCATCATTTGCCGATCGCACCGGCTACGATCCGGTAAAGATCCGCAATTTCTGCATCATTGCCCACATCGACCATGGCAAGTCCACCCTGGCCGATCGCATCCTGCAACTGTCCGGCATTGTGGATTCCCGCGACATGCGCGACCAGTACTTGGACAATATGGACATTGAGCGCGAGCGCGGCATCACCATCAAGGCCCAGAACGTGCGCCTGCCGTGGGTGCCAAAGTCCGGGGCACATGCCGGTGAAGAGATTGTCATGCACTTGATTGACACCCCCGGCCACGTCGACTTCTCCTACGAGGTCTCCCGCGCCCTGGAGGCGTGCGAGGGGGCCATTTTGCTTGTCGATGCCGCCCAGGGCATCGAGGCCCAAACCCTGGCCAACCTGTACATGGCGATGGAAAATGACCTGGAGATCATCCCGGTCTTAAACAAGATCGATCTGCCCGCCGCCGACCCGGAAAAGTATGCCCTGGAGATCGCCGGCATCCTCGGCGGGGAGCCAGATGACGTCCTGCGAGTCTCGGCGAAGACCGGGGAAGGGGTGGCTGAACTGCTGGACAAGGTGGTGGACCTGGTGCCGCCGCCGACAGTGCCGGATCAACCAGATACCCCACCCAGGGCCCTGATTTTTGACTCTGTGTATGACTCCTACCGCGGCGTGATCACCTACATCCGTATGTTCGACGGGGCCTTAAAGAAGCGCCAGCAGATCACGATGATGTCCACCGGGGCTACCCACGAGCTGCTCGAAATCGGCACGATTTCCCCCACCCCCACCCCGCGCGACGGGCTGGGGGCAGGCGAGGTCGGCTACCTCATCACCGGTGTGAAAGATGTCCGCCAATCCAAGGTGGGTGACACGGTGACCAGTCTGCGTGGTGGGGCAACCGAGCCGCTGAAGGGCTACCAGGAGCCGAAGCCGATGGTCTACTCCGGCCTGTATCCCATCTCCCAGGCCGACTATCCGGATCTCCGCGATGCCCTGCAGAAGCTGCAGCTCAACGATGCTGCGTTGAGCTTCGTTCCCGAGACCTCGGTGGCCTTGGGCTTTGGGTTCCGGTGCGGCTTCTTGGGTTTGCTCCACATGGAGATCACCCGCGACCGCCTCCAGCGCGAGTTTGATCTGGACCTCATCTCCACGGCCCCGTCGGTCCACTACCGGGTTATCGGTGAGGACGGTGCCGAGCAGGTGGTGCACAACCCGTCGGACTGGCCGGCCGGGAAACTGCGCGAGGTGTGGGAGCCGATCGTCGATACGACGATCATTGTGCCCAGTGACTATGTGGGCACGACGATGGAGCTGTGTCAGACTAAACGCGGCAACTTGAAGAATATGAGTTACCTCTCCGAGGACCGCGTGGAGTTGCACTACACCATGCCGTTGGGGGAGATCATCTTCGACTTCTTTGACGCGTTGAAGTCCCGCACCAAGGGGTATGCCTCCCTCAACTATGAGGAGGCCGGTGAACAACAGGCAGACCTGGTGAAGGTAGATATTCTCCTGCAGGGAGACCCAGTGGATGCGTTCAGTGCGATTGTCCACCGCGACGATGCCCAACACTACGGCTCAAAGATGACGAAGAAGCTGCGCACCCTCATTCCGCGCCAGCAGTTCGAGGTGGCTGTGCAGGCGGCGATCGGCTCGAAGATCATCTCCCGTGAGAATATTCGCGCCGTCCGCAAGGACGTGTTGGCCAAGTGCTACGGCGGCGATGTGTCGCGCAAGCGGAAACTGTTGGAGAAGCAGAAGGCCGGCAAGAAGCGGATGAAGAACATCGGCTCGGTGTCCGTGCCGCAGGAGGCGTTTATCGCCGCCCTGTCCACCGATGAGGCCGACAGTTAACTTCCGCTCGACCCGTTCATCTGCTCGGCGGCATCGGCAGCCGCCTTCAGGTCAGCTTTCCCCTGGGTGGATTCCGGATAGACGCGGTCTGTCCGGTCGGCCTCAGCGACCTCGGCCGTGGTGGTGACGAGCGTGGCAAACACGCCTGTTGCACCGTTGCTGAGGGTGTAGGTGGTGAAGGCGACACCGGCAGATTTCGCGTTCGCATCCAAGATCACACGCTGGGAGTTGGAGTTCTTATCCATCTCCGTCAACGCGGTCTCCGCCCACAGGGAGGTGATGTCCACCGAGATCTGGTTGAACGCATCGGGCAGGTCAGCTGGCATCCCGAAGGTTTCCTCACTGACGAGGAGGTCGTTCCACTGTTCGGCCGCTTGGGCCATCTCCGCATTCCACTCCAGAGGAGGCAGGCCGGCATCTGCGCGGCGGGCGTTGATGAGAGTGACCAGAGCGTAGGCCTGGTTTGATGCGAGCTTGCCGGGGTCATCGAGCAGCGCATCCATATAGGAGGAGGTCCACTCGGGGCGATCCTTCCACTGCTGAATGTAGGCAAACAGGGTGCCCGCAATCGCGGCAATCGTTCCCACAACTGCCAGCAATGTGGTGAGGTCCTTCACCTGCTGGTCCAAGACAGCAAACTGGTCCGGCTCGGCGGGGGCGGGGGCAGGTTCTGC
>R14__coassemble_1220_pt1 | contig 13516 bp, 10 predicted proteins | sample R14__metabat2_low_PE_014 | metagenome-assembled genome bin R14
TCTCATCACCTCGCTGCAGAAACTCCTCGCTGAAACCGCCCCCGCAGCACCTGTACCTGCCGACAAGCCGTACGGCCGCCATGCCCGCCGCGAGGACACCCCTCCCTCTCCACCTGCCCCACCAGCAGAGCCTGTCCAGACCAGCCTCTTTTAATGGGGCCCCGGTGACTGCAGCGATGCCAGGGCCACAACCCGGTCAGCGACTATCTCGGCCTCGGAATTGTCGTGGGTGACATAGAGGGCCGTCTCCCCCACCTGTGTGACGATGCGGCGGATATCTGCAGCTAAGTCACGTTTGAGGTCTGCGTCTAGTGAGGACAGTGGCTCATCAAAAAGAACAACCCGTGGCTGCGGGGCGAGGGTGCGGGCCAACGCCACCCGCTGCGCCTGACCACCGGAGAGTGTGGAGACATCACGGTCATTGAATCCGGATAGTCCGACCAGCTCTAACAACTCATTGACCCGCTCGCCGTGCGGGTTGCGCTGCCGACGCGGCAGACCGTAGGCGATGTTTCCACCGACTGAGTAGTGCGGAAACAACTGGCCGTTTTGGAACACCATGCCAACACCTCGCCGGTGGGGAGGAATACCTGCCTGATCGTGGCCTTCGATGGTGACTGCACCCGAAGACACCGGCACAAGACCGGCAACTGCCCGCAGGAGGGTGGATTTGCCGGAACCAGACGGGCCGGTCAGTGCCACAATCTCACCCCGGGAGACACTCAGGTTGACCCCTGTCACAGCGATGAATCCGTCCGGGTAGGTCACCGACACATCTGTCAATGTGATCATCTCGCCACCTCCACTTTCCGGCGCGTGTTCTTCGCCTGTGCACCTAGAGCTGCTGCCCCGACCATCAGTACTGCGGTCACAATACCCAAGATCACAGAGGCAGCCAATGCCATCTCATAATTATCCGCCCCGGGCCGACCCAACAAGCGGACAATGAGTACCGGGAGAGTCACGTATTGGGCCGATGCCAAAAAACTCGTCGCCCCAAACTCACCGATGCTCATGGCCAGGGCGAAACCCAAGGCTACCCCCAACCCGCGCCGTGCACCGGCCAGGTCAATGGTCGCCAGTACCCGCCACGGGGAGGCCCCCAAGGTAGCGGCAGCTTCCCGCTGCCCCGGTTCAATTGCACGTAACACCGGGACGAGAGCACGGGTCACCAACGGCAGCGCCACCACAGCCTGTGCCAGGGGAACCAACACAGGCCGCTCCACCACGCCAACCAAGGTAATAAAGAACCCAAAGCCGACTGTCACCGCTGAGACTCCGAGCGGGGTGAGGGCGAGGATATCCACGCCCCGCACGACCACTGTGGCGATTCTCGTTGTCGGTGTCCGAGAGACCACGAGGGCGATACCGACACCGACAACCAGCGCGATCACTGCCGCTACCAGAGCTGTCACCAGGGAGTTACCCAGTGCTTCCCAGGCGGTGATGCCACCGGCATAGCCAGCCCCCGAGGTAGACAACAGCCGGTAGGCGCGCCCACCCCCAGCCAAAGATTTCACCACGATGGTCGCCAGTGGGAGCACAATTACCACAACCGTGAACACAGCGACAGCAACCACTACGGGAATATCATGCCGACTGATCGGGTGCGAATAGGTGTCTTGGCCCGTGAGGTGGCGCTCATAGCGGGCAGACAACCGCACCGACACCACCACGGCAGCTGTCACAATGACACACTGGATGAGTGAGAATACCGCCGCCCGGTCAAGGTTGAGGAAGGTGACCGTTTGCACCCACATTTCCGTTTCCACGGTGCCGTACCCCGGCTTGCCCAAGGTGAGCACGATGCCGTAGGCGGTGGAACAGAACAGGAACACCAACCCGGCACTCGCCGCCACCGCCGGAGCCAGTTGAGGGGCGGTGACCGTGAGAAACACCCGCAGTGGACTGGCCCCCAAGGTGGCTGCAGCAGCCTCCTGCTGTGGGCTGAGCTTCTCCCACAGGGTACCCACAGTGCGCACCACCACCGAGAAGTTAAAAAAGACCATCGCAATGACGACAGCTGTGGTGGAGGAAGCGAGGTCCTCCCTGCTGGCGAAGGCAGCGTGAAACGCGACACCGACGACAACGGTGGGCAGTACAAACGGCACCGTTGCCACCACGCGGGCGAGAGCGCGGCCAGGAAAGGTCAACCGGTAGAGTACGTAGGCGCCGGGGATCCCCGCTACGAGTGAGCCGAGGGTACCAGCTAGCGCCATCCACACCGTCTGCCAGACAATCCGCCATGTTCGAGGTGCCCCCAGTACCTCAACGAATGCTGATGTGGTGAGCCCCCTGGCCGCCATTGCCACAACGGGCCAGGCAAAGAACGTGCCTAAAAACCCGATCGGGATAACTGTGGCCAGAATCCAGAAGATTCGCCAGCTCAGCTGTGTGGAGTGCATGCGTAATCGGTGTCATTAGAGCTGCTCAAATTGGGCAGTCCAGTCGGTGATCCACTGTTCACGCCCGGTGGCAACTGTCGCCGGATCGAGGACGATGGGCTCGTCGGCCAACGTCGCGTACTGGGCCCACTCTGCCGGGAGAGCCACCGTGGTATCCACCGGGTACATGTACATGGCCTCCGGGAAGGCGGCCTGGACATCCGGGGAGACCATGAAGTCCACAAAGGCCCGGGCACCCTCCGGGTTTTTCGCACCGGCGACGACACCGGCATATTCGACCTGGCGCACACACGTGGCCGGGAGGTAGCCGGTGGCACCGGCACTTTCTGCCGGGGAGGAGGAGTAGGAGACCACCAGCGGATAGGCTCCCTTGCCGTCGGCTCCGGAGAAGTCCGTGTAGTAGGCCTCCGACCAGCCCTCAGCCACCTTGGCTCCACCGGTAAGAACCTGCTGCCAGTAGGGCAAATATCCGTTATTTCCAAAGTGGGCGACGGTGGCGGCGAGGAAGGCGAGCCCCGGTGAGGAGGATGCCGGGTTTTCTGTCACCAGCAAGGATGCGTACTGTGGTGTGGCCAGATCCTCAAAACTGGTGGGCTCGGGCAGATTGTTCGCCGTGAAGTAGGCGTGATCGACGTTCACACACACATCCCCCATGTCTGTGGGGGTGAGGGCTGGATCAATGATGTACTCCTGTGCTGAGGCCGGGAGTTTCTGTGGTGTGTAGTCTTCCAGCACACCAGCCTGGGTGGCGGTGGCGGCGGTGAAGGTGTCAATGCCGAAGACGGCATCAACAGTGGGGTTGTCCTTGGTTAACACCAGTTGACCGGCAACCACACCAGAATCGCCCGGCGCGGTGGTGACGAGGGTGTAGCCGGTGTCGGCCTGGAACTTGTCGATGAGTTCTTGGGGGAGATCGAAGGAGTCGTGGGTGAGGACTGTGACCGTGGTGTTTGTTCCGGCGGCTGTCCCGAAAGTGGTGGTACTACATGCAGCTAGGGCGCTCACGGCAATCACTGCTGTGAGTGTGGCAGCTGTGCGGATGTTTGCTGGCTTCATTATTCAACCTCCAGGTGAGTTACTGGAGGGCTTGGCCAGCACACGCTGACCAAGGAGAGAAATCTCGACTCCCTTCGCCGGCATGACCCGGATCAGGTTCGAGGGTCTGCGCGGATCTGCTGCGCACTCTCAGCACCACTCGGTGCTCCCCTGTCGTTCGCCCCCATCATAGCCAATCAGTTGGTGACAGTGGTAGACGGCTGGGCAGTACCGATCTGTTCAGCTTTCTTGTGATCCAGTTCCCCGGTGAACCGTTGCAGCTCATCGTAGATGAACTGGGCAAACTCATAGGTTCCTTCGATGGAGGGATGGGTTTCATCCACCTGTAGCCATTCTGGGTGAGCGGAGACGTGGGAGTACCAGTCAATCACGCCGACGTTGGCGTATTGGTCGGCTACCTCACCTAGTGCTGCGTTGGAAGATTCCACAAAGGTGGACGGCGAGTATAAGGTGACCAGCATAACGATGCGCTGGGGCCCGAGCATCTGGACCACCTGGTGGACGAGGTTGATGTCAGTGACTCCGGCGTTGGTGCCCAGGCAGATGAAGACGGCCCGAGACACTTGACCGGTGGCCAGTTCCCCGGCGAGGATGTCGGGTTCTTGGTGCCACTGGCGGTTGGACATGGCCAAAATGGTGATGCCGGGAATGCGGTCAGTGAATCCACCGTAGGCCGAGGTCACCATCGAGTCCCCGAGGGCGGTGACATCACCGGGTTGCAGGGGGCTGGTATCGAGGGCTGGGTCGATGAACTCACCGGGTAGTGCTTGGGGCGGCAGCTCCTGGACGTCTCCGGGGTGGCTACCACTGGCCTGTTGTGCAGCAAGTGTTGCCTCAGCCTGCTCAATCTGTAACTGTGTGGCAGTCTTTGCCGGAGCAATGATCATTGCCACTACGGCGAGCACGGCACCGACCGCGCCGGGAATTTTCCACGCCGGATACACCTGCCTGAATCCGCGCTTGCGCACTGGGGTTTCGAGGATGACGTAGGAGATTTCACAGATGATGATGGTCAGGGCGATGGCGAGGATGCTGCGCACAAAGTAGTTGAGGGAGCCGACGGCCACGGGAAACGCCGCCGCCATGATCACCAAAACTGGCCAGTGCCACAGATAGAGCCCATACGAGCGGGTGCCCATCCATTTCAGGATGCGGTTCTCGCAGGCGGCGACGAGGCGTGTGTCGGGGTTGGAGACGATCGCTCCGAGAAGCAGCACAACGATGAGAGATGTGCCGACCATGCCGCCACGGTACGCAAACATGGACTGTTCGGGTATGGCGAGCATGGCTATGGCGATGAGTCCCAGGGCGGGCCAACCGACGCGGGCTGGGATGCGGACTCCGCCAGCGAAGGCGAAGGCAAAGACGATGCCGATTCCCAGGCCAAAGACGTGGGTGTCGGTGCCGTAGTAGAGGCGGGTCAACCCGTCCCCGTCGTACAGCACGGCCATGAGTAGTGCGGAGCCGGTAGCAATCAGTGCGGGCAATACCCATCTCCCCCGCTTCAGCCGGATGACGAGGAGAAACAGCGCTGGCCAGACCAGATAGAACTGTTCTTCGATGGCCAGTGACCAGAAGTTCTTAAACAAGAGTGGGGCGGTGCGGTCAAAGTAGGAGGACCCATGGGCGATTTCGAGCCAGTTGGTGGAAAATGTCAGCGCCCCGAGCACCTGCCGCCGGATGCCGACAAGGAGGTCTTTTTCTACCAGTCCGGCGATCGGCAGGATGACTACGATGAGCAGGAGCATCGCCGGGAAGAGGCGGCGGGCCCGGCGCAGCCAGAAGTGGGGAAGATCGACTTTTCCGGTCCGCTGGCGTTCGCGGATGAGCAAGGTGGTGATGAGGAAGCCGGAGATGACGAAGAAGACATCGACACCGAGGAATCCACCGCGAAAGATGCCCGGGTAGACGTGGTAGGCGATGACCCCGGTGACAGCGAGGGCACGGAGACCATCGAGGCCGGCGATATAGGACCGGCTCGGGGTAGAATCTGTGGCCACGTCTGTCACGGTTGTCTACGCTACTAGATCTGCGGGGGCAGGGAGCTCAGCGGAACCGGTCCCCCGGCGATTTGCCGGTAGGCATGTGCTTGGACGAGGTAGGCCACCGGAAGGAGGTAGAACATGCCCAGCCCGAAGGTGATGAGGATGCCCACGGTGACAAACACCCCGACGATGATGTTGAGGATGATGATCTGGCCAATGTTGCGCGCACCGGCGCGGAAGCCGTCGGCGATAGCTTTGCCGAAGCTGCCGGAACCGTGGGCAGTGTCGCCGAGGAAGTAGGCCCAGTAGCTGATGAGCGGGGAAAGCACCAGGCTGACAATGAGCACGAGAATCACAGTTATCGCCAGTGACCCCCACGGCAGGCTCATCATCAGGTCGGTCATCTCTTGGGCGGCGGCCGGGTCGGCCGGATCGGCGGTGGCCCCGGTGGAGAGGGCATCGGCGTTGTCCGCGACGGCCGCAGCGAAGTCCCGTGCCCCAGGGCTGACCACGATGACGATGGCGATGACGACGAGGGAGATCAGTCCCTGCAGGATAATCATTCCGATCATCGGCAGCCAGGAGATACCGGAGAAGAACTGGGAGAAGGGGACCTTGCGCTGGTCCACACAGCGGATACCGGCAACGATGCCGACAATACTTAAGACCAAGCTGACCAGGCCATTGATGACAGAAAAGCCCATGCTCACCGGCGAGGTGGCGGCGGCAGCGGGGTCAGTAGCCGCCGTGCCAGGCACCGATGCCACCACGTTGAGCAGGACCGACACGGCCAGCATGATGAGGACGTAGCCAAACCACGGCAGGTAGTTATCGGCTGGCCGTTTGATGCCAAAGGCGATGGCCTCCAAGGGGCGCAGTTTGCCGTCGGTGTGTGTCGGCGCATCCTCTGGTGCCATGTAGTAGCCGGGCTGATCGGCCTGATGGGTATCAGATGGGAATGCGGCGTAGGGGTTGGTGGTGTCCTCTGGCTCGTTGCCCGGATACTCCGGGTATGCTGGGGGATTCGTCATCGCTACCTTTCTGTGGTTTCGGTGGACACCAGTGTAGTAAGTCTTTTTCTACCACGCATCACCGCAGGGCATCTCGGTACGGCTGCGGGTCCACCTGTTCTACCGTTGCCGGAACGAAGTGTGGGGTCTGATCCTTATCGACGAGGACCGCTCGCACCCCTTCTGGGAAGTTCGATTCCCGTCGCAGCACTGAGCCCAACCGCCACTCATTGTCCAGACCTGCCTGAACTGTCGGGGCGGCGGCGTTGGCCCGGTACAGTTCGGCGGTGGCCACAATCGAGCTGGGGTTCGCCTGCTGGATAAGGCCATGGACAAACTCCTGGAACTCAGGGGATGTCTGCTCCAGCTCAGCGGCCATCTCAGCCCAGGTGTCGTGGCTGAAGACCTGCTCAATCTCCGCCTCCCAGGCGGTTAATTCAGCCTCTGGTGGAGTTGTGGCATACAGCGCCGTCGCCTGGTCAACACCGTCTTTTAACAGCGATTCGGTGAATTGAGGCAGGGCAGCTGAGGCAACAAAGTGGGTGCCCAACCCGGCCCACAGGCAGTCTCCAGGGGTGAAGCGGTAGCCGGTGATGCCCATAAATGCAGCGACGGCCCGGGTATGGAGGCGTTGGGTTTGCCAGGTGACTCCGACATCTGGGCAGTAGCCGATGTTCATCTCCGGCATCGACATCCACGCCTTCTCGGTGATGATGCGGTGGGAGTTGTGCACGGTAACACCCAATCCCCCGCCCATACACAGTCCGTTGACGATGGTGACGATCGGTTTGGGGAATCGCGCCAGATGGGCGTTCATGTCGTATTCGACGCGCAGGGCGTGGTCACCGTAGTCGTGATCGCCGCGCGCATCGTGCTCGGCGACGATGCGGATGTCTCCTCCGGCACAGAAGGCGCGGTCAATTCCGGAGACGATGAGGACTTGCTCAACGGCCGGGTCATTCTCCCAGTCGGTGAGGGCATCGTCGATGATGTGGTACATCTCCAGGTCCAAGGCGTTGAGGGCCTTCGGTCGGGTCAGAGTGAGGACTCCGGTGGTACCGGTGACCTCCACTGTCATCTTTTGTGTGATCTGTGTCTCATTTTCCATGTGGCCACAGTAGCAAAGATATGATGATTGGGCAACCGTGTGACACCTGGTCCCACTCACTCCAGCTGTTCACCGAGCTGAATCCACTCCACCTCCAGCGACTCTTTCTCATCGACCAGCTCACTACGGTGCGCCGACAGGGAGATAAGCTCCTCAGTCGCCTCAGCAGTTCCTGCCGCCGACAACTCGGCCATCCGCTCATCGAGACCTGTCACCTGCGCCTCCAGCTTGGCAATCTTGCGCTCCAGTGCCCCCATCTGCTTGGAAATCTGCCGAAACTGCGCCCCACTCGCCACCGGCTTCTCGGCCGACTTCTGGGCAGGCTTCTCCGGTTCCCGGACGGCCGCCGCCCGACGCTCCAAGTACTCATCGATCCCGCGCGGCAGATTGGTCAATTTCCCGTCCCCGAACAGGGCCCACGTGGAATCGGCGATCCGTTCAATGAGATAGCGGTCATGGGAGACAACAACCAAGGTACCCGCCCACTCGTCGAGAAGCGACTCCAACTCCTGGAGGGTATCGATGTCGAGGTCGTTGGTGGGCTCGTCGAGAAGCAGCACATTCGGCTCCTCCATGAGCACCCGCGTCAACTGCAGCCGACGCTTCTCTCCGCCGGAGAGATCGCCGATTGGGGTGCGCTGGCGCTTCGCCGAAAACCCGAGCCGCTCCAGCAGTTGCGAGGCAGAGATCTCCTTCTTCCCCACCGTGATAAAGCTCTTGATGGCGGTCACCGAATCGAGCACCCGCAGACTCTCGTCGAGGTCATCGAGCTCCTGGGTGAGCCAGCCAATCTTTGTCGTCTTCCCCTCAATGCGCCTGCCCGCTGCCAGCGGATACGCCCCAGCCAACACCTTGAGCAGCGTCGTCTTTCCCGACCCGTTCACCCCGACGAGGCCGAGCCGCTCGCCGGGTGCCAACCGCCAGGTGAGGTGATCGACGAGGTCCTCCCCTCCAGGGGTGGCAACTGTCACATCCTCCAGTTCAATGACCACTTTGCCCTGGCGGGCCTTCGCAAACGCCGTCAACGCCACCGAATCCCTCGGTGGCGGCACATTCGCGATGAGCGCCTCGGCGGCCTCGATCCGGTAGCGCGGCTTGGAGGTTCTCGCCGGCGGACCGTGACGCAGCCACGCCAACTCCTTCCGCGCTAAGTTCTGGCGGCGCTGCTCTGCCGCATCGGCCTGGCGGGCGCGTTCGGCCCGGGCAAAAATCCAGTCATTGTAGCCACCGTCGTAGACATCCACTCGGCCATCGTGGACCTCCCACGTGTGGGTGGCCACCGTATCCAAGAACCAGCGATCGTGGGTGACTACCACGAGCGCCACCTTGCGGGCGAGGAGGTAATCGGCCAACCACTGCACCCCCTCCACATCGATGTGGTTGGTGGGCTCATCCAAAATGAGCAGGTCCAACGGTTTCACCAGTGCTGCAGCTAACATCACCCGGCGACGCTGCCCACCGGAGAGATCCCCGAGACGAGTATCCATCCCCAACTCAGTGATGTTGAGCCCCTTGAGGACGTCCCGCACCGTCGGGTTGGATGCCCACTGGAAGGTCTCCACGCCGAGTGGCTTGACGACGACCTCACCGATGGTTTTCTCATCGGGTTCCTCCACCGATTGCGTCACAACCGCCGAGCGCAGATCCTGTTTCCTGGACACGCGCCCCGAATCCGGCTCCAACAGGCCTGCCACAATGGAGATGAGCGTGGTTTTTCCGCCACCGTTAAGCCCGACAACACCGACCCGGTCGCCCTCGTTGATGCCGAGGGAGACCTCATCGAGCAGCGTTTGTAGACCAAAGGACTGGGAAACCTTCTCCAGGTTGATGAGATTGACCATCGTTAATGCTCTGCAACGATATGTGCCCCGAAGGCGGGACTTGTCGCCGGATAGGCCGCCGCCGCCATGTGCGAGGCGGTGACGGCGTGCGCCACATGGGCCTGCATCGCCTCATCGGTACACAGGAAGGCAACGGTGGGGCCAGACCCGGAGACAAACCCGGTCAGCGCACCCGCACCGACACCAACCTCAATGAGCTGCTGTAACTCCGGTCGCAGGCGCAGCGTCGCCGCCTGGAGGCCGTTGTAGACAGCTGCCGCCAACCGGTGCGGATCTCCGGTGGGCAGCGCCTCCAAGACATCGTATGGCGAGTGCACCGCTCCCGTTGCACGTGGCCCGGAACTGGCGGTGAGCTCATCGTAGGCCCGAAAGACCTGAGCGGTGGACATTCCCTCCGTCGCTGTAGCAAACACCCAGCGGTAGGTGCCGTGCGAGTCAACATTGGTGAGTTTCTCGCCGCGCCCTCTGGCCAACATCGTTCCCCCATGCAGCACAAACGGCACATCCGAGCCTAACTGACCGGCCAATTCATCCAGCTCTCCAGTCGTCAGTGGCTCCGTGCGCAAGCGGTTGCCACCCAACAGAACGGCTGCCGCATCGGCGGAACCACCGGCCATCCCGCCGGCAGTCGGCAGAGCCTTCTCAATGTGGATGGCCACCGGCTGGTCCGGCAAGACCAGCTGCGCCGCCTTCCAGGCGAGGTTCGTGGAGTTCTTCGGCACAGCCTCCTCATCGAGCCCCTCCACCGAGATCTCCATCTGCTTCGACAGGGCGACAGTCACCGTGTCATGCAAGGATACCGCCTGGAAGACGGTCACCAACTCGTGGTAACCATCATCGCGACGGTCCACCACGTCGAGGTAGAGATTGACCTTTGCATGCGCTTGCACTGTAACTGCCGTAATCACAGTCGATATCGTAGTAGACGGTGAAACTCGCTGGGGCTACAGGCCCCCTAGACTGCCTGTGCCAGCGCGATGAACTGGTCAATTGATAGATCCTCCCCGCGCGACTGTGGGCTGATCCCGGCCGTGAGGAGGTGCGCCTCGGCTTCTGCTGGTGAGCCAAAGTACGCTGCCAACCCGGCGCGCAGGGTTTTGCGTCGACTAGCGAAGGCGGCATCGATGAGTGCGAACAGGCGCTCCCGCTCGGACGCATCCGCGTGGGGGCGCTCGCTGACATCGATGCGCACGAGGCCCGACTGGACGTTGGGGCGAGGCCAAAACACGTGGGTGCCCACCGTGCCAGCGCTGCTCACCGCACCGTAGTAGGCGGCCTTCACCGACGGCACTCCGTAGACCTTGCTGCCAGGGCGTGCTGTCAGCCGGTCCGCCACCTCCTTTTGCACCATCACCAGCACTGTGCGCAGTGCCCGGAAGGTGGCCAAAAAGTGCAGGATGACCGGCACTGCAACGTTGTAGGGCAAATTGGCAACGAGAGCGGTAGGTGGGGTGGGTAGTTCTGTCAGCTGCAGGGCATCGGCAGTGATGACAGTGAGACGGTCGGCGCTGTCTGGGGCGAATTGGGCGACAGTGTCGGGCAGTTGGTCGGCTAAGCGCTGGTCAATTTCCACGCAGGTGAGCGTGTGCACGTGGTCGATGAGACCGAGGGTGAGGGAACCGAGGCCGGGGCCGACCTCTACTACATCGTCCGTATCGGTGACACCGGCGGCGGCGACAATTTTGCGGACGGTATTGGCATCGTGGAGGAAGTTTTGGCCAAGCCGCTTCGTGGGTGTGATGGCTAGAGCATCGGCGAGCTCACGGATGTCTGCCGGAGTGAGCAGGTGAGTCACTGGGTATCCGGAAACTTAGCGCAGGCCCAGCTTGGCGGTGCACGCCGGCCACGCCCCCCAGCCCTGGGCTGCCTGTACCTTGGTGGCCACCTCAATCTGCTGCTCACGGGTGGCACCGGAGGCGGTGGGGGCATACTGTCCGCCGCCGTAGGCCAACCAGGTTCCAGCCGCAAACTGCAGGCCACCGTAGTAGCCATTGCCGGTGTTGATGGCCCAGTTCCCGCCGGATTCACAGGCGGCAATGGAGTCCCACACACTACCGGCGGCTACGGCCGGAGCGGTCGCCTTCTCCTTGGTGCCCCGCTTGATCACAGGTGCGGTTCCCGGCTTGGTCTGAACGGTGGAGAGTACTTCTGCGGACTCCTCCCGATTGTTCACCAGGGTGAGTTTGCGGGTCACAGAGTTAATTCCCGGCGCGCCCTCGGACACGACGGTTTCTTCGCCCTCGTAGGACTCCGGGTCGTCCACGTAGGTCGGTTCCGGAGTGAACGGCTCTTGTACAGTCACCGTCTGGGTGGTCACCCGGTCAACGGTGATCTGGGTTCCCTCGTTGACGGGGGCATCCAGTGCTGGGGTGACGCGGTCGGCCGAACTGACCTTGATGCCCCGCTCAGTCAGCACATCCTGAACGGTCTGTGCTGCCACGTTGGTGTAGGTGATCGTCCCACCGTCGTTAATGGAGACAATGCGCGGGGTAGTGACCTGCAACTGCGCCCCTTCTAGGGGCAGTACACCAGTCGGTTCTCCATCGATTTTCGCCTGCTTGGTAATCCGGGGCAGCTCCTGTTGCGCTGTCGGCACCGCCGTGGCGGTTGCCGGGTCCCCGGTGGCAAGGTCATCTACCAGCTCATCGACAGTAAGCGCGGTGGAGACCACGGGAGTGGGAGTGCCATCGACAACGAGGGTGATTTCCTTCTGTGACCGGACGGTGATCGTGTCGTTGGAACCCAACGGGGTGGCCGGATCGGGGGTGACCACGTCGGTGGGCTGCAGGTCTACCTCGGCTGCCTCGAGTGCGTCGCCGACAGTGCTGGACATGGTGGCCAGCTCAATGTCATCTCCGTTGACGTTGATGGTCACGTGCTTGGACACACCACCTACCGTGATCCCCGAAATGAGGACAGCAGCGAGGACACCGCCCGTCGTCGCCTGTACAACAGGTGAGGAGTTGGCGGCCTTGATGTGCTTATGGAGCTGTTGTTTGTTCACGGTTGGTCCTTTGAGTGTGTCCGGTTCACTTATCTGGATATATCTCCGCGTAACAATACGGTAACGAATTGCTTAAGTCAAACTAAGAAGGCTTACTATTTTCTCAGCTTTCTCAGTTTTCTGTCACCTGCACCGGTGCCCACTTAGGCCCCGTCTCCCCCAGCTTTGGATCAATCTTCGCGATGAGGGGTGCAGGCTTGGCCAATTCCACGCCCGCTACCATCTCCGTGCGCTCCCAACGGGCCAGTTGGTCACCGTAGTTGCCCTGGATCGTCGCATACTCGCGGTGCTCCGGGGGGATGCCCACACCGGCAATCGGGCGCGGCGAATCGTCTCTCACCCGGACAATCTCCGGCTGCGCCGCCCACACGCCACTGCGCCCCAACGTCTCATGGACCTGCTGGGCAATGTGCGGCAGGAACGGGGTGAGCAGGGTATTGCAGTCACTGACCACCTGGAGGGCGGTCCACAGTACCGTCGCCAAGCGCGAGCCCGGCTCCAACTGGCCGTCCTCTTTCGCCAGTTTCCACGGCTCCATCTCCGCGATATAGGCGTTGGCCTCACCGACGACATGCATTGCATGGGTGATCGCCGCCTTGAAGTGCGAGCCTGCCAAGTGCTCCCCACACACCGTGAACGCCTCACTGGCCAGATCCAGCAACGCGTGATCGGCCGCAGTGAGCTCACCGGGAGTGGGCACCACACCAAAGTTCTTGTGTGCCATGGAGACAGTCCGATTGACCAGGTTGCCCCACGCATTGGCCAACTCATTGTTGACGCGGCGAACAAACTCATCCCACGTAAAGTCCGCATCGGTGTTCTCCGGACCAGCCACCGCAATGTAGTAGCGCAAAGGATCTGGCCCAAACTCGGCCAAGAAGTCCTTCACATAGATGACAATCCCGCGCGAGGAGGAGAACTTTGACCCAGACATGGTCAAATACTCACTGGAGACAATCTCAGTGGGCAGGTTGAGCTCCGAGAACTCGTGGGCAGAGCCACCCTTATCGCCCTTGCCGTCGTAGCCGAGCAACAACGCCGGCCAAATCTGGGAGTGGAAGGTGATGTTGTCCTTGCCCATGAAGTAGTAGCTGCGCGTATCAGGGT
>R14__coassemble_1238_pt1 | contig 13351 bp, 14 predicted proteins | sample R14__metabat2_low_PE_014 | metagenome-assembled genome bin R14
CATCGCCTCGCAGTGTCTCCCGCTCGTGTAATGGGTGGGGGCCCGCCCGGATAGGCAGGGGGGTGGATCACATTGTCCTGCGATAGCAGGTTTTATGCCCCCGCCTATCCGGGCGAATGTCCCTACGCCAGCGGCAGCACCTCCAAATCGTGGCCGACGTGAATCGGACCAGAGTACGTACTGGCCACCTTGTCGTGCCACACATCATCGGGTACCGCCTCCGCCGACCCCGGACCCAGATGAGCCAGGATAACCCGGCCCACACCGGCCTTGGTGGCCAGCGTTCCCACATCCTCAGGGCGGGTGTGGGCCTCCAAGTGGTGGGCGATGCCCGCCTCGTTGACCCCGTGGGCCCGGTAGTAGTCCACGTCGATCGCCTCATGGACGAGCACATCGGCACCACGCGCCAGGGTTGTGACGTTATCGTGGACAGCCGTGTCCCCGGAGAACGCCACCGAGCCGTAGGCGGTGTCACAGCGGAACCCGTAGGCCGGAAACACCGGTCCGTGGGTGACCAAGATGGCAGACACGGTCACCCGCTCATCACGGTAGATCTCCTGCAGCTGCATCGGCGGGGTGGGATTGTCGGGAGTCGCCTGGGCAGGCAACGGGATATCCACCCCGACAATGGACTCAGGTACTGGGGTGACAAAGTTGCCGAACTCCCCGGCAGTGTTGTTCAAGTCCGCCCCATAGGTCTCCTGCGCCAGCTCAAAGTACTGGCGGATACCAATGCGGGAGTTCCCCACCACCGGCAGCGGCTGCTTCGGCTCGGACCAGAAACCCACTTCACCGGGACCAAAGATCTGGATCTGGTGGTCAGGTTGGGCTGAATGCAGCCGCCACAGGAAAATGTTCCACAGGTCGGCGATATGGTCAGCGTGCATGTGGGTGATAAACCCAGCACGAATGGTCAGCGGATCAACGCCAGACTGCTGAATCCGACGGGCCGCTCCCCACCCCGCATCCACGAGGTAGGGCACGCCGTCAACGACGAGCAGAGCACTCATCCCAGTGCGGCCCGGGTTGAAACTCTGACCAGCCCCCGTCCCCAACGTCACCAACACGAGCGGGGAATCACCCGCCTCGCCGGTGAGGTGGTTGGGGTCATAGGGGGTTTTCGTGGGACCAATCATTAGAACGGGTTGTCAATTCCGGCATCGACGACGATCTTGGAGTTCACAAACTCCATGATGCCCAGGTCAGTGAGCTCACGCCCGAACCCGGAGTTCTTCACACCGCCGAACGGGATGTCCGCGCCCACACCGGTGGGGTGGTTGATGTAGACCATGCCGGTATCGATGCGGCGGGCCAGTTCCTTGCCGTGCTCGATGTCGGTGGTGAAGATGGAGCCACCCAACCCGAACGGAGAGTCATTGGCAATCTCGATCGCCTCATCCTCGGTCTTGAACCGGTACACGCTGGTGACCGGGCCGAAGAACTCAGTGTGGCGGGCCTCTGCGCCCTCCGGAATGTCGGTCAGGATGAGCGGGCGGAAGAAGCAACCAGTGGAGGGAACCTCCGGGCCAGCCACCTCGACGGTCACACCCTCTGCCTTCGCGGCATCGACCTGCTTCTGCAGGGTCTCCACCGCATCCTCACTGGACAGTGGGGCTAACTGGGTGGACTCATCCATCGGGTCGCCCACCTTGAGGGCTGCAACACCGGCGCGATACTTCTCCATGAACTCGTCGTAGATGGAGTCAGCGATGATCATGCGCTTGGAGGAGCAGCACACCTGGCCGGCGTTCCAGTGACGGCCCATGACCGCCCACTCCACCGTCTTGTCCAGGTCCGCATCCGGCAGGACGATGAACGCATCGGAGCCGCCGAGCTCGAGGGTGGACTTCTTCAGGTGCTTGCCGGCGATCGCCGAGACGGCAGCGCCGGCCCCTTCCGAGCCGGTCAGTGCCACACCGCGCACGCGCGGATCGGCGATGACCTCTTCAAGCTGGTCGTGGCCCAAGAACAGGGAGATGAAGGCACCGTCCGGGAAGCCGGCATCCTTGAACAGCTGTTCAAAGGCCAGTGCGGACTGCGGCACGATGGAGGCGTGCTTGAGCAGCACCGTGTTGCCGGCCATCAGCTGCGGGGCGGCGATGCGGACGATCTGGTAGCCGGGGAAGTTCCACGGCTCAACGGTCATGATGATGCCCTGCGGCTCGTGGACGAGCCAGACGGTGTCCTTGCCGTAGTAGGTGGACGGCATATACCGCGGGGCGAGGTACTCGGCACCGTGCTTGGCGTAGTCCTCAAACATGCCGATGCAGATATCAATCTCCAGCTTCGCCTCGGCAAAGAGCTTGCCCATCTCCAAGGTGATGAGCTCAGCGAAGTGGTCTTTCTGCTCTTTCAGGAGGTCGGCTGCCTTCTGCAGGTGCTTAGCGCGCTCCTCAAAGCTGACGTTCTTCCACTCGTCGAAGGCCTTCTGGGCGCGCTCGAGGGCGTTCTCAATGTCCGCCTTGCTTGCCGACGGGAACTCCTTGACCAGTTCCCCGTTGAACGGATTCTTTGTGCGATATCCCATGTTTTCTCCTTCCGGGACCATCGGGTACTCAGTCAAGCACTCAACCGAGTACAAACTTTCGTATGACCAAGCCTAGTACGATTGCACGATTCGGGGGCGGGTTTGGATGGGATTGGCATAGCGCCTGGTGCTTGCAGTGAAGTCATGCTACGACCACCGCGAAGCCCCGGTGGAGCGCTACCTGGTAGAGAAATCTAACAGGCATTCTTACCGGGGTACTGGCAATGTCACATAGGCTTTACAGGGATAAAACTTGTGAGTTCAGTGGGGTCTCGATGAAAGTCATAGCGTTGAAGAAGTTCAATGTATCGTCGCTTGTCAATGCTCCAGTCGAACCCTTCAAATGGTTCGGAGGATTGTAATGACAGGTAGATCAGATCGGCTAGAAGACGCGATGATCTTCCATTGCCGTCGGTAAATGGGTGGATACGGACTAATTCAGCATGGGTGACAATCCCGACCGTTCTAGTGTCCCAGTCATCGGTGTTTTCCCAGCGGAATCTGATATTGTCCAGGGAGTTTCTGACCTCCGATGAGATTCGGGCTGGGTGAATTCCAATGTTGAGTTCGCGATTTCGATATTTGCCAGCCCATGTCCAAATCTCACCATAGAGGTACTTATGGAGTTTACGGAGAAAGGCATCAGTTAGTAAGTCGCTGTATATCAGTTTACCAGCAGTAATGCGCAAGCTTAATTCTTCATATGCTCGCCGTTGGATACTCTGCTCAATGAAATAAACTGACCTTTTGTCGTGGCTTTCTAGAGCTTCACGCACTTCAGGCAGGAGCGCATCGAGCTCGTCAAATGTAAGAGGAGTCGAACCGTAATCGGCATCTATACTCACAGTTTCTTTGTTCTCCAGAGTTTTTCCAGCAGCCGCTGAACGCGAATCGGGGGTTCATAATCGTCCGGAAGATTTCTGCCTTCGAGAAGGAACGATGCCTGGGTGGAGCGAACGGACGCGCGCCGAATCGCCTCGGCGGTAGGTCGCGATCCATTCATGGGTATGTCCTTCCTGGGCGCATCTAAAAGATAGAGCATAGTCAGTGGAGCTGCCGGGAATCGAACCCGGGTCCTTCGCCATCCAGCCAGGGCTTCTCCGTGCGCAGTTTGCGCAGGATCTCTACTCGGCTCTCCGGATCAGGCAAACATGTCCGGATGATGAGCCCAGTCGGCGGTAAAAATGTCGGTGGTCACCCCGCTGACGCGGTAACTACCCAAGCCTCTTCAACGATGCCGGTGACCAGGTCAGAGGCCTACCTGGGCCGACAGACTAGCCTCGTGCTTAGGCAGCGAGGGCGTAGTCGCGCTGAGTGTTCTCGGCGCTTATAGTTTGCTATCGACGCTCACGGTGGTCGTTAGCCTGCACCGGCACGCTTCCCCTGGCTTAACAAACGAAGTCGAAACCAAAATCAGCCCCGTTGACCTGGTCGGCGGGAGTTATGCACTGTCCGGCCAAGCCACCTCATCGTAGACCACCGGGAGGGAGTTCGTCAATGGTAGTGGTTCGATTCCCGGCAGCTCCACTGGTACTTGAACCCGCACTTCTCCTGTACACGCCTGGATTTACTATTGCCCTCGTAGTATCCAATCCACACCTTTCGCATACTGCGCCCCTCAAAAGCATGCCGAAGCATTTCATTCACGGCTTCCGGCATGATGCCTTGACCCCAGAAAGGCTTTCCAAGCCAAAAACCCATCTCACATTCATCATTGCGATCAGTGAGATCGGTATGCCCCTTGAGTTTGAGTTCGATTGCACCAATAGGCCTACCGTCGCCTTTCAGGCAAATTGCGTAGGCTTCTGTGCCATTCAAGACATGCTTGATTACATCGCGACTTTCCTCAATGCTTCGATGTGCTGGCCAACCACCAATTGGCCCCACAGCGGAATCACTCGCATACTGATACAAATCATCTGCGTCGCTTTCCTCCCAGCGTCGCAGCAGCAATCTTTCCGTTTCCAGTATCTTCATTCCATGCCTCATTCTATAAGGATGGAGGACCTCGCAAAAGTGACAATGAACTGCTTGCAAAGGTGGCCTAGGCAGCGTGGCGAGACAATCGTCCGGTGATGCCGTCCCAGATCATGCCGATACTGAAGGCTCCTAGTGTCGGGACTAGCCACCCCAGAGACAGATCAGCTAAGGGGATTGCCTCAATCAGCACTGTGAACCACGTCGGCGGGGTCGCTCCAAAGAGCACAAACCCCTGGGCGAGCGCGTCGACAAGCCCAAAGAGGGCCGCCACCCAGGCTGACAGGCGGTAGCTCCAGTGGAGGTGGCCAGGCACGGCGATGTCCACTAAGGCCACGGCGATGATGGCGATGGTGGCCGGGTAGCAGAAGTACATGAGCGGCACCACCACGTTCATGAGCGTGGCCAGGCCGAGGTTGGCTACGACTCCGGCGACAATCACCTGGATTATCAGCAAGCGAGTGTGACTGATCTGCGGGAATTGCGTGTGGAAGAAGTTTGTCGAGGCCCCGAAAAGACCGACAGCTGTGGTCAGGCAGGCCAAGATTGCGATGAGGCCCAAGATCCACTGCCCGGGGGCACCATAGATGAGGCGGGCCGCATAGGCGAGCCCCGCAGCACCGTCTGTGACCACAGCATCACCGATTCGTAAGCCCACGGCACTCAGTCCGAAGTAGATGAGCGCCAGAAGTACTCCGGCGATGATCCCAGAGAACACCGTGGCGCGGAACAGCGGTAAACCCTTCCGGTAACCGCGGGCGCGCAGTGAGTCAATGACAATGCCACCGAAGACGAGCGAGGCAATCGCATCGAGCGTGTTGTAGCCGGTGAGCAGGCCAGAGACGAAAGGCACAGCGGAATAGTCATCTACTGGTGCGTCGAGGACCGGGGTGAGAGTGACCACCGCCCCCACAATGAGCGCAAGCATCAAGATGAGGAGGACCGGGGTGAGCCACGAGCCCACTTTGGCGATGATACCGCTGGGGTTGGCCGCGAAGAGGGCAGCAAAAACCAAGAACACCACCGTGTAGACGAACAGCCCGGGTGAACCGGGTGTGCTGTCGAGGTCAGCGATTGCCCCCGCCGACATGCCAAACGACACGGTGGTCACACGCGGGATTGCATAGAGAACCCCCGTAGCGAGAAAGGCAATCCAGCAGTAGATAAGGCCTGGGTAGTGCCCGATACGCTTGGCCAGTCCCTCGATGCCGCGCGTACTGGTGGCAGCTGCCACCATCGCAAGTATGGGAAGCAGAACCCCGGTGAGCACGAATCCCCCAGTGACGGTGGTGGCCGCAGTGCCACCGTCAATGCCGATCATGACCGGGAGGATCAGGTTGCCTGCCCCGAAGAACATGGCAAAGAGGGCGAGGCCGGTGATGAACACCGATGTGTGATTCCGCATAATGGGACATCGTATCTGCTGGTAGGAGAATGGACAAAGTCATATTGGGGACGTAGTGTCGTGGTCTTAGGCGTTGATGCCCTTGATCTTCCGGCCCATCTCGCGGACGATTTCTCGCTCCTCGGTGCGGCGCTTGATGTCCTGGCGCTTGTCATAGTCCTGCTTGCCTTGGGCCAGGCCCAACTCCAGCTTGAGGCGGCCGTTCTTAAAGTACAGCTGCAGGGGAATCAGCGTCTTGTTGCCGTCGCGCACCTTGCCCATGATCGAGTCAATCTCCTTGCGGTGCAGCAGAAGTTTGCGCACCCGCATCGGCCGGTGGTTCGTCCACGTGCCCAGGGAGTACTCGGGAATGTTCATGTTGCGCAGGAAGATTTCACCATTGTCCACGGTGGCAAACGCATCGTTGAGGGAGACATGCCCCTCCCGGATGGCCTTCACCTCAGTGCCGACAAGGACAATCCCGGCCTCATAGGTTTCCAGAATCGTAAAATCGTGGCGCGCCTTGCGGTTTGTCGCCACCACACCGCCACCGTGGGCCTGTCCCTTTGCCTTTTTACCCTTCTTTGCCATCAGCGTATCCCCTACCGCCGCACATAGAAACGCAAGGTGACATAGGCGGTCACGGCGGCGAAGATGATGCCGATGATGAGCACCCACGGCCACGTTGCCCACACGTCGCCAGTAGTAATCGGGGCGATGAGGCGGGCATCGTAGAGGGAGCCCAACGCCTTATCCAGCAGCAGCTCCTTGCCCACCCAGATACCCAGCACTGCGACGAGGCCACCGATAAACGTGGCCACCACGGCCTCCAGAACAAAGGGGGCCTGCGTGTACAGGCGGGAGGCACCGACCATCCGCATGATGGAGACCTCTTCCCGGCGGTTGAACGCGGCGATCTGCACCATATTGGCGATCAGGAAGATGGCGGCAATCGCCTGGATAAACGCCAGGATGAAACTGGCGTTGCGCACCGCATCCAGGTTTTGTGTGGCCGATTGCAGGTCCTGGGCCTGATCCACCACATCCACCACCTGCGGCATGGTCCGGGTAGCATCCAGGGAGGCGGTATCGGTGGGATCGGCCAACTGGACGTGCAGAGCTGCCGGAAGAGCATCCGGCGAGGTCTCCTGCACCAAGATCGGATCGGTCTCCTGGAAGAGTTCAACAAACCTCTGGTAGGACTGTTCGCGGGAGCGGAAGGTCACAGAGACGACATCGTCGTGGGACTCCAGTTCATCGAGGACTTCCCGGCACGCCGGTGTGGAGCAGTCCGGGTCCCCAGCGGAGATCTCCTCATTGAGCTGCACCATAACTTCCACACGGTCGAGGTAAATGGCCTTCGTGTCAGCTGTCATCTGGGTGACCAGGATGCCAGTGGCCAACAGGGCCAGCGAAATCGCCGAGGTGATGATGAGAGCGATGGTCATAGTGACGTTGCGCCCCAGACCGCTGAGCCCCCCTTTGAGTACATATCCCATCGTTAGACCTCCCCGTAGATGCCGTGGGCTTCATCGCGGACGAGTCGTCCCAAGTTCAGTTCAATGACGTGCCTGCGCATCGCATCCACCGCCTGCGCATTGTGTGTGGACATGACCACGGTGGTGCCCATCCGGTTGATCCTGTTCATCAGCGTCATAATGTCCTGGGCGGTCTCCGGATCAAGGTTGCCGGTGGGTTCATCGGCAAGCAACACGAGCGGCTTGTTCACCACCGCCCGGGCGATGGCGACGCGCTGCTGCTCACCACCAGAGAGCTCAGCAGGCATCCGCGTACCCTTACCTGCCAGGCCAACCAGCTCAAGGGTCTCATCGACCTGCTTGGCGATGGTGTCTTTGCGCTTGCCAATCACCTCAAGGGCAAAGGCGACATTGTCGTACACGGACTTTTTGGGCAGCAGGCGGAAATCCTGAAACACATAGCCCAAACTGCGGCGCAACTGGTTGATCTTGTTTCCGCGCAGCGTGTTGACGTGATAGTCACCGACGTACACATCCCCGGAGGTGGGTAGCTCCTCACCGAGGCAGAGGCTCAAAAACGTGGACTTACCGGAACCGGACGGTCCGATGAGGAAGACGAAGTCGCCCTTGTCAATCTTCACACTGACATGCCCCAGCGCAGGCCGGGTGGATGTCTTGTACATCTTGGTTACGTCATCAAAGGTGATCACGGGTGTTTACCCTAGCACGCGGCTACTATTGCTCCTGACTGACCCGCCAGCGAATCCCTGACTCCAAGAAGGCATCGATGTCGCCATCGAGCACCCGCTGCGGATCGTTCACCTCCAGGTTGGTGCGCAGGTCTTTGACCATCTGGTAGGGGTGGAGCACATAGGAGCGCATCTGGTTGCCCCAGCTGGCCTCTCCCCCGCCACCGAGCGCATCCATCTCGGCGCGCTCCTCAGCGCGTTTGCGCTCCAACAGTCGCGACTGCAGCACAGCGAGAGCACTTGCCCGGTTTTGGATCTGGGACTTCTCATTTTGGCAGGTCACCACGATGCCGGTGGGCAGGTGGGTGATCCGCACCGCCGAGTCTGTGGTGTTGACGGACTGCCCACCAGGCCCGGAGGAGCGGTAGACATCCACCCGAATATCGGAGTCTGGGATGTCAATGTGATCGGTCTTCTCCACCACTGGCAGTACTTCCACCTCGGCGAAGGAGGTCTGCCGGCGTGACTGGTTGTCAAAGGGGGAAATCCGCACCAGCCGGTGGGTGCCCTGCTCTACCGACAAGGTGCCGTACATGTAGGGATCGTGAACGACGAAGGTGGCGGATTTGATGCCGGCCTCCTCGGCGTAGGAGACATCGTAAACATCCACTGTGTGCTCGGCCTTTTCCGCCCAGCGGGTGTACATACGCATGAGCATCTGCGCCCAATCGGCGGCATCGACTCCGCCAGCCCCGGAGCGAATGGTGACAATGGCATCGCGCTCGTCATACTGGCCCGACAGCATCGTCTGTACCTCCAGCGAGTCCACGGCCTCCTGGATCGCCGCCAGCTCTAGGTCGGCATCGGCGGTAGATTCTCCGGCCTCCTCCATGAGCTCATACATGACGGGGAGGTCCTCAATGCGCTGGCGCAGCCCCTCCACCTTCTTCACGGTGGCCTGGGTGTGAGAGAGCTCAGCGGTGACCTGCTGGGCGTTGTCCGGATCATCCCACAGGGCCGGGTCGGCCGCCTTCTGTTCGAGCTCGCGAATCCGCTCGTGCAAGTCGTCCAGGTTGAGCACTTTCTCCACGGAGGCAAGGGTGTGCGAGACGGCGTCGATTGCTTGGGATGTATCAGGATGCACGCATCTAGCCTACATTTCTTCGCCCGCTAGGCCACAATGGACCTATGCACGAACAGACCGATGTACCAACCGAGATTACCCCGGAGATGATCCAGGCGATTGCCAAGACCTTCGCCATCGCCCATGCCGAGGATACTGACGAACAGCTCGCCCGGGCGCTGGTCTACAACACGGGCCGGCTCGCTTGGCGCATCCGAGAGTTGGGGCTGACCGTCAACCAGAAGAGCTCCGTCTCCGATGTGGTCACCCAGGCGGACACGCTGTCCGAGGCATTCATCTCCCGCGTGCTGGAGCTCATCCGCCCAGATGACGGCCTGTTCGGGGAGGAGGGCACCCACACTGCGTCAACATCGGGGCGCACGTGGGTGGTTGATCCGGTGGATGGCACCTACAACTTTGTCTCCGGCTCAGACTACTGGTGTTCAGCACTCGCTCTCATCACCGGGGAGCCGAACAATCCAGACACCGTTCACGTGGGGGCGGTGCACCGTCCGGCGATGGGCTACACGTGGGTGGGTGGTGCTGGCGTGGCGACGACGCGCGACGGGGAGGCTGTGTCCGGCATCGTTGATGCCCATCCAGCAGATATTTCTCTGGTCTCCTACGCCCATCCACGCTGGATCAACGATGACACAATCTTGGGCGTGTGGCGGGCTGTGTCCAGCCAGTTTGCCACTATTCGGATGCTCGGGGCTGGGTCGGTGGATTTGGCCGGGGTAGCCGATGGCTCCTGGGGGATGTGGATGCAACATTCGGTGGCCCCGTGGGACTGGCTGCCGGGCAAAGCGCTCGTGGAAGCCGCCGGTGGCACCACTGCCCGGGTGTGGGCGGGCGGGGTGGAGTGGTTCATCGCCGGGAATGTGACAGCTGTGAACCACTCTGTAGCTGCACTCAAAGAGGCAGATGAGACCACGAGCGGTACACTCTAGGCCCATGACAGTTTCACCGCACCCATATCACACCGATCTGGCCCTGGCCAGGCAGCTGGCCGATATCGCCGATGCCATCACCATGGAGCGGTTCCTTGCCACTGATCTGCGCGTGGAACAGAAGCCGGATTTGACCCCGGTCACCGATGCGGACCGTGCGGTGGAGCAGGCCATCCGTGCAGAGATCGCCCGAGTCACCGGCGACCTGGTGTTTGGTGAGGAGTTCGGCGGGGAGACGGTACCGCAGGGCCGCCAGTGGGTGATCGACCCGATCGATGGAACGAAGAACTTTGTCCGCGGGGTACCGGTGTGGGCTACCCTCATCGCACTCCTCGTCGACGGTGGGCCGGTGGTCGGGATGGTCAGTGCACCGGCATTGAATCGCCGGTGGTGGGCAGAGCTGGGCGGGGGTACCTGGACGGAGATGAATGGCGGTGAATCGCGCCAGATTCATGTGTCTGGGGTGCGCAGTCTCACAGATGCGTCCCTGTCGTTTTCCTCCCTGAGCGGCTGGCTCGAACGCGGTAGCCGCGACAAGTTTTTGAGCCTGACGGACTCAGTGTGGCGGGTGCGGGCGTTTGGGGACTTCTTCTCCTACTGCCTCGTCGCTGAGGGGGCAGTGGACATCGCCACTGAGCCGGAATTGTCGCTGTGGGATATGGCGGCTCTGGTCCCCATCGTCACCGAGGCCGGTGGCCGGTTCACTGACCTCTCAGGCACACCTGGCCCCCACGGTGGCAACGCCGTTGCCACCAACGGGCTCCTCCACAGCGCCGTTCTTAGCGCCCTGAGCTGACAAGCACGCCCCTTACGGGAGGCGCAGCCCGGCACCGGGGTTCTTCGGATTGGCGTTGATCTCACTCAACACGGCATCGGCGGTCACACCGACTGCCGGAGTGAACAACATCCCCTGCAGCGGGGTGCGGCACGACAGGTCAGTGTTTCCAGCCAGGGCAAGGCCACCGGAGATAAACCCGACGAGTTGATCCCCGCGCAGCAGGGGTGCACCGGAATCACCCTGTGTGGAGCACACCTGCGCATAGGCGTAGGCATCCGAGGTCATGAGGTTCGTGCCGCAGGTGGTGCCGGTGCCGACACCGCGCTTGCAGATGGGCTCCCGGTCGCCTGGTTCGCCGCCGATGGAGTTGACAGTGATGCCGTTATATGTGCGGGTGAGCTCCACGCGCTTGGCATCAAACAGGATGACGGAATAGTCGTGTACCTTGTTGGCCCCGATGACAATTCCGCTCGTGCCCATGTTCTGTGCGTCCGCACTGGAGACGTAGGTGCCCACGTCACCACAGTGGGCGGCGGTGATGCCGATCGGGCGGTTTTCATTGTCATAGCCGGCGATGCCAAGGGTGCACAGTGCTGCCGGTTCCGTATCCTTGCCGGCATGGATAAAGATTGGCGTACCCGGCCCATAGAGCACCTTGCCGCGAGCCTGCGCATCGATAGCCTCTTGGGCCATGTCAGGGGCATGGAAGAAGCTGTTCTCTGAACGGTGCAGGACCGGACCCAAGCGCATGGCCAGCAGTTGGGAGAGCGGATCATTGACCCAGTGGTAGTTGTAGAGTGGCTGATCCAACGGTGCCGGCGAATCCTGCGCGACGGCTTCTGTTCCCCCACCAAGGGCCAGACCACATACTGCGAGAGCTGCGCCTATGCGCCGAGAGACAGAACGGAGCGAGTGCCGATGTGGACGGGATGCGGGGAGGATATCGTCAGCCATAGCGTTCATCCTAACAGTGTTAAAACAGCATTCATAATACGCCACACTAATTAACTTCTGTAACATACACAGTGATATTTTGCAAAGTTGTTCATGAGAGAGCATAATAAATACCTAAGAAAAGCTTAGGCTTGCCCTTCTCATATTTTGGATCAGATATGAACACAGGTATGAACACACAGACACTTTCGGCTTCCACGCGCAACCCTCTTGCGTTTGCTGGTGCCCTCCTCCTCGCAGGCGGTGTCCTCGCCGGATGTGCCGCAGGCCCCGCAGACACCACTGCAGCAGATGCCAGTGTCTCCACCAGTACCGCCCGCGCAGCCGTCGCTGTCCCCGGCGGCGATACTGACAAGCAATCCAACTCTGCTGCAGCAACACCACAGCGGAAGAGCGAAAAAACATCTGCACCCGACAGCGCTACCGCCACACCGGCAGCAGCTGAGGGCGATAGCGATGCAGCGGCAATCAACCCAACTCAGATCTCCGCCTCTGCAGCTGACACTCCGGCTGATACCTCAACGACACCACGTGCGCGGGCTGGGGCGACAGCCAAGCAATCTCAATCAGCTGGGAAGGCCACCCCGGACTCACCGGCCACCGCCACTCCCGCTGCCGCAGGTGACACCACCACCGCATCTCCGGTCAAGAACCCGGAGAAGAGTTCGGACACCATCATTGAGTCTGACGGCGGCTCCTACACCATCACAGCGGGCGGAAACATTCAGAACGGTCGCACCGTCTGCGTCCAAAACGGCGACACCCTCTTCCTGTCCATCAACACCGGCGGAGCAGCCGGTATGAGTGCCGAGATTGGCACGGCGACAGGGCTGAGACTCAACAACTTTGCCATGCAGACGGAGGGGGCCGGTGGCCAGGTGATTAGCTACAACCCCGAGGCCTTCGGCGATGGGACAACCACTCCGGCCTCCGTCACCCGCGATGGCTCCAGCTTCCGCATCTCTGGCATGGACGTGCAGGGCACCGGCGACTTCGATGTCACCATCACCTGCCCGTAGATGTACATGTACTCTTGGTAGCTATGCGTTCACTGATTGCTAGCTGTGCCCTGACCCTTGCACTTCCCTGTGCCCTGGGGTCCCCAACCCCGGCTGCTGCCCAACAGCTCCCGCCGGGAGTGAGTGAGGCCGATGTGCTTGCCGCGATCTCCGCCCCCATCTCCGTGCCTGCTGGTCAGTCAATGACAGTTGACCTTGGCGTGCCGGTCTCGGTGGGCTACAGTGCCGGCGGCTGGTCGGTCTCCAGTGCCGGTAGTGCGGTGACGGTGACCGCTCCCGCTGAGCCGGGCTCGACCATCTCAGTTCCCGTCTCTGCGGCTGGGCGCTCTGCGACGATCACCCTCGTCGCCACCGGCGACCAGGTAGACCCCCCGGTTCCTGCAGCACCTGCAGCACCTGCAGCACCCGCACCTGCAGACGATGCCGCCACCCCCGCCCCCGAATCTCCCGGCGAGGCGATCAAAGCCAACCG
>R14__coassemble_1261_pt1 | contig 13176 bp, 21 predicted proteins | sample R14__metabat2_low_PE_014 | metagenome-assembled genome bin R14
GGTCTGGATCCATTCACCTGCGATAGCAGGTTTTATGCCCCCGGCTACGCGAGGAGCAGTCTCCGCTGCGGCACGGAGCAGCGGTATGGGGCAGTGGCGCAAGGAGATCCGCAACCACCGATTCGCGGGGAAAAGCTGCAACCAGAGGGCCATATTCGCGGGGAAAATCTGCATACATCCACTCGGATTCGCGGGGAAAATATGCAATAATTGGGGAAACATAGTTAAACAACGAGGTAGAAGCGCTATGCTGCAGAGGAAGATAATTGACCGGCTTATTGAGTGGAAAAACAAGCCGAACCACATGAGCCTACTCATCGAGGGGGCCAGGCAGGTGGGCAAGACCTTCGCCGTCCGTGAGTTCGCCGAGGCCAACTACTCCCAGTTCATTGAGCTCAACTTCGAAGAGCACCCCTCCTACCGGGACATCTTCGACGGCGATCTCGATGTGGATACGATCATCTCGCAAATCTCTCTGGTTGTCCCCAACGCCCGCTTTGTCCCCGGCGAGACGCTACTGTTCTTCGATGAGATCCAATCAGCACCCCAGGCACGAACATCCCTCAAGTTCTTTAGCCTCGACGGACGGTTTGATGTCATCGCCTCCGGCTCTCTGCTCGGCTTAGGATACCGCGAAGTCTCCTCCTTCCCCGTAGGCCACGTTGAACGCATCCGGATGCACTCCCTTGACTTCGAAGAGTTCCTCTGGGCCCGGGGTATCGCCGCTGATGCCCTTGCCCCAGTACGTGATGCGATGAACACTCTCACTCCGGTACCCACTGCCGTCCATGAGCGACTCATGGCCCTTTTCCGCGAGTACATTGTCGTCGGTGGAATGCCCCGCGCCGTCCAACAATTCACTGATACTCGGAACTTCGGCGAGGTCCTCGAGATTCAACGCGGAATCATCGCGGACTACCTCGACGACATCGCAAAGTACGCCCGGGAAACCGAGAAAGCGAAGGCACGTGCCGCATTCCTATCGATCCCACAGCAGCTCGCCCGGGACTACAAGAAGTTCAGCTATGCGGTCCTTGACAAGCATGGCAGCGCCCGCAAATACGGCGGCAGTTTGCAGTGGCTACTCGACGCAGGGATCATCACCTACTGCCACAACACAGAATTACCTGCGCTCCCATTGGAGGGAAATGCACGCACCGACACGTTCAAGGTGTACATGGCCGATACTGGGTTACTTGTCTCCATGCTTGAGGATGGCTCACAGAAGGACATTATCGACGGCAACCTGGGCATTTATAAGGGTGCCCTGTACGAGAACATCATCGGCGATGTCTTCACCAAGGCAGGTAAGAAACTGTACTACTTTGAGAAGAACTCCAAGATCGAGATGGACTTCCTCATCCGGGAGACCGTAGCTGACCACTCCGTTGTCACTGCCGTGGAGGTGAAGTCCTCCGAGAACCGGAAAGCAAAGTCCATGGACTCCCTGTTTGAGAACTATGGGGTGACCTCCGGCATCAAGCTCTCAAGCGGAAATGTGGGGTGCGGACGCGAAGGGGTGCGGATCCTGCCCCTCTACATGGCAATGTGGCTGTAGCAAGCTAGATGTACCAGGCCGGAATAGTAAGAACATCCTCACGCAACCGTTGCGGCGCGGAAACAAGCGAAATCACCGCTCCCGGGCCGCGACGTTTCTCTGGAATCTGATCGAGCACCTGGAAGGCCTCCGTATCGATGGCCTTCGGATGGGCACCCTTCTTAATCTCGATGGGGTAGAGCACGCCATCAGCCTCAATGACCACATCAATCTCACTGGTCTGGGACGTTAAGTCCTTGCCGCGATAGTAGGACATGACATAGCGGTAATCAATACCGCGATAGGCATACGATGTGAGAATCTCCCCCACCACCCAGGTCTCAAACATCGCTCCCGCCTGGGCACCAGCTTCCAACGACTGCGGAGTCAACCAACGGGTGAGGTACGAGGCCAAACCCGTGTCGCGGAAATACAGCTTCGGCGTCTTGATAGCGCGCTTGAGAACAGAATGACGATAGGGCTCAAGCAGGTAAATCACTCCGGATGCTTCAAGGATTGAGATCCATCGCTTCACCGTCGTCTCATCGATTTCCACTTCCCGGGCGATATTCGTGTAATTGACCACCTGGCCGGTCCGGGCAGCGACCGCAACGAGGAAGCGTCGAAAAGCTGTGAGGTCTTGGACCGCAGTGAGCTCGCGAACATCGCGCTCCAGATAGGTGCGCACGTAGCTGGAGAAGAAAAACTCCCAGTCCACCTCCCGGTCCAATAATCCAGGGAAGCCACCGCGGTGAATTATCTCCCAGATGTTGCGGGGGCGCTCAGCGTGGCGACGCATCAGGTATTCCTGAGTTGGCAGGAACGGATCAGTACAGGTGGATCGCTGTAATTCACGCAGAGACAACCCCGACAATTCGACCACGGCGACACGCCCTGCCAACGATTCGGAGACCGACTCCATGAGGTGGAACTGTTGAGAACCACTGAGAATGAACTGGCCAGAACCCTCGGCCTCGTCGACGGTGGCCTTGATGGACCGGAACACCTCGGGGACGCGCTGAACCTCATCGTAGAACGCCGGGGCGGGATGCAGATCCACAAACAGTGGTGAATTGTCGCGGGCGGCAGCCTCCACAAAGGGATCGTCGAAGTTCACCACCTCATACTCGGGAAAGACATGACGGATGAGGGTGGACTTGCCAGTTTGTCTGCCGCCAGTGACAAGAACCGCTTTGAAGGTGCGAGCGAGCTCACCCAACGTTGACTCCAACATCCGGGGCACGTACTCCATGCGAACCTCCTCAGGAAAAATATCCGGGATTGGATACCGGATATTTTAACCCCTTACACATCAGGCCTCAAGATGTAACCTGGTCGGCAAGGAACTCGCGGAAGTATGGGAGGTCAAAGCCAACTCGTCCACGACCACGCGCGCCGATAATCCCGGCCTCAATGAGGCGGCGGCGATACTGGCCCACCTGGGCATCCTTCCAACCCAACCGAGTAGCTAGGTCAGCAACCGCGCTGATCTCAGGATCTTCCAACATGGCGGAAAGGAAGGAAACGTCCGCCGGTGATAGCTCTTCCATCGTTGAGGCCAGAATTCGGTTTTCCATCTCCTCGCGAGCCAAGGCGATACCCTCATGGACATCATCAAGGGAAATCTCGGGCTCATCTGGATGGGCATCCCACATCCGGAAACCAATGAGCTGAACCAGGTAGGCGAACCCATCGATGGCACGAACTGCTACGTTCACCGGCTCCGCATCGATCGTGCGACCAGAGTCCCGAATCGTCTTGATGAGCGCCAACTTCACATCGATATCGGCGATTCTTCCGAGGTTGTACATCTGAGACCGCCGCAGGAACGATACCGTTTTATCCGTGAGCAGGTGAGAAATGTTGTGAGGCAGCCCCGCCATGAGCAACCCTACCTTCAGGTTCTCACGCACAAAGTGCTGATAGGTGGCAGCCAAGGTAATCATCTCAGGATTAATTGGATCAACCTCATCGACAGTGATGAGCAAACCAACCTCCGCCTCCGTCAGCTTCTTTAATAGGCTGGTCATCCGACTCCGCCACGTGGACTTCGGCTCCTCAGAGGCAAGATCCACATCCACAAGATGGGGAATGGACATACCGCTGATTGCCACCTTTTTCCCCCCAGCTGAGTCGAAGCCGGGCAGATGGGACACTGCCTCCAGCACCCCCACCTCGATCTCATCGAGCATGCCCTCCATCGCAGTCACCCCGACAGCCACCCACCCGTTCCTCTCCGCAACATGCGAAGCGACCGACAGAAGGGTCGTCTTTCCGGAGCCTCGCGCACCATAGAGCATCGTTGTCAGCTCAGGTCGGCGGCTGCGCGCCACAAAAGCCTTCTCCAACTTGGTCACTAGCTCATTGCGCCCAGCAAGATGGGCAGGAGTTTCACCAAAGTTGGGGGTAAACGGGTTTTCCATCGACATAGTGCCCATTTTACTTAAAAGTGCTTAAAAGTGCTTAAAAGTGCTTAAAAGTGCTTAAAAGTGCTTAAAAACTTCTACCAGCACAAATGGCGGAAAGAGCCCCGAAACACCACCGCCCCGGCATCCACAGGGGACACCGGGGCGGGGTGGTGACGGCGCGAGGCCGTCCATGTGCAGATTGGTTCTGCTGCGGTAAAGGCTTACTTGGCCTTCTCCACGATCTCCACGAGACGGAAGTGCTTGTCCTTGGACAGCGGACGCGTCTCGGCGATGCGCACGAGGTCGCCGACACCGGCCTCCTCGTTCTCATCGTGCACCTTCACCTTGGAGTTGGTGCGGATCGTCTTACCGTAGAGGGCGTGCTGCTTGCGATCCTCGAGCTCAACCACGATGGTCTTCTGCATCTTGTCAGAGACCACGTAGCCGAGACGGACGCGGCGGGCACCCTTCTGCTTCTTCTTGGTTTCGGTTTGAGTTTCGCTCATGATTACGCCTCATCTCCTGGAACTTCCGACAGCCCCAGCTCACGCTCACGAATGACCGTGTTGATGCGGGCAATATCCTTCTTCACCACGCCAAGCCGACGGTTGTTGGTCAGCTGGCCGGTGGCGTGCTGGAAACGAAGGTTGAACAGTTCTTCCTTCGATTCCTTGAGACGCTCAACGAGCTCATCGCCACTCAAGGAGCGAAGCTCAGAGGCGGGAATACCGGTTGCCATTAGAACTGGTCCTCCTTCTTGATAATGCGCACCTTGCAGGGCAGCTTCTGGCCGGCACGGCGCAGAGCCTCCTGGGCGACGGCGGGATCCGGATAGGTCATCTCAAAGAGAATGCGACCCGGCTTCACGTTGGCCACCCACTTCTCCACGGGGCCCTTACCGGAACCCATACGCACGCCGAGCGGCTTCTGGGTCAGAGGACGATCCGGGAAGATGGTGATCCACACCTTGCCACCACGCTTGACGTGGCGGTTAATGGCAATACGTGCAGCCTCAATCTGACGGTTGGTGATATAGGCGGGCTCGAGAGCCTGCAGGGCATAATCACCGAAGTTAATACGGGTACCGCCCTTCGCCACACCGGTACGGTGCGGACGGTGCTGGCGGCGGTACTTCACGCGCTTTGGCATCAGCATGGTTGTACTTAACCCTCCTGCTTCTGGGCGGCTGCAGCACGCTGCTGGCGACGCGGGCCACCCGCAGTGCGGGAACGACCACCGCGGCCACCATTGCGGTTGCGACCACTGTTACGGTTGTCATAGGAGACCTCGTTCGTGTGGCGACCACCGACGACATCACCCTTGTAAATCCACACCTTCACACCAATCCGGCCGAAGGTTGGGCGGGCCTCAAAGAAGCCATAGTCAATATCCGCGCGCAGTGTGTGCAACGGCACACGACCCTCGTGGTAGCGCTCCACACGGGACATTTCCGCCCCGCCGAGGCGACCAGCGCACGAAATCTTGATGCCCTCCACACCCGGGGCGTGCATGGCAGACTGGATGGCCTTGCGCATTGCGCGACGGAACGCCACACGGTTGGACAGCTGCTCCGCCACAGACTGGGCAACCAGCTGGGCATTCGAGTCAATGTTCTTGACCTCGAGAATGTTGAGAGCAACCTGCTTCCCGGTGAGCTTCTCCAGCTCACCACGGATGCGATCAGCTTCCGCACCACGGCGGCCAATCACAATACCCGGACGGGCAGTGTGGATATCCACACGCACACGGTCACGGGTGCGCTCGATGGTGATGTTGGAAACACCGGCGCGGTCGAGCGTGGTGGTCAGATACTCGCGGATCTTAATGTCCTCCGCAATGTAGTTTGCGTAGTTGTTCTTCTCCGCGAACCAGTGGGACCGCCAGTCTGCGGTGATACCGAGGCGGAGGCCCTGAGGATGAATCTTCTGGCCCATTACTTGGTCCCTTCCTGTTCTGCCTTCTCGCTCACAACCACAGTGATGTGGCTGGTGCGCTTACGAATGTGGAATGCCCGGCCCTGAGCGCGGGGGCGGAACCGACGCATCGTCGGACCCTCATCCGCATAAGCCTCAGAGATGACCAACTTGGAACGGTTGAGCCCAAAGTTGTTCTCGGCATTCGCTGCAGCGGAGGCGACAACCTTGGCCACCGGCTCCGATGCGGTCTGGGGTGCGTACTTCAAGATCGCCAGCGCATCGCTGACGGACTTGCCGCGCACCAGGTTAATCACACGACGCGCCTTCATCGGGGACACGCGAACGAACTTCGCGGTGGCGCGAGCTGAGGTAATAGTGTCAGCCATAATTACTTACGCCCCTTCTTATCGTCCTTGACGTGACCCTTGAAGGTGCGCGTCGGAGCGAACTCGCCCAGCTTGTGGCCAACCATGGCCTCATCGACATACACCGGGACGTGCTTGCGGCCGTCGTGGACGGCGAAGGTCAGTCCGATGAAGTCGGGGAGAATGGTAGACCGGCGCGACCAGGTCTTGATTACTGCTTTGGATTTCGACTCGTTCGCAGCATCCACCTTGTTCAGGAGGTGCTCGTCAACGAACGGGCCTTTCTTCAGGCTACGTGGCATATCAGTTTACCTCCTTTTACCGGTTCTTAGCCTTGTTGGAACGACGACGACGTACGATCAAGCGATCCGACGGACGGTTCGGCTTGCGGGTACGACCCTCTGGCTGACCCCACGGGGAGACCGGGTGACGGCCACCGGAGGTCTTACCCTCACCACCACCGTGCGGGTGGTCGACCGGGTTCATCACGACACCGCGGACAGTCGGGCGCACGCCCTTCCAGCGCATACGTCCAGCCTTGCCCCAGCGGATGTTGGACTGCTCAGCATTGCCCACCTCACCAACGGTGGCGCGACAACGGATATCCACACGGCGGATCTCCGAGGACGGCATACGCAGGATGGCGTACATGCCCTCCTTACCCAACAGCTGGATGGAAGCACCAGCGGAGCGGGCCATCTTGGCACCGCCACCGGGCTTGAGCTCCACAGCGTGGATCGTGGTACCAGCGGGGATGTTGCGCAGCGGCAGGTTGTTGCCCACCTTGATATCGGCGTTCGGGCCGGACTCCACAACCATGTCCTGCTTGAGGCCCTTCGGGGCGATGATGTAGCGCTTCTCGCCATCAACGTAGTGCAGCAGGGCAATGTTGGCGGTGCGGTTCGGGTCATACTCAATGTGAGCGACGCGAGCCTCCACACCGTCCTTATCCCAGCGACGGAAGTCAATGACGCGGTAACGGCGCTTGTGTCCGCCACCCTTGTGACGGGTGGTGATGTGGCCGTGTGAGTTGCGGCCACCGCTCTTGCTCAGCGGGCGCAGCAGGCTCTTCTCCGGGGTCGAGCGGGTGAGCTCGGTGAACTCGGAGACAGAGGACTGACGGCGGCCCGGGGTTGTCGGCTTATATTTACGAATAGCCATAGTTATCTAGTCCTTCTCCTTATGAGGCGGGGCCGCCGAAAATGTCGATGGAATCGCCCTCACGCACCGTCACGATGGCGCGCTTGGTGGCCTTCCGCTTGCCCCAACCGGTGCGGGTGCGCTTGCGCTTGCCGTCACGGTTGATGGTGTTGACGGAGGTCACCTTGACACCGAAGATGTCCTCGATGGCGTGGCGGATCTGCGGCTTGGTTGCATCCTTCGTCACAAAGAAGGTGTACTGACCCTGCTCAGAGAGCCCATAGGACTTCTCCGAGACAACGGGGGCGATGATGATATCGCGGGGATCTGCGATGGTAGCCATTTACTTCCCCTCCTTCTTCTCAGCGGGCTTGTAGGCCGGCACTGACTTGGAGTTGTGCTTCTGCTCAATGAACGCGTTCAGCGACTCGACGGAGAAGATCACGTCATCGCTCTTGAGCACGTCATAGGTGCTGATGCGATCGGCAGCGGTGTAGGTGACACCGGGCAGATTGCGCACCGACAGACGCGAGGTCTGATCGGTATCGGGCAGCACAACAAGGATGTTCTTGCGCTCAGTCAGAGACTCCAGGAACTTGCGGGCATCCTTGGTGGACGGGGTCTGACCGGACACGACCTCAGTGATCACGTGAATGCGATCATGACGGGCGCGATCGGACAGGGCACCCAGCAGGGCCACAGCCTTCATCTTCTTGGTGGTCTTCTGCACGTAGGAACGCGGCTTCGGGCCGTGGGCGATGCCACCGCCGGTGAAGTGCGGAGCACGGATGGAGCCCTGACGGGCGCGACCGGTGCCCTTCTGGCGGAACGGCTTCTTGCCGCCGCCGGAGACCTCACCACGCGTCTTCGTGGAGTGGGTACCCTGGCGCTTACCAGCCAAGTAGCCGTTGACTACCTGGTGGAGGAGGGCAATGGAGGCCTCACGGTTGAACAGGTCCTCCGGCAGCTCGACGGTACCGTCGGTCTTGCCAGCAGGAGTGTGGACATCGAGAGTTATATTGCTCATTACTTCGCACCGCCCTTCACTGCGGTCTTGACGGTGACCAGGGAGCCGCGAACACCCGGGATAGCACCCTTGATGAGCAGCAGGTTGGACTCAGCGTCCACCTTCTGCAGCTTCAGGTTCTGGGTGGTGACGCGGTCATTGCCCATCCGGCCAGCCATGCGGGTTCCCTTGAACACACGACCTGGCGTGGCGCAGGCACCAATGCCACCGACGCGACGGTGGGAGGCCTGGTTACCGTGGGCGGCACCCTGACCGGCGAAGCCGTGGCGCTTCATCGCGCCGGCGTAGCCGTGGCCACGGGTGGTGCCGGTGACGTCGACAAGTGCAACATCGCTGAAGATGTCCACGGTGACATCCTGGCCAACTTCGTAGCCGGACACATCGTCCATACGGATTTCTGCAACGTGGCGGCGGGGGGTGACCCCGGCCTTCTTAAAGTGACCGACCTGCGGCTTCTTGACTTTCCGCGGGGCGATCTCGCCATAGGCGATTTGGATGGCGTTGTAGCCATCGGTTTCAACAGTGCGAATCTGGGTGACAACGCACGGCCCGGCTTCGACGACGGTCACCGGCACAACCCGGTTGTTCTCGTCGAAGACCTGGGTCATACCGAGCTTCGTGCCCAGAATGCCCTTGATCTCATTCTCACTCATTGTTCATTCTCTCCGGTTCACGGTCTCGCTTTACTGGATGTTGACATCAACACTGGCCGGAAGATCGATACGCATCAGGGCGTCAACGGTCTTCGGAGTGGGATCAAGGATGTCAATCATGCGCTTGTGCGTCCGCATCTCGAAATGCTCGCGCGAGTCCTTGTACTTGTGGGGAGAACGAATAACGACGTATACGTTTTTTTCGGTAGGCAACGGCACCGGTCCGACAACGCGGGCACCCGTACGGGTGACCGTCTCAACGATCTTCTTCGCAGACGAATCGATCGCCTCGTGGTCGTAGGCCTTGAGCCGAATGCGGATCTTTTGTCCCGCCACGTCTATCCTCTTCCTCGCTCGTCCCACATCAGTTCTGATTGGTGGGAGCTGATGGTGTATTCATTCTCTATAACATTGTCCGCGTCACCCCCAGCTCGAACAGCTCACACACCAGCGAAGAACAGGCACTTTGTGCTCTATGCTTACGTCCACTGTGCAGTTGCATGTCCGTGCCAGGCTCACACGGCTTCTGCGTATCGACGCCCCACCGGGCCGTCTCTACTCAGAAAGTTCTCGAGAAAATTCTCGGGCTACCCATCGCAGGCAGCCGGTCTATTAAACCACACTGCGCGAGCTATGCCAAATCGCGGTGAAACTTGGCTACCATGGACGCTATGGCAGAAAACACTCAGGCACACAACCACGGCACCACCATCATTGAGGACGTGGTCCTCTCCAAGATCGCCGGCATCGCCGCCCGGGAGGTCTCCGGGGTCTGGGCTCTCGGCGGACAGGCAGCCCGCGTCGTCGGAGCCCTGCGCGACAGCGTCGGGGCTACCACCAACGTTCAACAGGGTGTCACCGTCACCAGTTCCGACGGCAAAGCGACCGTGGATGTGAGCATCGTCGCCGAATACGGTGTGGCCATCCACGAGCTAGCCGAGGCGATCCGCACCAACATCACCACCGCCATCGAGCGGATGACCGGCACCGATGTCGCCGGAGTCAATGTCACCGTCTACGATGTCCACCTCGACCAGGACACCGAAGCCCAGGTGGCGACCACCCCCAGCGAAGCCCAACCCACCTCCGGTGAGAAATAACCCATGTATCCGCTCGACCGTGACCGTGCTCTTACCCTGGCCGCCCAGATTGAGGCAGTCGATGGGGTGGCGGCGCTCTATCCCGGGAAATTCGGTGAAATCACGCTGCTGTACCCACAGGTGAGGGTGCCGGGTATCCGGTTCTCTCAGGACGAGAAGGCGGTCACGATTTATCTGGTGGCTGATGTGAGCGTCGATACGCCACTGCCACACGCAGCCGACGAGGTGCGTGAGATTGCCGCAACAGCGCTGCCTGACCACACAATCAACATTATTTTTTCAGAAGTGAGCTCACTATGACCTACACCCGCATCGGACTGACCATCGGCTTAGCGCTCGCCTTCGCCATCATCCTCGGCGGGCTCTCCGGCTTCCTCCTCGCCGTTCTCCTCGGCGCTGTCGGACTCATCCTTGGCCTGCACTTGGACGGCAAAATTGACCTCCGCGCCTTAACCGACACCATCCGGCGCAGCGGACGGGGCTAACCAATGAGCACCACAATTGGGGTGAAAGCCCTGGAGAAGATCGTCGGACAGGCGATTCTCCGCGTGCCCGGGACGCTGACCCGCGCGTCCAACCTGGACAAGATTACCGGCCGCGCCTACCCGCGCTATCAGGTAGAACTGACCAAGACCGAGTCGGGCACTCAGGTGCTTGTCGATGCGACCATCGCCGTCGCCTGGCCCGCCCCGATCACCGACATCGCCGTGGCCGTGCGCACCAGTGTGCGCACCCATCTTCAGGTGCTTGCCGGTATCAGTGAGGCCACCGTCAACGTTGCCGTCGGACCGGTGATTCCCGAACCCGAACGGGTCACTGTGGAAGAGGTCCACACCGCCCGGCTCACCCCCACGCCGCGCCGGATATATACAGTGCAACCACAGCCGCGGCCAATTCCCGCCCCCGTGCCACTGGCGACAGTGCCGGTCCGCCTGCCGGAGCCTGTGGCTGTTGCCACTGTGCGTCCCCCCGTGCCAGTGACTGCTATCCACCCGGTGATAAGGCCGGGCTCCGCCTGGGAGGTGCTTGCCCATGAACGACCATAAGGCTCTAGAACCCAAGGCCGACCCGAAGATCCGCTGGTTCACCGTGGCTGTGGGGTTGGTGTGTCTGATCATCGGCATCGTCGGCATCCATGACCTGTGGGTACACTTCACCGGCTCGCCCGCCTGGGTGACCCCGGTCAGTGATTTTATTGCCGCGAAGCAGTTCCACCTGTGGTTGTTGGGGCTGGCAGTCCTTTTCTTCCTCCTCGCCCTCGTACTTATTGTGCAGGTATTCTTGCCACGGGCGCGGACGCACCGTCGGCTCACCACTAAGGCTGCCATCTGGATGCGCCCCATTGACATCGCCCGGATGTGTACCGGCCAGGCCGAACGTGTACCCGGCGTGGTGGAGGCCCACACGGTGGTCACCCCAAAATCCGTGACCATCACTGTGGAGGGGGATACCACTGACCCGTCCTTGGAACAGCGGGTGCTCGACAGCGTGGAGTTCCTGTTGGAGGCCGCCCCGACCGGGAAGGTCTCAGTGTTCATTCAACCTGCCGAGGTGGTGGCAGCATGAGTGGTATCCAAGCAGCGGTTGCCCGCTTCATCGGTTTTGTCGGCTTTGTCGGAAGTGTGATAGCTGGTCTGTGGATTGTTGGGCTCTACGTGGACCACCCGTGGGCGGTAAAAATTGCCGACCTCATTGATCCGGAGTTCTGGTCCACTCTCACCACCACCCGGATCTACCCGTGGTTGGCGGGACTGGTTGGGATTGTCGGGATTGTGTTGGGGGCGTGGCTGATCATCGGCATGTACTCGTTTACGCGGGTGAGCCGAGTGAACTCCTCGGCTTCTGGGCCGGAGGGCAACATTTCCCTGCAGCTGACCCAGATCGCCGATGCCGTCGCCCAGAGCTTCCGCAGCGATCCGCGTATCAGCCAGGCCACCTACACGATGCGCCAGTATCGGGGCCGACCGACGATGGAGATTGTGCTCGCCGCCGACCCGACTGCGGCAAATAATCGGCTGCTGTTGGTGGCGATTGATGAGGCAGTGGCGGATATCCGGGCCGCCATTGGCGATGCGGACATTGACATCCGGTTCCTCCTCCATGTCACGCCGGTGGTGCGTGCCGACGACTAACCCCTTCAAGATTTCGTGCTCTGTTTGTGTGCTACACCCGATAACCTCCTGCGGTTTTAGGAAAGATAGCACACAAACAGAGCATTACTATTATGTCAGTTTAGTAACAAGACTTTACAAATATCACAGACGTAACATATAATGGCGGACGGAACTATACATCGTCACAAAGGACCGCACTATGAACCGTTCAGCCATTGCCATCGTCGCCCTCGCCGGCACCGTCGCCCTCGGTGGTGCGGCCGCCGTCGCCCAGACCGGGGTACCCGATCTGACCGACATTGCCAACCTGTCCAACCAGGGGGCAGCTGCAGCAACGACCACCACATCGGAAGCGGCAACAACAACCACCGCCACTGAGGATGCAGAGGCCACCGAGGCCACCGATCCGACGGCAACCACCGAACCCGATGTCGCCGCGGCGGAGACCGCTCCCCTGTCCACCCCCGAGTGCCAGGCTCTGGGTACCGGCCTGCAGACCATCCTCGGTGTCACCCCGGAAACCACTAAGACCGACCTGTTACTGAAGCTCAACAGCACCGGAGACCTGCTGACCAAGTGGCTCGGCGGAGCCAACGACGGCATGGTTGCCCTGCTCAAGGTGAAGACCACCGCCGACATTGCGGACAAAGCCGTCGAATGTGGACTGGTCACCGACACCACCCAACAGGATGTGCTGGGTGCCTTGAGCTCCGGCGACCTCACCCAGCTCGCTGGTCTCGGCTCCTCTGAGGGAAGCGACCTCGGCGAGCTTGGTCAGTTGGCCCAGCTCGGCGAGGCGCTCCCCGCACTTGCCGGCCTGTCATCGTAGACTAGCCCCTATACCTTGTGTAGTGAATGCCCCCCGAGTCGCCCGCTCGGGGGGCGTTAATCGTGCATAATAAACCCATGCCCGCCC
>R14__coassemble_1263_pt1 | contig 13160 bp, 10 predicted proteins | sample R14__metabat2_low_PE_014 | metagenome-assembled genome bin R14
TGTCAGACCCCTCTTGAGAGGGGTATTTTTATTTTTCTCCGGTGGGGGGAGGGGTTTGGAGAGGGGTTGAGCAACACGCCTCAAACGCAAGCTACGCAAAAGGTGCGCACTGTCCTAGTGATGCGAATGGGGATGCTGGTGTGGCTGCGGGCGACCGGGCTGGCAGCAGTCTGGGAAGCAAGGAGCCCCGTTGACTGTGCACCCGTAGGCGGGTACTGAATCAGACAGTCGCTCTACCGGCCTGCCATCGCGTGCAGCGAGGAAGAGATCGACAATCAGGTCAGCGAAGTCCACAGTTGTGCCCACAGTGTCGGCGCGCACCATGCGCATCCCCAACTCATCAGTGGCAGCTTTGAGCTCCGTGTCCAGGTCCCAGATCACCTCGGTGTGGTCGGCGATAAACCCAATCGGGCAGACGAGAATGTCGGTCACTCCGCTGTCGGATAGTGCTCGGGTATGGTCGACCACATCGGGTTCCAGCCAGGGGGTGTGCGGGTTGCCCGAACGAGACTGCCAGACGACGTCGTAGTCATTGTCCCCGAGGCGTTGAGCGACTAGGCGTGCGGCTTCACGGATTTGCCGGGAATAGAGGGTGCCATCGGCGGGGGTGCCGGAGTGCTCATCGTCAGCTGTGGGAATCGAGTGACCAGTGAACACAAGGCGAGGCTGAGCACCTGGCGGGAACTGTGTGGTCGCCCGTGCGACAGCGTCCACTGTCGGCTCGATGAAACCGGGAAGGTCATAAAACTGGGGGAGCTTGATAAAGGTGATGTCGCGGTTGTTGCTGAGCGCATACTGTCTCATCTGCTCGATGTCTTCGTCGTACTGGCGACACGCCGAGTATCCAGCCCAGGCGGAGGTGGCGAAGACGAAGACGCGCTGCATCCCGTCGGCAAGCATCGTGTCAACAGCCTCAGTGGCATACGGGTGCCAGTTGCGGTTGCCAAAGTACACTGGCACGGCTCCTCCCACCTCATCGGCGCGAGCGGTGAGACGGGTTTCAACATTGTGGATGATCTGACGGTTGATCTCATTGAGAGGGCTAGAGCCACCGAGGTGGCGGTAGTGCTCGGCAACCTCTAACAACCTCTCCCGGGGAATCGGTTTCCCGCGGGTGACATTCTCCAAGAATGGGACAATGTCAGCATCTGTGTCCGGTGCACCGAAGGACAAGACGAGAAGGCCGTCGGATGAGGCCGGGTGAGAAGCACTGCCTGTGACTGTCATGGCTTCTCAGTGTAGCAATCGGGTAAGACAGGAGAAGCCGCAGGGTGTGTCCTGCACACACACCCTGCGGCTAGCTTATGAGGTCGAGATTTAGATGAGGCGCACCGCGTGGTCGGACATTCCGGCGTAGCGGACCTCAGAAATTTTGACCGTGGACCCGGTGTACGGAGCCTCAATCATCTGGCCGCCTCCCAAATAGATGGCCACGTGTTGGGAACCACCCGGCCCCCAGAAGAGGAGGTCACCGCGTTGAATCTCGTCGATCGGAATGGCCGTGCCGCGCTGATACTGGTACCCCGAATAGTGAGGCAGGGAGATTCCGGCAGCAGCGAAGGCGTACATGACCAGTCCGGAGCAGTCGAATCCGCCGCCGGTGGGACCTTGGGCGTTACCGCCGCCCCACACGTAGGGGGTGCCCATGACTCCCATCGCTCGGTTGATGACGGCCTCGATCTTGCCCTGGCGGGATCCAGGAACTGCGGCTTGGGCCAGGTTGGACAGTTCTTGGAGGGTACTCAGGCCAAAGTCATCGGCGGTGCCGAACTGGGAGTCGCCGGTAGTCCCGGTTCCAGTAACCGCTGCCTCCCCGGTGATGGCAGGAAGGACATCGTTGATGACGGCATCGGCAACGGCGAGGGGGTCCGAATAGGTCTCCTCTTCCAGCAGCCCTGAATCCACAATGGCGGTGGCAGTGTTGAGGGCGGTCTCCGCGAGGGCGAGGTAGTCAACCTCCTCTTCTCCACCGCTGCTGGAGCCGCTGGCATCAGCCGTCGCGGTCTCCCCGGCATAGCCGGTAACCGGTATCGGTAGTGGAGTGGGCCCGCCAACGCCCACTGGTAGTTCAGTCGGCAGTACGTCACCCGTCGCAGGTGCAGGAACAGGTGCTGGTGCCGACGCGGTGGCAGTCTCGCCGCGAGCAGCAGCCATCTGGGATTGGAGGGTGGCTACCTGGCCGGCGAGAGCGTCACGTTCGGCCTGTTTGGCGGCGAGACTCTCGGTTGCGCTGGCCACCGCTGCGCGGGCTTCGGCCTCCTTCTGCTCAGCCGCCGCCTCGCGGCTCTCGGCTTCGGCCTGGGCGGCGCGCAACTGGGACTCCTCATTGGCAATCTCTATGCGTTGGGCATCGAGATCAGCCAGCGTCGCTGACTGCTCAGCGGTGCGCCCGCGCAGGAAGGAGGCTCGGTCCAAGGCATCCTTGGTGGCATCGGCACCGACAACGCCGGTCACAGACGGGGTGGCACCCTGCCGGTACATGGTTCGGGAGAGCTCGTCCAGGGCGGCTTGCGCTGCATCGAGGGCGGCGGTGGCTGAATCCAGGTTCGCCCCAGCTTCGGCTGCTTTTTGACGCGCCGCCTCGGCGATGGTGCGAGCGTCTTGGAGGTCAACAAAGGCCTTGTTGACGGATTCTTGAAGGCCGCCGATTTCGGCCTCGATGCCAGAGATGTCGTTGAGCGCATCGGTGAGCTGAAGGGCCAGACCGGCCACGTCAGTAGGGGCCGACTCTTGGGCACTGGCGGACAGTGTGGTGGACGCTGAGATGGTCACGGTGCTGATGACAGCGGCGGTTAAGCCGACGCTGATGATTGAGCGTAGCCGGGTTGGTCCATGCCCGGATCCGTGACGGATAGAAGCCAATGAAGCCACAGTGGTCTCACTTTCGGGCAGGAGTAACACCACGCAGGAGGAATACCCGGTAGATATACCTCTGCCCATAGTTGTGCGCCATCTCGCCAAGGCGAAAGCGCGTGTGCAGGAAGTGTTGGCACACGCGTAGCCGACAGAACTGACATAACATTCTCCCCCTCACGGTCACACCACTGGTCCGTCCAAGCTTCCCCGCAAGGCGGTTTCTGTTGTGGTGCGTTCTCCACCGTATGAGAGAACAGATTAGTCAAGTTAATGTGGCTGACTCGTGAGTCAACGTTGAAAAGCCTAGTTACAACAAGTCAATCCAGTCCACTTGTTTCACACAATTAACAGGAGACAAGCTAAATCGCATGACTTTTAAATTTCCCCACACAGTGCACGAGCTGCATTTTTCTTTACCCCCTCCCCCAGTTGTGACTTTTTTCACAAATTAAATAACATGCGTGTAACCTGGGCAAATATCCAAACAGGTCCTAGTCAGAGTAAAGCTTTTTACCTTGACTGATGGGTGGTATGACCCGACCTGAGACGCGAGAATCCCACCCAGGCAACCCCGATAACCACGACAATGGCAAGGACAATAGCTCCGAAGACCAACCCCCACGCTGTGTCACTGGCAGCAAGCTGATCGATCAGGAAATTTCCGCTACGCACATAGTCAGGATCATTGAGGACGTAGTACTGCGCGGCTTCGATCGCCGCGCGGGAATACTCGCCAGAGACAATCGCCCCGGACTCCGGATTGCGCACCACAACCAGGTTGGCATCCGTCGATGCAAGAAGCGCATCGGCAATGTCGCGCAAATCGGAGGTGTGCTCGGGCATCTGGTCGATCACCGCAATGCGCATGGGACCAACTCCGGCTGCATCGGCGTGGGCGACAACGTCTTGGAGGCCTGTGATGAGCTGATCGCGCTGTATTGCCTCCTCCCCCACAAACACCCCGTCATCGGCAAGTTCAGCGGTCAATGTTGCAATATCCACATCGGCTGGAATCATGCCTGAAGATCCTCTCTGCTCGTCGTTACGCTCGATTGTAGGGGACATCACGGAATTGAAGTGTTTCAACCCGCACGTAAGCTGCAAAACAGGCGTACTATGTTTAGGTGTCGTGACACTGTGGAGTAACTCCCACAGTTAACCACCACAACAAGCAACTAAGGCTAGCTAGACACGCTAGTAACCTAGAAATAAGGAGCTTGGGAAGGCATATGGCTGACTCTCTGAACTCATTCAACGCAAAGTCAACGCTGCAGGTAGATGGCAAGAGCTACGACTACTACGCCCTGTCTGCTGTCGAGGGGATGGAAAAACTCCCCTACTCGCTCAAGGTTCTTGGTGAGAACCTCCTGCGTACCGAAGATGGTGCCAACATCACCAAGGAACACATCCAGGCGATCGCCAATTGGGATCCATCGGCTGATCCCTCAGTGGAGATCCAGTTCACTCCGGCCCGTGTCCTCATGCAGGACTTCACAGGTGTCCCCTGTGTCGTCGACTTGGCCACCATGCGCGAGGCTGTCAAGGACCTCGGCGGCGACCCGGACAAGGTGAACCCGCTCAACCCCGCCGAGATGGTCATCGACCACTCCGTCATCAACGAGGCCTTCGGCGATCCGGGTGCCCTGGAGACCAACGTCACCATCGAGTTTGAACGCAACAAGGAGCGCTACCAGTTCCTGCGCTGGGGTTCCAAGTCCTTCTCCAACTTCCGCGTCGTTCCTCCGGGAACCGGCATTGTTCACCAGGTGAACATTGAATACCTGGCCCGTGTCGTCTTCGACAATGAGGGCCTGGCCTACCCGGACACCTGTATTGGTACGGACTCCCACACCACCATGGAAAATGGCCTCGGCATTCTCGGTTGGGGTGTCGGTGGTATTGAGGCTGAGGCCGCCATGCTCGGCCAGCCCGTCTCCATGCTCATCCCCCGCGTCGTCGGCTTCAAGCTGACCGGCCAGATTCCGGCGGGCGTGACCTCCACTGACGTCGCCCTCACCATCGCCCAGATGCTTCGTGAGCACGGCGTGGTCCAGAAGTTCGTGGAGTTCTACGGTAACGGTGTGAAGGAAGTGCCGCTGGCCAACCGCGCCACCATCGCCAACATGTCCCCGGAGTACGGCTCCACCTGCGCCATCTTCCCGATTGATGAGGTCACTGTCGACTACCTGCGCCTGACCGGCCGCGACGAGGAGAAGCTTGCCCTCGTGGAGGCCTACGCCAAGGCCCAGGGTATGTGGCTGGATGAGAACTCCCCGGAGCCGGAGTACTCCGAATACATGGAGCTCGACCTATCCACCGTCGTGCCCTCCATCTCTGGCCCGAAGCGCCCGCAGGACCGCATCCTTCTCTCGGAGGCCAAGGATGTCTTCCGCCGTGACCTGGCCAACTACACTGATGACCCGGTGTGCGAGGATGAGTCCTTCCCGGCCACCCAGCTCGAGTTCGAGGGTGGCGATCAGGCTGACTCCACTCAGGTGACCGACCTCAACAAGTCCGGTGCTGGCCACGGTGAGAACCTTGCCGCCGGTGCGAAGGGGCGCCCGTCCAAGCCGGTGATGGTGAAGTCCCCGAACGGTGGCGACTACACCCTCGACCACGGCATGATTGCCGTCGCCTCCATCACCTCCTGCACCAACACCTCCAACCCGTCGGTGATGATCGGTGCCGGTTTGGTGGCCCGCAAGGCTGCCGAAAAGGGTCTGAAAGCCAAGCCGTGGGTGAAGACCACGTGCGCCCCCGGCTCCCAGGTGGTGGACTCCTACTTCCAGCGCGCTGACCTCTGGAAGGACCTCGAAGCCATGGGGTTCTACCTCACCGGCTTCGGCTGCACCACCTGTATTGGTAACACCGGTCCGCTGCCGGCTGAGGTCTCTGCTGCAATCAACGAGTATGACCTCACCGCCACCGCAGTTCTCTCCGGTAACCGCAACTTTGAGGGTCGCATCTCCCCCGATGTGAAGATGAACTACCTCGCCTCCCCGATGCTCGTCATCGCCTACGCCATCGCCGGCACCCTCGACTTCGACTTCGAGACCGAGCCGCTTGGCCAGGATCAGGACGGCAACGATGTCTTCTTGAAGGACATCTGGCCCTCCAATGAGGAGATTGAGGCCACCATCAACCAGGCCATCTCCCGTGACCTGTATGTGGAGGACTACTCCAACGTCTTCGGTGGCTCCGAGGCCTGGCAGAACCTGGATATCCCCGAGGGCAAGACCTTCGCCTGGGATGAGGATTCCACCTACATCCGCAAGGCTCCGTACTTCGACGGCATGCCGGTGGAGCCGGAGCCGGTGAAGGACATTCACGGTGCTCGCGTCCTGGTCAAGCTCGGCGATTCGGTCACGACCGACCACATCTCACCGGCCTCGGCCATTAAGCCGGGCACACCGGCTGCCCAGTATCTGGATTCCAACGGTGTGGCCCGCAAGGACTACAACTCCCTGGGTTCGCGCCGTGGTAACCACGAGGTGATGATGCGCGGCACGTTCGCCAACATCCGCTTGGCCAACCAGCTCGTTGATGTCACCGGTGGCTACACCCGTGACTTCACCCAGGATGGTGGCCCGCAGGCCTTCATTTACGATGCCTCCGTCAACTACAAGAACGCTGGCATTCCGCTCGTCGTCCTCGCAGGCAAGGAGTACGGCTCCGGTTCCTCGCGTGACTGGGCGGCCAAGGGTACTGCCCTCCTCGGCGTGAAGGCCGTCATTGTCGAGTCCTTCGAGCGTATTAACCGCTCCAACCTCATCGGTATGGGTGTCATGCCGCTGCAGTTCCCAGCCGGTGAATCCCACGAGTCCCTCGGCCTCGATGGCACCGAGACCTTCGATCTGACGGGTCTGGAGGAGATGAACAACGGCGTGACGCCGAAGACTGTTCATGTCACCGCCACGAAGGAAGACGGTTCGAAGGTGGAGTTCGATGCGACTGTCCGCATCGATACGCCTGGTGAGGCCGACTACTACCGCAACGGAGGCATCTTGCAGTATGTGCTCCGCAATATGGCAAAGGCCGCGTAAGTAACGAGGCCTTTTGCCCGGAAGCCCGCCGGAGCCGTCCGCTTTGGCGGGCTTCCCCCATATCTTTCACCCCACAACCTAGAACCTACCGCCCCGTTTACGTCGAGAGGATTGCCGTGTCTCGCAACACATCTGCTGAAAACGCCGAACGCCGCCAAGAGATCCTCGACGGTGCGCGCCGCGCCTTCGCCGAATACGGCTACGAGGGTGCCACAGTTCGCCGGATCGAAGAGATGACAGGCAAATCCCGCGGGGCAATCTTCCACTACTTTGAGGACAAAGAATCCCTCTTCTTTGCGCTAGCAAAAGAAGATGCCGAACTCATGGCCGAGACTGTCGCCCGAGATGGCCTCGTGGCCGTGCTTCGCGACGTTCTCGCCCACCCCGAGCAGGCCAACTATCTGTCCACCCGATTGGAAATTGCGCGCCTCTTGCGGGTGAACCCCGAGTTTCATGCCCGCTGGGATGAACACCAAAAGATTCTCGACGCAGCCGTCTCTGACCGCCTGACGGCGCGGGCTGCCGCCGGGGAAATTCGCGACGACATTGATACCCCCGTACTCCTAGCCTATTTGGACACCCTGTTGGAGGGGTTTATCTCCATGGTGTTGCGCGGAGCAGACACCGCCACCCTCTCCCAGATGTTGGACCTGGTCGAGGAATCAGTGCGGTTCCGCTCCGCACACACCTAGAGGTTCTACTTCCGCCCCGAGGTGAGGTAGGCGATCGAGCCAACGAGCGGCACAAAGCTGAAGGCCACCCACCCGGACTTGTTGCCACGCACGCGACGGCGCGGGCGACGGTAGAGGCTCAGATAGGTGAAGAACTTGAGCACCGCATCCAGGCCCAGGACACCGAAGATGGTGACCTGAACATCGGGGTTGAGGTGGAGGAAATCACGGAAATACTTCTTCAGAGTTTTCTTCATGTAGCCCATGCTACCCGTCATTTACGGTTCGCGGGTGTAACTGCTGTACCATGGTTGTTTATGCTGAACTCCACTCCGAAATTCCTCCTGGTGGCCCCCCGCGAGGATGACCAGGCCGGGGCTGCTGAGTACCTCGACTTCCTCGAGGTCTCCGGACTCGACCGCAGCCAGCTGGACCGAGTCAAACTGACCAACCACTCACACCAGCTCCCTGACCTGTCACAGTACGCTGGCATCATGGTCGGCGGCAGCGAGTACAACGTGTCTGACCCCGACCCCTCCGGTGAACACCAATACGTTCAAGACCAGATTCGCTCACTCATCGCCGGCCCCACTCCACTTCTTATCGCCTGCTATGGGGCAGGCTTGGCCGCAGGAAGTGTCACCCGGGAGATCCGTGAACCCGCTGGTGTCAGCCTCGTGCAGTTGACTGAGGCCGCTGCCGATGATCCGCTGCTTGACGGGGTGGCCGACGAGTTTTGGGCCTGCACCGGGCACAATGACACCATTGAGGAGCTTGGAGAGGGCAACGTCCTGTTGGCGACCGGCCCAACCTGCCCGATTCAGATGTTCCGCCATGGCGACCACGTCTGGGCCACCCAATTCCACTCCGAGCTCACCGGCGATGGCCTGGTGCGCCGGATGGAGTTCTACCGCAACGGTAAGTACTTCTCCAACGAGGAATTCGATGAGATTGCCCGCGAGGTTCGCTCTCACGATTACACTCCGACGATTTCCATCCTGCGCAACTTCGTCGCCTTTGCCTCCACCTATTCTGCTTAGAAAACGGTCATTATGACACTCCCAACGCAGTCACCCGACACGGTTCGTGAGCGCGAACTGCGCCGTGGCCTCAAAGCCCGCCACCTCAACATGATTGCCATCGGCGGGGCCATCGGCACCGGCCTGTTTGTGGCCTCCGGTGCCACCATCTCAGAGGCCGGGCCCGGCGGTGCGCTCGTTGCCTACGGGCTCATCGGCTTCATGGTGTGGCTGATCATGCAATCTCTCGGTGAGATGGCCGCCTACCTGCCCGCCGCCGGTTCCTTCCAGGAGTACGGCTCGCGCTTCGTCTCCCCCAGCTTCGGCTTTGCGATGGGGTGGAACTACTGGTTTAACTGGGCGATCACCGTCGCCGCCGAGCTTGTCGCGGCCGCACTGGTGATGAAGTACTGGTTCCCGGAGGTCCCCTCGATCGTCTGGTCCATCCTCTTCCTCATCATCATCTTCCTCATCAACGCCCTCTCCTCCAGGGCCTATGGGGAGGGCGAGTTCTGGTTCGCCACCATCAAAGTCACCACCGTCATCGTGTTTATCGTCCTCGGTGTGGCGATGATCTTTGGTATCTTCACCGGCACATCCCCAGGATTCACCAACTGGACCACCGGGGACGCCCCCTTCGTCGGCGGCGGAATGGGCATCCTCATGGTGTTTATCGCTGCCGGCTATTCCTTCCAGGGCACCGAGCTCATCGGTGTGGCCGCCGGTGAGGCCGAAAACCCTGAGGAGACGGTCCCGCGGGCGATCCGCAACGTGTTCTGGCGGATCCTCCTCTTCTACATTGGGGCGATCGCGGTCATCGGCTTCCTCATCCCCTACACCGATCCGAACCTCCTCAACGCCGCCGAAGACAACATCTCCATTTCCCCGTTCACCTTGGTGTTTGAGCGCGCCGGCATTGCCTTTGCTGCCGCCCTGATGAACACAGTCATCTTGACCTCTGTGTTGTCTGCCGGTAACTCCGGTCTCTTCGCCTCCACCCGCATGCTCTATGCGATGGCGGAGACCGGCCAGGCCCCGAAGTTTTTTGCTCACCTCAATCACCACCGTGTCCCGATGCGGGCGTTAGTGGCTACCACATGCATCGGCATGGCCGGGTTTATCACCTCCATCGTCGGCGATGGGGCGGCCTATACCTTCCTGCTCACCCTGTCTGCGCTTGCAGGCTTCATCACCTGGATTGGCATCTCCTGGTCCCACTACAAGTTCCGGGCTGCCCTCAAAGCCCAACATATCGATCTGGCCACCCTCCCCTACCGCTCGCACTTCTTCCCCCTCGGCGCGATCATCGCCCTCATCATGTGTGTGCTGGTGGTCATCGGCCAGGCCCTCGGGCCTGTCGTCGCCGGGGACAACCTCGTCGCCATCCTCACCCCATACCTGGGAATCCCCGTGTTCCTTGGCCTGTGGATCGGCCACAAACTCGTCACCAAGTCCTCCGCCGTCGATCCGGCGCATGCGGATATTTCGCGGACGACCAGCTACCAGAACATGCCCGAGGCGTAACTAACAGGCACGAGAAGGACTACAGTTAACCACCATGATCGCGATCATCACCGTCACCGGCCACGATCACACCGGCATCATCGCCGCTGTGACCAGCGCCCTAGCCACTCTCAACGTGAACATTCTCAATCTCTCCCAGTCCATTCTGGACACCTACTTCACCATGTTCTTGCACTGCGAGTTCGACGACACGAAGTTGGACATCTCCACCGTTCAGGAGGCGATGAATCAGGTCGGTGAGCAGCAGGCCTTAAGTATCCGGGTGCAGTCGGAGGACATCTTTACCGCGATGCACCGGCTCTAGGAGGTGGGATATGTCTGCACATCACAATGAGCTCTTCGTCAACACCGACGATATCCTCGAAACCATCGACATGGTTGAGCGGATGCGCCTGGATATCCGCACCGTCACCATGGGCATCAACCTGTTGCCGTGTATCCGCCCGACGGTAGACCAGACCGCTCGCGCCATCTACGCCCACATTGTCGATACCGCTGGCAATCTCGTCACCGTCTGCGAGGGCATCGAGCGCGAACTCGGTATCCCGATCGTCAACAAGCGCATCTCCGTCACCCCGATCGCGTTTGTTGCTTCTGCTACCGGCGGGGATCCTCTCCACTATGCGCGTGCCCTCAATGAAGCCGCCCGCGATGTCGGAGTCGACTTTATCGGCGGCTACTCGGCGCTGACGGAGAAGGGGCTGACCGACGGTGAACGCCGCCTCATCGCCTCCATTCCCGAGGCTCTGGCCACCACCGACATCGTCTGCAGTTCAGTGAATGTGGGGTCCTCCCGGGCTGGCATCAACATGGATGCGGTGAAACTCATGGGGGAAACCGTCAAGAAAACCGCTGAGCTCACTGCCGACACCCACGCCTTGGGGTGTGCCAAACTGGTCATCTTTGCCAATGCCGTCTCCGACAACCCGTTTATGGCCGGCGCGTTCCACGGGATGGAAGAACCCGATGTGGTCATCAATGTCGGAGTTTCCGGACCCGGCGTCGTCGACAAGGCGATTGGGTCGCTCGCCAACGCCACTATGGATGAGGTGGCCACCGAGATCAAGCGCGCCGCGTTTAAGATCACCCGGGCCGGTCAACTCGTCGGTGAGATGGCCGCCGAACGCCTTGGTGTCCCCTTCGGCATTGTCGATCTCTCGTTAGCCCCAACCGCCGAGGTGGGCGATTCTGTCGCCGCCATCCTCGAGCACATGGGTCTCGAGCAGGTCGGCGCTCACGGGACGACAGCGGCGTTGGCGGTGCTCAACGACGCGGTCAAGAAGGGCGGGCTGATGGCGTGCTCGCGCATCGGCGGCTTGAGTGGCTCGTTTATTCCTGTCTCCGAGGACAAGGGCATGATCGACGCAGTCACCTCCGGGTCACTGACCATTCAAAAACTGGAGGCGATGACGGCGATCTGCTCGGTTGGCCTGGATATGATTGCGATCCCCGGCGACACTCCGGCCTCGACCATTGCGGGCATGATTGCTGACGAGGCCGCCATCGGCATCATGAACCACAAGACCACCGCCGTCCGCGTCATCCCCGCCCCGGGCTCCCAGGTCGGCGACGACATCGACTTTGGTGGCCTGTTGGGTCACGCCCCAGTCATTGACGTGAACACCCGCTCGTGTGCCACGTTCATCAACCGGGGTGGGTTCATTCCCGCCCCCACCCACGGTTTCCGGAACTAATACGCGCTAGTCCAGGGCGGCGAGCCGGTCAGCGACCTGCTCCATGTCCTTATCCCCGCGCCCAGACAGGTTCACCAGCAAGAGCAGGGGCTGGTCGGTACCGCGCACCGCAATTTCCCGACCACCGTTGACCAGAACAACGCTCTGTGCACCGGTGGCAACTGCCTGCTCATAGGTGGCGGCGGCCTTGAGCGCCTGCGCCAACCCGTGGGAGGACTCCATTGCCGGAATGATCCCCTCGCGCCGAGAGAGCTCCCGGAAGGCACGGACGGCCTCATCGTCGTTGATCGGCACATAGACGGCGCGCCCGGAGTCATGGAGGGCGGAGTGCTCCGGCCCCACCGAGGGGTAGTCCAACCCAGCAGACACCGAGTGGGACGCGGTGACCTCACCGGCCTCATCGAGCATCACATAGGAGCGCATCCCGTGGAGGACCCCCACCTTGCCAGCACAGATCGGGGCACCGTGTTTGCCGGTTTCCACACCCTCGCCACCCGGTTCCACACCGACCAACTCCACGTCGGCCTCGTCAATGTAGTTGGCGAACGCCCCGATGGCGTTGGACCCGCCGCCGACAGCGGCGATCACCTCATCGGGGAGGCGACCGTAGCGCTCACGCATCTGCTCCTTGGACTCTTGAGAGATGACAGAGTGGAAGTCGCGGACCATCGTCGGCCACGGGTGCGGGCCGGCAGCGGTGCCGAGCAGATAGAACGTATCGTCCAAGTGGACAGCCCACTCCTCCAACGCCACATCGATGGCATCTTTGAGCGACGAGTTGCCCTGGGTGACGGCGACAACCTTGGCCCCCATCAGCTCCATCCGCTCCACATTCGGCTTCTGGCGAGCCACATCGTGGGCACCCATGTAGATGGTGCATTCCAACCCCAACAGGGCAGCCACCATCGCGGTGGCCGTACCGTGCTGGCCGGCCCCGGTTTCAGCGATGAGCCGCTTCTTGCCCATCCGCTTGGCCAACAGGCCTTGGCCCAACACGTTGTTGCCCTTGTGGGCTCCGCCGTGGACCAAGTCCTCGCGCTTGAGGATGATCTTCACATGGTCGGTGGAGAGGTTGCGGCACTCAAAGAGGGCCGAGGGCCGGCCCAGGTAGTCGCGCTTGAGTTGGGCGAACTCTGCGTGGAATGACTCGTCTGCCATTGCCTCGACATAGGCGGCCTCCAGCTCCTGGAGGGCGGGGACGAGAAACTCGGGTACCTCCTGGCCACCAAACCGGCCAAAGAACATCGGCAACAGGGAGTCGCGGATGCCGGTGGTGTCCACAGGGGTGGAGCCGTCCAGGTTGGCGGTCGGCTCATCCATTATCAGGACCTTGGGTTCCTGACAGAGGGCGCG
>R14__coassemble_1276_pt1 | contig 12988 bp, 12 predicted proteins | sample R14__metabat2_low_PE_014 | metagenome-assembled genome bin R14
GGCCAAGAGGTAGCTAAGGCCGATGCCGCTGATGTCGGTGTTCAGAAGTAGGACAGAAGTAGGACAGAAGTAGGACAGGAAGAAGAGAAGAAGAGAAACTATGCGATCGATTGTTGTTGTCTCCGGCGGGGTCTCCAACCCCTCCACCACCACCCAGGTGGCCACTGACTTAGCTAAGTCCACCCAGGCAGCGGTGGGGGCCCGTGGCGAATCGGCCGACATTACCGTTATTGAGCTGCGCACGATGGCCTCCGCCATCGCCAATGCCGTCATCACCGGTACAACCACCCCGGAGATTGACGCTGCGTTTGACGCACTCAAGAAAGCCGACGGCATCATCGCCGTCTCGCCAGTCTTTTCGGCCAGCTACTCCGGCCTGTTCAAACTGTTCTTTGACATCATGGACAAGGACCTTCTGCAGGGCAAACCGGTGCTCATCGCCGCCACCGCCGGCACTCCACGCCACTCGCTGGTGCTCGAGTACGCAATGCGGCCCCTGTTCACCTATTTCCGCTCCTACGTCATCCCCATCTCCGTGTTTGTGGCCACCGAGGACTTTGCCGGTACCGAGGACAGTGAGGGTGACTTTGAAAAGCGCGTCACCAAAGCCGCCGGGCAATTGGCCTCCCAGATCGTAAAAGAACGCGATCACGTCGGTGGGCTGGGCGGTTTCACTGCCGACGGCTTCGAGGCCGAAGACGGTACCCAATCCGCCCCGTTCCTCACCATGAGCCAAGGCCACCTCGGAGATTAGGCAGCCTGTGACCCATCCAGAACTAAATACCTGTCAGGAAGGAACTGGTCAGGAAGGGGTTACTGGCCAGTTCTTTGGCGATTGTGGTCCCCGGCCCGTGGCCTGGCAACGCCGTCAACTCCGGCGGCAACGTGGCCACCTGCGTGGCCAGCGACTTCTTCATCGCCCCTGGATCGGACTTGGGCAGGTCTGTGCGCCCAATCGAGCCGGCAAACAACACATCACCAGTGAACACAAACTGCGACCCCACCAACAACATGCAACCGGGCGAATGGCCCGGTGCCGGGCGCACATCAAACTCCATGCCACACATGTCCAGGGGTCCTGCTACCAATTCCTGCAGGTTTTCAATCGGATGCATGTGCTCGACATCGTGGGCGCGTGCCGCCTCTGGGGATACCCCTTGACCAGGCTCTGTCACCATGAACCAATCGCCCTGCGCCAAATAGACCGGCACACTCTCACCGTCTGCCCCCATCTGGGCCGCCAGTTCCCCAGCATCGCGCACGTGGTCAATGTGACCGTGGGTGAGGATGATCTTCTCTAGTGCAAGCTCCTGCTCACTGAGCACTTTGTTCAGTGCTGCAGCCGCCCCCATCCCTGGGTCAATGACAACGGCGCGCTCACCGTCGCTCACGATGTAGCAGTTGGCTTGGAACGGTCCGGTGGCAAAACCGGAAATTTTTACGGAATTGTCCATGCCATGTAGCTTACGACACTTTCCATAAGCTAGATTAGGAGAAGTAACTGACCAGTACGCCGATCACGCAAGGCTAGCAAAGGACGAATAACCGTGGCTGATGTCAACTCCTCGGATGGTTCCAAGAACAACCGCCAAATCCGTGAAGAATCCTTCGATGAACTCCGCAAAGCTCTCGCTGCCCGGGAGCGGAAGCAGAAGACCCAACCGCTCGGGGTGGTTGCCGCCTCCCTCGTGGTGATTCTCGTCCTCGTCGGCGGCATTATGTGGTTTGCCACCCGCGATAACAATGAGACGCAGACTGCCTCCGACTCCTCGGCCAGTTCCACGGCAGCTACGTCTTCTCCCAATGACATGTACGCTCCGCTTGCCACGCAGCGTGCCACGGCCCTGCCAGCATCTGTCACGTGTGAGTATCCTGCTGAGACTCAGCCCGCTGCCAAGCCGGTGACAACACCGGCGACAGAGAACGTCTCCGCTGAGGGCACGGTGGACATCACGCTGACCACAAACCAGGGTGATATTCCGTTGACCTTGGATCGGGCTGCGAGCCCCTGCACCGTCAATGCCATCGAATCGCTGGCGTAACTTAACAACTATGACGACCCAGTCTGCCACCGCATCACCACGGATGGAATCTTCGTCCTCCTGTGCGGCGATCCCTCGGGCACCGGTGCCGGTGGGCCAGGCTTCCAGTTCGCCAACGAGTTCCCCACCGATGAGGCCACTGATCTGAACACGCCGGTCATCTATTCGCGCGGCACCATCGCTATGGCCAACGCTGGTGCGGATACCAACGGCTCCCAGTTCTTCTTGAACTATGGGGACTCCCCGCTACCACCGAACTACACCTACTTCGGCCAGATCTCTGAGGCCGGCTTGGGTGTGCTCGATGCGATCGCTGCCAAGGGCACTGCTGAGGGCACCAGTGACGGTACCCCAGCCGACGAGGTCCGCATTACCGACGTGACGGTCGCCTAAACTGCACATCTGCGGGGAGGTGAGTTACTGACGAACCGCCCCGTTTACCCTATACTTCTAAGACATACTTGTATTTTTCCCCTTCAGAAAGGTCCTCCTATGAAGAGCTCCGTGGCCACCCTCGCTGTTGCGAGCCTCACCACCCTCGCCGTTGCAGCTGGCAGCCTCCCTGCGACAGCTCAAGAAGACAACATCGCTCCGTCCATCACGATTAACAACAAGACCGTGAAGCAGGATGCAACCCTCTCCTTCGACATTGCCCCGAAGGGCAATGACCCCGTTGTCACATTCGAGGGTTTGCCGGACTGGATTAACTACGACGCTGGGTCACAGACTCTTTCGGGCAAGGCTGACAAGATCGACTGGGGCACGGACAACTCCAGAACCAAGGAAGTCTTTACTGTCACCGCCACCGTCACCGACCAGGATGACCAGAAGACGGCCTCTGATGACTTCACGATTACGGTGGAGCGCACGAAATTCACCGAAGAGACCCTCAAGCTTGATGGGACCACCGACGCAGACACCTTCACTCAGGTTCTCAACTACAAGGGGCAGAATGGCCGCACTGCCATCCTCAACACGAAGGGCGAGGTCATCTGCGACACCGAGGGAGGCACCAACAACTTCTCCTTCACGTCTAACTGTGTCAAGAAGTCTCCCCTTGACATGATTAAGGATGTTACTGCATACATCACCGCCATCGTTGCCGGTGTTTCCGCTCTCGTCGGCCTGTACACGACTGTTGCGAAGTTTGTGCCGGATATGCCGAGTATCCCCGGACTCCCCCAGCTCTAAGAGTTCCCGTGTCCGATTTGTAACAAATCAGACGCTCGGATAGTTTATGTAAATACCTGCGTCCACTACTCAAGAGAAGGATCTGAGTCTATGTCTATTCGCAACGGACTGGTTGCCATCGCAACCACCACCGCCCTTGCCGTCTCCGCCACCCCGGCATTTGCCATCAGCATCGAGAGCGAGGATGACCTCGTCGTGGTGAACAACTCCTCCGATGAGGCATTCACCATCGGCATTTACCGCAACGAGGAAGGCGGCGAGGACCACCGCGTCGTCAAGCAAGGTCGCTTCACCACCATCGATGAGTTCACGCGCTCCGCCGCGATCGTCTGCAACACCCAGTCCAAGGGTGCCCAGGACTTCATGTGGACCGACAACTGCGCCCAGAAGCAGCCGATCGATGTGATCAAGGAGATCACCGCCTACATCTCCGGCATCGTGGCCGCCATCGGCGCTGTCGTGAGCGTGTACACCACGCTGCAGAAGCTCGCAGTCTAAGCAGGCTTCGCGTACTCTACGTACACGTAACGGCCATCTCCCAGCTACCTGATGGGAGATGGCCGTTTTTTTGCTCTAGCCCCCGGAGGTGAGCCGGTACACGTCGTAGACACCCTCCACATTGCGCAGCAGGGACATGAGCGACCCCAGCTGCTTGGTGTCCGAGACCTCAAAGGTGAAGCGCAAGGTGGCCACCCGGTCATCGTCGGTCTGCGTTGTCGAAGCCAACAGGTTCACCTTCGCTTCAGAGACGATCTTCATCGCGTCGAATAGCAAGCCCGTCCGGTCGAGCGCCTCCACCTGGACGGTGGCAGTGAACACGCCGGAGCCCTCCCCCGCCCACGTGACCTCCACCAGCCGCTCTGACTGCTCCAACAACATCTGCGCGTTTGTGCAATCCGTGCGGTGAACACTCACCCCGCCGCCGCGGGTGACAAAACCAAAGATCTCGTCGCCGGGCACCGGCATACAACACCGGGCCAGCTTCACCTGAAAATCCGCATTCCCCTCCACCAGAATGCCCGGCCCAGAGTTCTTCTTGGACAGCTTGTGCTTCGGGGCGGCCAGGCCCTCCGCCAGGGCCTCAATGTCCACCTTCTCCTCGTCCGGCTCCACCCCACCAAACATCAACCCCAGCTTCTTCGCCAGGTTAGTGGCATTCTCCTTGCCCTGCCCGATGGCGGTGAACAGCGCATCGGCATCGGCGTAATCTAGCTCCTCTGCCAACGTCTTGGTGGTCTTTGCGGTGAGCACCTTCGCCAGCGCCAAGCCCTGGCGCTGTACCTCCTGGGTGAGCTGAGCACGCCCAGTTTCTAAGGCCTCTGCGCGGCGCTCCTTTGCAAAATAGGCGCGGATCTTGGACTTTGCCCGGGCGGAGACAACGAATTTCTCCCAATCCCGCGACGGCCCGGCATGTGGGTCTTTAGAGGTAAACACCTCAATCCGGTCACCGTTGTGGAGGGGAGTTTCCAGCGCCACCAACTTGCCGTTGACTTTCGCCCCAATACAGCGGTTGCCCACCTCTGTGTGGACGGCGTAGGCAAAGTCCACCGGGGTGGCACCGGCAGGCAGGTTCACCACATCCGACTGCGGAGTGAACACAAAGATCTGCTGGGCGGACAGGTCATTGCGGAGGTTGTCCAAGAACTCGTTGGGGTCGGCGGACTCCTTCTGCCAGTCCAACAGCTGGCGCATCCACGCCATGTGGTCCACCTCTGCCTGGGAGCCAGACTGCTTGCCCTTTGTCTCCTTGTAGCGCCAGTGCGCCGCCACCCCATATTCGGCCTGGAAGTGCATCTCGTGGGTGCGCACCTGTACTTCCAGGGGCTTGCCGTTGGGGCCGAGCAGAGTGGTGTGGAGGGATTGGTACACCCCGTAGCGGGGGTTGGAGATGTAGTCCTTAAAGCGCCCCGGCAGGGCCGGATAGATGGAGTGAACCACGCCGATGACCTCATAGCACAGGGCCTTTGTGTCCACGAGGATGCGGATGCCGACCAGGTCAAACAGCTCGTTGAAGTCGTGGCCGCGGTCGGTCATCTTCTTGTAGATGGACCAGTAGTGCTTCGGCCGACCCGCCACCTCAGCGGTGATGTGGTTGGCTTTCAGCGCCTTTTGTACGGCAGCAATGATCTCTGTGAGCTGGTCATCGCGCTGCGGGGCACGTTCGGCGACCAGGCGCACAATCTCGTCGTACTTCTTGGGGTAGAGGATCGCAAACGACAGGTCCTCCAGCTCCCACTTCACTGAGGCCATGCCCAGCCGGTGCGCCAACGGGGCAATTACCTCTAGGGTTTGCCGGGCCTTCTTTGCCTGCTTCTCCGGGGGAAGAAACCGCATCGTGCGCATGTTGTGGAGCCGGTCAGCCACTTTGATCACCAACACACGCGGGTCCTCGGCCATCGCCACCACCATCTTGCGGATGGTTTCGGCTTCTGCGGCGGCCCCCAATGCCACCTTGTCAATCTTGGTGACACCGTCAACCAGCCGCGCCACCTCCGCACCAAAATCTCCCTTCAGATCATCGAGGGAGTACTCGGTGTCCTCGACAGTGTCATGGAGCAGTGCCGCAGTCACCGTCGTCGTATCCATGCCGATCTCGGCAGCAATCGTGGCGACGGCCAACGGGTGCGTAATGTACGGATCCCCTGACTTGCGCATCACCCCCTCGTGGAGGTGCTCAGCGACGTGATAGGCCCGATTGATCTGGTCAACATCGGCTTTGGGATAAAACCTCTTATGGATAGCGACGAGTGGCTCGATGGCCGGATCGATCCGGCGCGCGCCAGTCAGCCCCCCGGTGAATCCACCGATACTCCGCGCCACCCGGGCGGAGAGACTGCTTCTCTGACTATCCTGGCCCATGTGCAATCTTTACTTGCCGTCCTTGCTCAGTACGACAAGCGGCATGTCACCCAACCGCTCGCGCCCACCGAGACCGTCCACCTCGAGGATGACCACATGCCCGGCGACAGTCCCGCCCACCTTCTCAATGAGGGATTGGGCAGCCGCCAAAGTACCCCCGGTGGCGAGAACATCGTCGACAACCACCACCCGCTTTCCAGCAATCGGAATCCCCTCGGCAGGAATCTCCAAGGCAGCGGTGCCATACTCCAGGGTATATTCCTCCGTGTGCACCGGTGGGGGCAGCTTGCCGCGCTTACGGATGGCCAACACACCAGTGCCCAGTGTGTAGGCGACAGCAGCACCGATGAGGAAACCGCGTGCATCCAACCCGGCAACAACGTCACAGCCCATGACCCGGGCAGCCTCCGCCAACTCATCGATGACCAGTGAGAACCCCTCACGGTCGGCGAAGACGGGGGTGAGGTCCTCAAAGATGACACCAGGTTCGGGGAAATCGGCGACGTGACGGGTCAGGGTGTCCAATGCCTGCCGCGCAGTTTGGAAGCGCTGCTGCCCGGATGCGTCCACCTCGTGTGCCATTGTCTTGTTCGCCTGCCTTGTCTTGGTGTGTTGCTGTGTACTCGTGTGTTCTGGTGTGTTCTTGCCACAGAACAATATGCTCCGTTAAGCATAGTTCTCACTGGCCGTTAACGGTGCCTACTTTTTCCTACTTCGCCTGCCACCGGTCGAGGTTCCACCCAATCCCGGACAACGCTGTACTCACCACAACATTGTTGACGCGCTTATGCACGATGAATGTGCGGGGATCACCACTGATGGGAACGGTGGGCACGTCCTGCCACAGGGACTCCTCCACCTGGCGCAGTGCCTCAATATCACTGGTCGGCGCATCCGATCCACCAAACTCTTGCGTCGGATCCATCGCCTGAAGCAGAACGTCAACTCCCGGCGGCACCGCCGTCCCCATAATGGAGCCCTCCTGTTCAGCCAGCGGTGAGGTGCGAACAGTCAGCGGGTCCAGCGTTTGGGACACGTCCTCAATGGTGATGCCAGCAGTGGCACACGACGCAGTGATCGCCTCGACGATTGCCGCTTTCACAGGATCGGGGCCGACATAGCCGACTCGAACCGTTGCACCCTCCAGTGGGCGTTCCCGGTTGGGGTCGGGATTGGTGTGGGCGGCCACGATATCCTGAACAGCAGCCTGTCCGGGGGCGTTCGCGCGAATGAGGCGCGTGCCCAGGGGTTGCACCTCCACACCAGCGACAGCCGATACCGCACCCGCTACTTCACTGGGGTGCACGCAGGAGCCAAAAGCTGCCCGTTTTTCCGGCGTGTTGAGAACACCAGACCGGGAGAGAAGCAACTGCTCGGTGAGATCTCCGGCAACCGGTTGAGCGTTGAGCTGATTGCGTGGGTCATCTCGATTCACCCAGCCAGCATCTGCGGCTGTGGCTACCTCCGCCACACGCACTCCCCCGTCGGTGAACAGCTCTTCCACGTTCACTCCGGCTGGATAGATCACCACGGGCTCAGTGACCGCTGGGTCACCTTTGTAAAAGCCATTTCGCGCAAGAACCACTGCACCGTCAGCGGTCACCGTCTCCACCCGATAGGGGCCATAGGAGACCTGAAACTCGGGGTCAAACTTCCCCGGTGAGATCTGAAACCCCTCATTCCAGAGGTTACCAATCGCAACAAGTTCCTCCGGCGTGCCGGCTGTCAGCCGACGCATGAGCTCTCCACCGTCAATACCCAACCGGGTGGCAATCACATGCGACGGCAACACCGTGCCCTCGCGGAACAGCTGCCGATACCGAGCACCGACTCCCTCGCGGAAGACAACAGTGAACTTCTTCTCGCCCGGGTTGCACTCGACGTGATCGACCTGTCCGGCCAGCGGTATATGGGAATTGAACTCGTTGGGGTGCTGTCCGGCCACCACACTGAGAACAAAGTCATCACAGGTCAGCGGCACCCCGTCCGAGTAGGTAGCGGCTGCGGCGATGGTATAGATGACTTTCCGGTTTGGCCCCGGCAGCGCCTGCACCTCCGCAACATCCACATTCGGAATGGTCTGCCCGGCCGGACCGTCCACAAACACCGGCGGGTACAGGCGAGCCGACAGCGCGGAGGCATCGGTGAGATAGCCAGCCAGGGATGCCACATTTGTGGTCACAATGTCGGTGTCAAGGACATAGCCAAATGCATCCGAGTAGTCGGTGCCACTGTCGTCGCCCGAGCTCCCGCACCCTGCCAGTGTGAGCGCCATGCCCACGGCAAGACTAGCTGCTACGGCTCTTTTCACCGCACTCACCTACGATCGCCGGTTTGGACGCCAACTTGCCCCCAGCGGGGTGTGGCCTTCTCCACCATGCCCAGTGTCATCGCCGTGGACACGCACCTGGGCATCGGGCTGATTCTCAAAGTCGCTGAGGCGACTGGCATCGTCGAAAGCGTCAGCATCGTCGTCACCTGTAGCACTGGTGCCAGCATCCACAGCCGTTCCGTCGCTGGCCACCAGCACCTTCTGTCGGGCAGCTTCCACCTTCTCATTGTGCTCACGGTGCTTCTTCTGCCGGTTCTTGATGGACACCAACAGTGGTGTGGCCAAGAACACTGAGGAGAAAGCGCCCTCGATCACGCCGATGAGCTGCACGACTGAGAGGTCCTTCAAAGTACCCACACCCATCAGCCACACGGCAATGACCATCAGCGCCAGAATTGGCAGCGCGGAGATGATCGTCGTGGAGATGGAGCGCATCACCGTCTGGTTGACGGCAAGATTGGCCAGTTCACCGTAACTTCGCCTGGTGGTGTGTTCAAAGCCTGCGGTGTTCTCCTCCACCTTGTCAAAGACGACCACCGTGTCGTAGAGAGAGAAGGACAACACTGTCAATAGGCCGATGATCGTCGCCGGGGTCACCTCCAGGCCGGTCAGTGAGTAGATGCCGGAGATGACAATCGCATCGACGAACAACGCTGCGACAGCAGCAATCGACATGTCTCGCTCGAAGCGGACCATAATGTAGATGAAGATGAGCACCATGAAGGCGATGAGCGAGATGATCATCTGGCGGGTGATGGTCGAGCCCCACGACTCTGACACAGTGGAGTCACCAACTGCATCCGGGGTGGGTGTTCCCGTGTTGTCCAGCGGCTGATAGGCCTCAAAGAGAGCCTGCCGGGCTTGCGTAATCTGCTCATCGGTGAGCCGGATGGACTGGATTTCCATCATCCGCGAGTCACCAGCACCAACGATCTGCGTGTTCTCCGGTTCCACACCGGTAGCCTCTTCAAACGTCTGGGAGACTGACACCTGGTCCAGATCGGCGGCAGGCAGCGTCATCTTCGTGCCACCCTGGAAATCAATGCCCAGGGTAAAGCCCTTGAACACGATCGCGAGAATGGAGATGGCCAACAGGACCCACGTGATGATGTACCACAGTTTGCGGTGGCCGACGAAGTTAATGCCACCCTCACCGGTATACAGCTTGGTGAAAATGGAGTGGCGGGGGTTCCCGCTGATGTCACCGTTGGCAATGGCCTCAGCGAAGACATCATCTGCTGGTTGCGCACTCTGATTGGTCATGGCTTACTCCTTGCCCTCATCGTCGGTGACGGGTGTACGCAGGTTTTCCGGAACTGGTGGTTCATTCTTGAACGCCTCTTCAGCGGTCATCGGCTCAAAATCGGCCGGGTTGGCCATGCCCGCGCTGGCAGCACCTGCACCCACTGTCACCCGCTCCATAGTGCCTGCCCGGCGAGCTGCCAGTTCGGCATCGGCACGCAGGATCTCACCGTTGGCGCGCCGCTCCTCGACGAGCTTGTACACCGTGCCCATGCCGTTGACAGCCGCCTTGGACCAGAACGGACGGCGCGAGGCCAAAATAACGGTGGGAGCTGTCACCAGGAACGTCACCACCAGGTCGAACACTGTGGTCAATCCCAAGGTGAACGCAAAGCCCTTCACATCGCCGACGGCGAGGATATACAGCACCACAGCGGCGATGATGGAGACGAAGTTACCGGAGATGATCGTCTTACGGGCACGGTCCCATCCGCGCGGAACAGCCGATCGGAACGTGCGTCCCTCACGGATCTCGTCCTTGACGCGCTCGTAGAACACCACGAAGGAGTCAGCTGTGGTACCGATGCCGATGATCAGACCGGCGATACCGGCCAGGTCGAGGGAGTAACCAATCCACCGGCCAAGGAGGATGAGGGCACCGTAGACGAGAACACCAGAGGCGATAAGGGTAAAGATGGCGAGGAAGCCGTACAACCGGTAGTTCCACAGCGCGAACAGCATCACCAGCAACAGGCCAATGAGACCAGCGATGAGGCCCGCCTTGAGGGAAGCTGCACCGAGCGAGGCGGGGATAACGGTGGTAGTGCCACCGCGCTCCCCGTTCTCACCGGCGAAGCTCAACGGCAGGGCACCGTACTTCAGGTTGTTGGCCAGGTCGATGGCCTCCTGGTCACTGGTCATGCCAGTAATCTGAGTGCCCTGACCGACCGGGGTGGCCGACTGCACAACCGGCGCGGAGATAACCTGGGAGTCCAAGGTCACAGCCACCTGGCGCTGCAGGTACTCCTGGGTGACACGCGCCCACGTGGAGGAGGCGGTCTCCCCGTTGGAATTCTTGAACGTGAAGCTCACAGCGTTCTGGCCGGACTGAGTGTCAAACCCGCCCTGGATGGGCAGGTTGGTATCAATCTGGTTGCCGGTGAGCCGCTGCCCATCCGCGGGCTGGCCTTCCAACAGAGGTGAGGGGCCCAGCAGCATGGCCTGTGCACCGGCTGGATAGCAGGCGATGAGTGGCTTGGACAGATCGTCACCGCCAGCCAGGGGGTCTGGTGCCATATCGGGGGCGCACTGCATGAGTGCGGCAACTGCGCGCTGAACAGCCGGATCGGAGGACTGCCGGTCAGCGATGAGGATGTCGTAGACCTCTTCGCGCCGGGTGGTCTCCTCCAGGGAGTTTGCTGGCTCCGGTAGCGGTGTTGCCGTCACGGTGGGCATCTGCCCCATCGTCTCGGCGGTGGCCGGATCCGCTGCGGCCTGCGCCCACAGCGTAGCAATGGAGGTGGTGGCCTGGACTGGGGTGACAATGCCGTATTCCACCCACCGGTTGGCTACCTCAGCCAGCGCCGGGCCGACCGTCTCTGGTGATGGTGTCGCAGCTGTTTCTACAGTGCGGAACACCAGCTGGGAGGTGGTACCCAGGGAGCGGGCTTGGGTGGCATCCTCACCGGGGACCGTAATCACCAGGGTGTTGCCATCGGTGACCACTTCCGCACCGGACACGCCCATGCCGTTGACACGGTTTTCCAGAATCAGCTTCGCTTGAGCAAGCTGTTCCTGAGTGGGTTGCTGCCCCTGTGGCACGAGGGTAACACGAGTACCACCTTGCAGGTCAATGCCTAGTTTTGGCCCATTCGCCCCGGGGGTGAAGAACACGAGGGCGTACACCAAGATGACGATGAGGGCAAAGATGCCCAATGCCGCCCACGGTTTGGTGCCGACAAAGTCGGTGCGCCGTTTCTCACCGCCCTCTGCGGTTGTGACCTGGGCACTGCGGAGACTATTTATTCCAGTTCCTGAAGCCATTTCTTTCAGCTACTGCCTATTCCTCTAGTTGCAACTATCACGGATTTTATTCCGGACATACACTACCACCGTTTGGTGGTCACCTGTCATTTTCTACTACTGACTCACCAGCAGACGGTGCGGAGAGGTTCTCGATCGCGGCAATGCGCACCCATGTGGTGACAACCCCAGGCGCGATCTCCAGATCCATGGTCTCCTCCGACAGGGCGACGATGGTAGCTTCCAGGCCGGCGGCTGTGCGGACACGGTCGCCCACTTTGAGGTTATCCTGCATGTCTTTGATCTTGGCGTACTGTGCCTTCTGCTTGCGTGACTGCATAACCAGCGGGGCCATGAGCACGACAAAGAGCAGAATGAGGATGATTATCGACATCACGTTTTGACTCATAACTATCTAGTCTGCCATAGACTCCAGCAAGCGCTAAAACACAAACCAAAACACAAACCAAAACACAAACCAAAACACAAACTAAAACACAAACTAAAACAGCCCGCCCTGGGCTGGTACATCAGCCGGTGGGGTCAGGCCCAAATGGTGCCACGCGGCTGCGGTGGCCACACGCCCCCTGGGGGTGCGCATAATCATCCCAGCGCGCACAAGGTACGGCTCACAGACCTCCTCAATGGTGGAGGTCTCCTCCCCGACGGCTACAGCCAGTGTGGAGATGCCCGCAGGACCACCGTTGTGGCCGCGCACCAGCGCAGAGAGTACTGCCCGGTCGAGCCGGTCCAGACCCATCTCATCAACATCGAAGACGACGAGGGCAGATTGAGCAGCGCCCAAGTCCACGTGCCCATCGGAGTTGACCTCGGCAAAGTCGCGGACCCGCCGCAGCAGGCGGTTGGCGATACGCGGTGTACCGCGCGAGCGGGAGGCAATCTCGTAGGCAGCATCTCCATCGATGGGTACCCCCAAGATCCCGGCGGCACGCTGGACAATCTTGGTCAGATCATCGGGTCCGTAGAACTCCATCTGACCGGTGAAGCCGAACCGGTCGCGCAGAGGACCGGTGAGCATCCCCGACCGGGTTGTCGCCCCCACCAGAGTAAACGGTGCGATCTCCAGGGGGATAGAGGTGGCTCCAGGCCCTTTGCCCACGATCACATCGATGCGGAAGTCCTCCATCGCCATGTACAGCATTTCTTCTGCCGGCCGAGCCATGCGGTGAATCTCATCGATGAAGAGCACGTCGCCCTCCATGAGGTTGGAGAGCATCGCCGCCAGGTCTCCGGCGCGCTCGAGGGCCGGCCCGGAGGTGATCCGCAGACTGGTACCGAG
>R14__coassemble_1298_pt1 | contig 12823 bp, 11 predicted proteins | sample R14__metabat2_low_PE_014 | metagenome-assembled genome bin R14
CCGTCGGCTCGCTCGGCTGGCTCGGTTCGGTGGGCTCCATCGGCTCGGTCGGTTCCGTCGGGTCGGTCGGTTCCGTCGGCTCGGTCGGTTACGTGGGCTCCTCCGTAGGCTAGGCGGGCTTGGATTCCGGATCGAACGGGTCGGTTCCGTTCTTCACCTCGTCGGCGTTGGTGGCACCATCGCCGTCCCAATCCTCAGCCTTCGGATCAACGGGCTTACCATCGGCATCGACCAGGGTAAACGTGGCGGTGGCGTTGAGCTTCTCATTGCTGTCGCGCTTCATCGTTGCGGTGACCGGCACCGCGTGGGTGAAGTTCTTGGCAACCTCAGCGGTGATCGCAGCGACCTCGTCATCGGTGAGATCAGCAGCGGCTTTGCCGGTGGCCTTCACCGCATCGGTGACAGCCTGCGCCAGCTGCTTCGCGGTCGGCGCGGTCGCGGTGACTTCGTTGGACTTATCACCCTCACCCAGTGCAGTTGTCCACAGCGCAGAGGTACCTTCACCCGACTCGGCGAGAGCGAAGTCAGCCAGCTCAATCGGGTCGGTGACCGGCTTGTCGTCATCACGGGTGATGACGATGGCAACGGTGCCACTGGCACCGTAGGTCACCTTGGCAGTACCGCCCTTGGCGGCATACGTACCGTTGTCATCGACATTTTCCTCATGCCCGTTCACCGGTACCGTGATGGCAGTGGACCCACCCGGCAGCGTCGGATCAGTCACCGTCACCGTAATCGGGCCATCAACGTCGGTGCCCGGGGTGACAACGATGCTGCCATCCTCGCTGATCTCGGCGGTGATATCTTTGCCGTCCTCATCGGTGGCGGTAACAGTTGTCTTGTCGGTGTTGTTCTCAACCGTGACACCGGTCGACTGCGGGTCATCAGTCGGATCGACTGCGGTGGGCTCACCAGAAATAGTCACCGGCTCCGAGGCAGGGTCGAACGGATCGGTGCCCTTCGTGATCTCATCGGCGTTGGTGGCACCGTCGCCGTCCCAGTCGGTGTCTGAAGCCACTGCCAGCTTAAACTCAGCGGTCAACCTGTCTTCGGTGCCATCGTTGTAGGTGACAGTCACCGGCACCTTGTTGGTGAAGTACTCGGCGACAGCCGCTTCCACTGCAGCCAGCTGGTCCTCGGACAGCTCAGCAGCAGGAGTGTTGGTGGCGGCAACCTCGCTTGCGAGAATCGCGTTGAGGGCCTGGTTGGACAGGCCGGTTGCGGTGACCTTGCCGTCCGCGTATTCGCTCTCCCATAGCTGCTGCACCGGGCCGAGAGCGTCCAGAGCGATCTCCTCGGCCACGGAGAGGTCGACTGCCTTGCCGTCCTTGGTGATGCTCACCGTCGCGGTGCCCGTCTTACCAGACTTGATCGCCTCAGTTGGGTTCGCGATGGTGGCATCGTACATGCCGGTGTCACTGCGCGGATCGGTGACCGTCACCGCGATGGTCGCCTCATCCTTAGTGCCGTCCGGATAGGTCACCACAACCGGCAGCGTGAACTCTTGCGGCAGCGTATCGACGGCCACATCCGGTGCAGTCACCTGCAGATCACGTGAATTCTCCACAGAGGTAGCGGTGAAGTTCTGAGTATCCTCACCCAATGCCACAGTGGCTTCGGTGGGGATATCCAGTACCTTTTTATCGCCATCGTTATAGGTGGCGGTGCCAGTCTCCTTCGGGTTCATCTGGACTGCGCCGAAGGTCGGATCGACGAGCTCATTCCACGGCGTGACCTTTACCGTAAACCGATCAGTGTCCTCCGGAACACCGGCACCGGACACCACGACGGTGATGGGGCCCTGCTTGTCGCGGGCCGGGGTCACCATGAGTTCGCCGGTCTCGCTGTCACGGGTAACCGTGACCGTTGCACCGTCAGCCTTGGGATCCTCACCGTAGTAGGCGGTGTAGGTCGTATCGGCAGCGTCCTTGATGGTCACCTTAATGCCCGTGCCCTGCACGTCGCCGGTCGGACGAACCGTACCAGCAGGCCCCTCGATGGACACGACCGGCTTGCTGGTGTTATCCAGCGGATTGGAGCCGTTCGTGATCTCCGTCTCGTTGGTGACACCGTCGCCGTCCCAGTCCGTGCCCGTTGCCGTCAGCTTGAAACCAGCGGTCACGGCATCAGTGGTGTCATCGGTGTAGGTGACGGTCACCGGAGTCTCCACGGCGAACATCTCGGCCACTGCAGCGATAATCTGCTGGACCTGTTCATCGGTGAGGGTAGCCGGATCGGTGACTCCAAGCTCTTCGAGCTTGTCATCAATGGCCTGCTGGAATGCGTCGGCACTGGGGGCGGTGCCCTTGACCCCGGTTCCCTCAACCGTGAACGTCCAGCCCTCTGCGGACTCACCGGCTGCGATCGACGTGACCGCCTCCGGCTGGCCCTCGATATCCTTGGTGGTTCCCTCACCGTCGATGATCTCGGTGAACGTAAGCGTATCCGTGCCGGTGCCACCGACGGCAACCTCGGCCGGCCCGGAGACCGCAACATCGTACTTCTCAGCGGTCTTGCGCGGATCAGTCACCGTCACACGGATAGTGGTATCGTCCTGCGACTCATCCGGGTAGGTCACCACAACTGGAAGCTCGACCTCTGAGCCGTAATCCGCACTCTTCGGGATGGTAACGAGGACTGTTTGCTTCCCATCGTCACCCAGGGTCAAATCACCGATCTTGTAGCCCTCGGGCCAGTTCTCAGTAGCTGCAGTGACCTTGGTACCTTCCGGCAGATTCTCCTGCCCGGTATACGCTGCTGCCTTCTCCTCACCCGGAGCACCAGTGACAGCATCAAACGTGGGCTCAGCGACCTCTGCCCACTGACGGATAGTGATCTCGGCAGTATCTCGGTTCTCATCAACGCCGGTGCCGGTCACGGTGACCGTCAGGGGGCCAGTGGTCTCTGCTGTTGTGGTTACGCGGATCTTTCCGTCAGTGCCCTGAGTGAATTCAACCGCTTGGCCAGACTTGTCCTTGACCTCAACCTTGGCATCCTTGGAGTGCTTGATGACCACAGTCACACCGGTTACCTGATCGGCACCCACTGGATTCACTTCGCCACTGCCCTCAACATAGACGAGTGGCTCATCTGCATCATCGAACGGGTTGGAGCCGTTCTCAATCTCGGTGGTGTTCTTAGTCCCGTCCCCATCCCAGTCATCACTGTTAGTATCCACTCCCTTGAGGGTGAACGTGGCGGTTGCATCATCGACAGAGGCATCGCCGGTATAGGTGACGGTAACATCGACAGCATTGGTGAAGTAGGCCTTTACCGCTGTCTCTTTCTCAGCCGCCGTGCCGGTGAGCTTTGCAACAATCTCACCCAGTTCAGCAGCCGTCGGCGCAGTTGCGGTGACCTTACCGGTTTCAACCTTGGTCTCCCAGGCGTTGGCTACGGCATTGTCAGCGAGCTCCCCGGCTGCCGCAACGGTGAAGTCGGTAGAGTCAGTGACATCCGTGTCGGTGTCCCCGTTCTCGACGGTGATTGCGATATCCTTTGGCCCTTCGCCATAGGCCAGTTCAAGGCTCCCACCAGCGGCATCCAGCTTCTCAGCCTGCGTGCGAATGTCGTTTACCGTCAGGGTGAGCTCATCGGTGTCGGTGGTTTCATCCTCGTAGGTGAACGTGAGGTCGAGTTCATAGTCCTTCCACTCCACACTCTCCCCGACAGCGATATCCAGACCACCCTGATCATTGACAGTCACCGTCACACCCTCTGGTGCGCCCTCCACCGTGACCGTAGTGCCCGCCGGAAGTGTGTCACCCTTATTCTCCGGATTACCCGTCTTCCCCGGATCCACAGCAATATCCTGGAAGTCCGGGTTGGTCATCAGATTGTCGGGCTTGTCATTGGGATCAAACGGATTAGAGCCCCGCTCAATCTCCTCACTATTGGTCACCCCGTCCCCGTCCCAGTCCGACTCATCCTTGAACTTCAAGGCATACGTTGTCGAAAGCCTCTTAGTCGTGGAGACCTTCTGCCAGCTGTATCCCCACCGATTCTCTACGAGCTGCCAGCTCTTATACGTAAACTCCACCGTCACAGGATTCTTGAATGCAACGGTCTGAACGTACTCCGATGCCTCAGCAGCATCCATTCCTTTGGACAACGCTTCCTCATAGAGGGAACTCAAGGTACTCAAGGATGGGGTTGTCGTTGTTGAGCCGCCATTCTCAATCTTGGTGTTCCAGTATTTATTGCTGCTAACTAGGCTAACGGTATTCTCGAGCGTATCAATCGGGCAATAGCCATCCCATTCAGGCAGTTGAACCCACACTGAATCGTTTCGGGATTCACCAAGGATCAGGGGCTTCTCACCAGCCAGAACCGGATTCGCTACAGGCTCGGCACACGATACGTTCTCATGATCATAGGACGGCCTTGCCACCGCAGGCGGCGCGGCAACAACGGCGGTCATCGGGGCGGCGAGGGCGAGGGTGAGGGCGGCGGCGGCGATGGCGGTGCCACGGCGGCGCAGGGGGTGAGAGTGCATATTCCTTTATTCCTTCTGGTCAGAGGATTGAAATCCCGGGTACATATTCGGATTGGTCTGTGAGAGTGGTGGAAAATGGCGCATTTCTGCGCAAATTCTTAGTCTATTTTCATCTAGTTGTAAGTTTGGCGCAAGTAGCACACCGGCTAGTCGTACCCCAATTTTTCGGGGCATACCTCGACATAAAGGAAACCCCCGGACCTGACATAGAGCAGGTCGCGGGGGTTAAGGTAAGCGTCGAAAAGCTTACTTGAGGGTGACGGTAGCGCCAGCCTCTTCCAGCTTGGCCTTGGCAGCCTCGGCATCGTCCTTGTTGGCGCCCTCGAGAACAGCCTTCGGGGCGGCCTCGACGAGGTCCTTGGCTTCCTTGAGGCCGAGACCGGAGACGATCTCGCGGACAACCTTGATCACGCCGATCTTCTTGGCACCGGCATCCTCGAGGATAACGTCGAACTCGTCCTTGTCCTCGGCAGCAGCGGCAGCCTCGCCACCAGCGGCACCAGCGGCAGCAACAGCAACCGGAGCAGCGGCGGTAACTTCGAAGGTCTCTTCGAAGAGCTTGGTGAACTCAGAGAGCTCGATGAGGGTCATTTCCTTGAAAGCTTCGATGAGCTCTTCGGGGGTGAGCTTAGCCATGATGGCATCCTTTCAGTGTTTTAAGTGGGAAGGTTAATGGGTGGGGGCGACTTACGCCGCCTTCTTTTCCTGCAGTGCAGCGGAGAGACGTGCGACCTGCGACGCGGGTGCATTGAACAGGCCGGCCGCCTTGGCCAGGTTGCCCTTGAATGCACCAGCCAGCTTGGCCAGCGTGGTCTCGCGGTTGTCCAGCTCAGCGATGGCCTTCATCTCATCGGCATCAAGTGCTTTGCCGTCGAGATAGCCACCCTTGACCACGAGTTGCGCATTGTCTGCGGCGAACTTCTTCATGGCCTTGGCTGCATCAACTGCCTCACCGGAAACGAAGGCAACGGCTGTCGGGCCGTTGAGAATATCGTCAAGACCCTCGACTCCAGCGTTCTTGGCTGCAATCTTGATGAGGGTGTTCTTGGCGACGTGGTACTTCACGTCCATCCCCAGAGCGGTACGAAGCTCGGTGATCTTGGCCACGTTCAGGCCGCGGTACTCGGTCACGATGAGCGAGGTTGCGTCCGCGAACAGGCCCTTGAGGGTCTCGAGCTCAGCTACGTTCTTTGGGTTTGCCATTATCCTGCCTCCTTCCATGTGTTTTATGTGTACTTTTCCGCCAGGGCTGTCGCGTGGCGACGCTCACGGGTGCTCAACGCACCGTTTCGTCGTAAAGCAAAAGCCCCGTGCAAGAGCACAGGGCGCATCTTCTTTGTGGCGTGTACACACGCACAGAAGGTTTACTCAAGTGTCTCCTGCGTGGGCCGACCTCCTCGCGGTATTCAGGCGTTCACCTGTGCACCGGAGAGCGGTACCTTCGAGCTGCTGTGTCCAGCAGCTGACCGACGGTCTGCGGTGAAACTTGCGGCCGACTGCCCTGGTTTGTACTGCCAGAACACTCTGCCGAAAACTTCGTAGGACACACTACACCACCGCGCGCGGATTACAAAACCGGGGTGGGTACGGCCTTCGGCTGTCATCAGAGCGTGCGTTACAATAGGCACATGATGACTGTTGTCGATGAGGATGGCCGAATCCGTATCCCAGATGAGGCGCGCGCAGAATTTGGCTTCGTACCGGGTACTGAAGTTGAGGTCGCAATCACACGTGATGGTATTGAGCTGCGACATCCTATCGAATATGCAGAGCTCATCACAGATTCAGAAACTGGTAAACCAGTTGCAACATCGCCCGATACCTTTGGCGATCAATTGCTGTACGAGCTTATCGATGCAGGTCGGCGATGAGAGTTGCAGTTGATACTTCTGTTGCTGTTCCCCTACTATTAAACAGCCACGATGCGCACGACCGTGTCATCTTATGGGCTGCCGATCATGATTTAGTCTTATCGGGCCACGCGGTTTTTGAGACTTACGCTGTACTAACTCGCCTACCATCAGGACTTCGAGTACGCCCAGATCACGCCAAGAAACTCATCCATAGTTGGTTCAGAGACATAGTTGTCTTCTCTGGCACGGACCAACGGACCGCTTTGGACACGTTAGTCCAAGCGGGGGTCTATGGCGGAGCCGTCTACGACGGATTAGTCGGATTGGCTGCCAAACAGGCGAGCCTGCCTCTGGCAACCCGTGACGGCAGAGCTGCTGCTAATTACGAGCGCCTCGGAGTCGACCACTTCCTCGTGCTGTAGACACAACAGACCTATGCGAAAGGCGCACCCGGAAATCCGGATGCGCCCATTCTATGAGGGCAATCGGCCAGTCAACGGCAGCCAATCGGGCTGTCGCTGGGGCAGCCACTGGAGCCGCAGCTCAGTGCCGCTCAGCGAGCTTACGCAGCCTCATCAAAGTTGCGGTCGATGGTCGGGTCCACAGAGATGCCCGGGCCCATCGTGGAGGAGAAGGTCACCTTCTTGATGTAGATGCCCTTCGCCGACGACGGCTTCAGACGGTTGAGCTCCTCAATGAGGGCACCGTAGTTCTGTGCCAGCTGCTCCGGGGTGAAAGAGGCCTTACCGATCAGGGCCTGCAAGTTTGCAGCCTTATCGACGCGGAAGGAGATCTTGCCACCCTTAATATCCTGGACAGCCTTGGCCACATCCATGGTGACGGTGCCCGTCTTCGGGTTCGGCATCAAACCACGCGGACCGAGGACACGGGCCACCCGGCCCACCTTGGCCATCTGATCCGGAGTGGCGATGGCGGCATCAAAGTCCGTCCAGCCACCCTGAATCTTCTCAATGAGTTCTGCCGAACCGACGGCATCTGCACCGGCCTCTTCCGCCTCAGTAGCCTTCACACCCTCGGCGAAGACGATGACGCGGACGGTCTTACCGGTGCCGTTGGGCAGGGAGACGGTGCCACGGACGAGCTGATCGGCCTTGCGGGGATCCACGCCGAGGCGGATCGCCACATCGACAGACGCGTCGAAGTTCTTGGTGGCGGTCTCAGTGGCCAGCTTGGCGGCCTGGAGCGGGGTGTAGAGGTGCCCCTTCTGAATCTTCTCTGCGGCCAGCTTATAGGCCTTGGAGCGGTGTGCCATGATTGTTCCTTTCGGTTGGTTACCTTATGGGAGTGTGGTTGACGGGCCAGGCGGGCCCTTCCACAGGTTTTTGGTGGCACCGGCGGGTGCCAGGGTTTTACAGACCCCTTCTGGTGCCGGGGTTGTGACTAGCCCTCGACGGTGATGCCCATGGAGCGGGCGGTACCGGCGATGATCTTGGCGGCGTGATCAATATCGCGCGCGTTCAAGTCTTCCTTCTTCTGCTCAGCGATCTCCTTGAGCTGGGCCATCGTCACCTTACCCACCTTCTGGGTGTGCGGAACGCCGGAGCCCTTCTGCAGGCCAGCGGCCTTGAGCAGGAGCTTTGCCGCCGGCGGGGTCTTGAGTTTGAAGTCAAAGGACTTATCCTCATAGACGGTGATCTCCACCGGGATGATGTTGCCGCGCTGGGATTCTGTGGCAGCGTTGTACGCCTTGCAGAACTCCATGATGTTCACGCCGTGCGCACCCAGGGCGGGGCCCACCGGCGGGGCGGGGTTGGCCTGACCGGCCTCGATCTGGAGCTTGATGAAGCCAGATACCTTCTTCTTTGCAGCCATCGTTACCTACTTTCCTCAGGTGCGGGCACTTCCTGTAGATGTCTGCAAGTCCAGGAAGACCCGTCCGGATGCCTGTTACAGCCACCGGGTATATGTATTGGTTATGCGTTTGACACGCGAGGGACCAGTGTACACTCTGCCAGCCGATTAACCTAATCCAAGATCACCGGGTGGCAGCCAGGTGGTAACCGGCCCTCACCAGCCACCGGACTACACGGCAAAAATAGCTACACGGCAAAAAATAGGACCGCCACCGCAGCGACCACCAGCGCCTCGGCCCCCATGTTCGGGGACACCCCTGGCACCGGCAGGCGCAGTGGCGCATGGAAATCGGGCACCAGCTGGAACGCCCAGCCAATCACCGCCGCCGCCAGGGTGGCCAACAACCAGGCGTTGAACTGGCCTGACATCCCGGCCAACACGGCCCCGATAACCAGTGGCGGGGCGAAGCGCAGCAGCGTGTAATCCCGGGCGGGCAGGTCATCCCATAGGCCATAGACAAACGTCACCGTCAACCCCACCGCAACGCCGGCCACTGCCCCCGGCAGTGTATGAAGTACCCCTCCTTTAAACAGCGCCTTCCCCACTCCCAGGCTGGCGAACAACAGTGGAATCAGCACATACGGCATGACGATGCGCCGCCAGGGGTTCAGGCGACGCCGGCGCAGGTTGAACTCCAAGGCCTGCAGGTTTCCGGTGCGCCGGGGGGCCACCACGGGTACGTGTAGTTGGGTTTGTTGGCGTGGTTTATCGTGCGGTGATCGTCGACTAGCAACAAGCATGACCATGGCCGCCCCGACCAGCCCGCCCAGCAGCGGAACAAGCCCGCTCAACAGCGCCGCCAGCATCGGGAACGAGACCACCCCAATCACCAGCAGCGGCAGGCGCAGCTGCTGGCGGGTTGCATGAATGGGATAGGCGCGCAACGTGGCCAGCTGGGTCTTCGCAAACACCCAGCCAACAATCGCCACCGCCACTGCCGGCACCGCCAACCGCACCCACCCAGGCACACCCGGCTGGTAACACACCACAGCCACCGCAATGGCGAACACCACATCCGTCAACCGGTCCCCGCCGCGGGCGTGGCGGCCGAACTGAAGGAGCAAACTCAGCTTGATCAGCTGCGGAACCGGATTCACCGCGCCCCCAACCAACTGGGCGGGCGGAAACTCGGATCCACCTGGCTCAACTCCAACAGGCGACGCAACGGATCGCGGCCCAGCACATCGCGGGGCGTGCCATCGGCAACAACCTGCAGGTCAGCCCACACAGTGATGTGGTCGCAGGCCATCGCAATGTCAAAGTCCTGGGTGGAGATCTCAAACTCCGTCCCCCGGTCGGCCATCTGCTCAAACATCGCCCACGCGCGCTTCCGGGAAATCGCATCGAGGTTCTCCAGGGGCTCATCCAGGAGCATCACCTGCGCGGGAATGAGGAGCGTGAGGGCCAGGGCCGTCTTCTTGTAATTGCCCATGGAATAGTGGGCCACCGGTTGGGTATCAAAATCCTCAATGAGCAGGAAATCCAGCAGGTCAGTGGCCTTTTGCTGCGCATCGGCCACCCCATTCATCACCCCGACCCGCCACAGCAACTCCAAGGCGGTGACCTCCACCGGAATCGTCGGCGTATCCGGCAGATAACCCACGCGGACCTTTTTGCGCTCCAACTCCCCCACCCGACGGCGCAGATAGGTCGTTTTACCTGCGCCGTTAATGCCGACAATGCCGCGAATCATGGGGATATCGTAGCATCTGGGCCTATCGCCCTACGCGGCTTTGCGATTCTAACCAGCAAATTCCTACGTAACAGTGAAGGTCTTGGTGAGCTCGCTCGCATTTACACATCTACTCACATCAGTTATAATCAGATTGCGGACCCGCCCGACGTACGTTGGACTAGCGGGTCCTGCTTCCTATCAAACGGCCTGAAAACCAATTAACGATCTATCAAGGCGGGAATACCAATCCCAGGCAAAACGCTTTTCCTCCAATCTTACAACAGCCTCATAAGCACTGTATGCAAGCATATCTGCCAGTTGAACCCACTGATTTCCAGATGCACTTTGGAAGCTAGGATCCTCCAGAAGGGCTCGCGATTCTATATCTAGTTTCCTATGCGCAGCAGTGTAACCCGAGTCTGTGCCGTTACCATCCATTATGAGAATTCCGTACTCCCCGCGAGAGCGAAGCCACTCATCCAAACTCTCAACTAAGCATCCGTAAACTCTCTGTTTTTCGAGTTCGTAGCCAGTTCTCCTAGCAGTAGTCTTTGAGTAAACAGTGCCGTGGCTAAGCCACTCCCACTCCGCAAAGCGAGTAAAAGCCTCATCATAAACGCTCCATCGGAGTGACTTCCGCCGATTCCACGACTCATCCATTGACGGCCGCCCCCTTCCATTCACAAAATTCGTCGAGTGAATTTCGTATTTCTTCGGAATTTGATACAACGTCACCAACTCTGAACGCCAATCCAAAATATCGCTCAACGCTCCAACCCACTGGTGAGTAGTAACACTCAACCAGGAAAACGTTACAAATCCCGTTTGTTCCGCCCCCGAATCATCAACATAGATAATCCGAGTAGCTCGCTGTGAGTTACCCATGTTCACCATACTAACGCCGACGGGAGGTGACTATAAATTCATTCACCGAACCTCACCGGCAGCCCAAAACGGTCTGTGAATTTGCCCATGGCCACCATGATGACTTCAACGACGACCCAAGCGATCACCACGCCGCCGGACTCTTCTCACTCTTGGCGGGTAACGGGTTAAGCGGGGTGTTCATCGGTTCCATCGGGTCTAGTGTAGGCGAGCGTGTTCTCGACGTGGATTTGTGGTTTCCGGTGCGAGGAATCATCCCTCTCACGGTGAATACCCCCAGGGCATACAGCTTATGTCCAAAACTTTTGGTAGCAGACTTGACCACCTGGAGTTTTGCTAGTGTTGAACAAAAGTTTTGGACATGGGTGTCTGCCGGGTTGAGGAGCTATGCTCCCAATGCAGATAGCGACATGGTGTCGTCCTGGGGTTTTACCGAAGTAGCAGATCTATTGGGAGCATAGCCCCGCGGGGCGGGGGAAAACGGGGCGGCGGGGCTAGGCCAACCGGGCGATATCGTCGGCGGTGTAGGTGGAGGCGATCTGCTCATCGTTGCCACCACCGAGGTTGTCCATCACCAGCGCGGACAACTGTGCGGAGGGGATACAGGCAAAGTTGCGCGGACGGGTCCCCACCTGGCGGATCGGATGGTTTGAGCGCACCGCCATCACGTGGAGCCACACGTCATCGGCACGCGGGGCAAAGTCCATGAAGTCCGCGCCGTTGGCCACGACAAAGTCGATGAAACTGGCCGGATACAGCACCCCGGAAACCCCGGTGGCAAAGTTGGTGAGGGAAGGGGTGGTACTCAACACAGGTTTCCACTTTTTATAGGGGGCAATGGACTGCCGCTTCACCACCACCCGGTGCGCGCGGAACGCCACCACCTGCCGGTCGGCGGTGATTTCCAACAGGCGGTTGGTCAACCAGGACGGGTAAATCATGTCATCGTCCACAGTGATCACCCGGGTACCGGTACCAGCCACGGCGACAAACTGGTTCCAATACTTCGTGTGCGGGCCATAATTGCCGCCCGACAGTTTGATTTGCACACCACGGCGAGCCAGACGTCGCAAAGCACGCGGCCAACGGGCATGAAAGTCCGCCTCATCCAGCCACACCACCACCGGACACGGCACATCCTGCTTCATCAGCGACTCGAGGGTGTAGAAGACGGTGCGCAGGCGCGAGCCGTGGGTGGTCAGGGAAATCACCACATCGCCGCTGGTAGGCACTGTCGTGCGCGCGAAATGATTGTTCCACACCAAGGGAACCATCCGGCCCAGCGTCAGGAAGATCGACGCGATCTGGCCCAGCACGTACTTCACCCACATAACGCCCCAATTTTAGACCGAAACCAGGGCAGTCCATAATAGAGGCATGTCTGAGACACCCGTGAAGAAAGCCGGATTTGCCGAGTGGAAGGAGGCCGCACGCCCCCACACCTTTGGCAACGCGTTCGCCCCCGTCATCGCCGGCAGCGGCGTGGCCGCCTGGGACGGGTCGTTTATCCTGGTGCGCGCAATTCTGGCCGGGCTGGTGGCGTGGGCGCTGATCATCGGCACGAACTTCGCCAACGACTACTCCGACGGCATCCGCGGCACCGACGAGGACCGCACCGGGCCGCTACGGATCACCGCATCGGGGCTGGCTGAGCCGAAAACCGTGAAGCGGGCGGCGTTCATCTGCTTCGGGATTGCCGGGGTGTTTGGGCTGATCTTGGTGGCGCTGGCCGGGGCGTGGTGGATGGTGCTGGTGGGTGTTGCCTGCGTGCTGGCGGCGTGGTTCTACACCGGCGGCACACACCCCTACGGCTACATGGGGTTGGGCGAGGTCTTCGTGTTCATCTTCTTTGGCCTGGTCGCGGTGATGGGCACCGAGTTCACACAATCCGGCGTGGTGTCTGTGCCGGGTGTTGCCGCTGCGGTGGGGCTGGGCTCGATCTCGGCGGGGGTGAATCTGGCCAACAACATCCGCGACATCCCCACCGATGCGGAGGCAGGCAAGCGCACCCGTGCAGTCATGCTTGGCGACGAATGGGCC
>R14__coassemble_1309_pt1 | contig 12732 bp, 12 predicted proteins | sample R14__metabat2_low_PE_014 | metagenome-assembled genome bin R14
ATCGCACACGGGTTGGCCGGCTGGACTGCACATACGATCACCGATCCCGCCCAGCTCAAGCGCGAGTTGCACGATGTTCGGGCGACCGGTTTTGCCTATGACCGCGAGGAGATTGTGGAGGGGTTGACGTGCATCGCCGCCCCGGTATTCGGTGTTGGCGAGATACCAGTGGCGGCGATGAGTGTGTCGGGGCCGAGTGGTCAGTTCATTCCCGGTGATGTGGCCCCGATGCTCAAACGAGTTGCCGATAATGCGACACGGGCATTTCGCTCATTTGAGCACCGTCACCAGGATAATTAGCGGTGCTTGGCCAGGTCGACGGCAACGTCGATGATCATGTCCTCCTGGCCGCCCACGTACTTGCGGCGGCCGACCTCTTCGAGAATCTCCCAGGCGGGGATGCCGTAGCGCTCCGCAGCGCGCTCAGCGTGGAAGAGGAAGGAGTTGTACACGCCGGCCTTGCCCTGGATGATGGAGGACCGATCCATCAGCGGGATGCGCTGCATGATCGGGCGAAGCACGTCCTCAGCGGCATCGAGTAGCTTGTAGGTGTCCACATCGGTCTTGATGTCCAGGCGCTCGAAGACGGCGGCGAGGACCTCTGTCGGGGAGTTACCCGCACCGGCACCGAGGGCAGCCAGGGTTCCGTCGATCTGCTTGGCACCGGCGCGCACTGCGTAGACGGAGTTGGCCGGCCCCATCGAGAGGTTCTGGTGACCGTGGAAGCCCACCTGGGCATCGTCGCCCAGTTCAGCGACGAGGGCGGCGACGCGGTCGCCGACCTCCTCCATAATCATGTGACCGGAGGAGTCCACCACGTACACGCACTGGCAGCCGGCATCGGCCATGATGCGAGCCTGCTTGGCCAGCCCGTCGGGGGTGTTCATGTGGGAGAGCATGAGGAAGCCGACGGTTTCCAAATCCATATCGCGGGCGGCCTTGAAGTAGGCCGGCGAGATGTCTGCCTCGGTGCAGTGGGTGGCCACGCGGATGACGGAGGCCCCGTGGTCCTTCGCCTTTTCGATGTCGTGGATGGTGCCCAGCCCCGGCAGCATGAGGCAGGCGATCTTGGCGTGCTTGGCCTCATCGGCGGCGGCAGCGACCAGTTGGAGCTCGTCGACGGCGGAGAAACCGTAGTTGAAGGAGGAGCCGCCCAACCCGTCGCCGTGGGTGACCTCGATGACCTCCACGCGGGCATCGTCGAGGGCGCGGACAACGTCGCGGACCTGCTGCTCGGTGTAGGAGTGGCGGACGGCGTGGGAGCCGTCGCGCAGGGTGGTATCGGTGATGCGGACCTGGTAGGGGCCCGAAGAAATGGCGCTAGTCATGGTGGGTCTCCTTAGTCGTTGGTGGCGGTGATTTTCTCGGCGATGAGATCGGCGGTGCGGGTCGCCGCCGAGGTGATGATGTCCAGGTTGCCGGCGTATTCGGGGAGATAGTCGCCAGCACCACGCACACGCACGAGAAGGGTGACCCGGCCCCAGCCGCCCCACGCTTCGTTGGCTTCATCAAACTGCGGCTCGGCGACGAGCTCGTAGCCGGGCACGTATTCCTGCACCACTTTCACCATGTCATTGATTGATTCAACGATCTTGTCCTGCAGCTCACCGGGGACGGCGGCCTCCGGAGGCAGGGAGCAGTAGACGGTGTTGCGCATCATGATCGGCGGATCGGCCGGGTTCAAAATGATGATCGCCTTGGAGGTCTTGGCCCCGCCGACGGTCTTCAGGGCGAGTGCGGTGGTCTCGGTGAACTCGTCGATATTGGCGCGGGTGCCCGGGCCTGCGGACTTGGAGGACAGCGAGGCGACGATCTCGGCGTATTCGACATCGACGACGCGGGAGACGGCGGCGACCAGCGGGGTGGTGGCCTGACCGCCACAGGTGATCATGTTGACGTTGGCAACATCCTCGACAGCGTCGAGGTTGACCGGCGGGCAGATGAGCGGGCCGACCATTGCGGGGGTGAGGTCGATGGCGTGCCAGCCGGCCTCCCGGTAGCGGGGGGCGTTGGCGGCGTGGGCACCGGCGGAGGTGGCCTCAAAGACGAAGTCTGGCTGCTCCTCCTTGGGCAGGTTGAGCAGGAAGTCGGCTCCCTCGGCGGAGACGGTGATGCCCATCTCCTTGGCCCGGCGCAACCCGTCGGACTCCGGATCGATGCCGACCATGTACTTCGGGGCGATGAGCTCGGAGCGGTTGAACAGTTTGATGAGGAGGTCAGAGCCGATGTTGCCGGAGCCGACGATGGCTGCGGTGAACGGGCGGTCTGTGACGTTGTCTGCGTGAAGATCAGTCATAGAGAGTCCTTTCGGTTATGAAAAGTGAATGGTCAGGGAGCCGAGGTCACCGAAGTCGGCGACGGCGGTGCCACCGGCGGCGATGGGGGCGGCGGCGCAGAACGAGCCGGGGAGCACCCAGTCGCCGGCGGAGAGTTTTGTGCCCTGCTCACCGAGGGCGTTGGCCAGCCAGGCGACGGCGTTGGCGGGGTCGCCGAGGACATCTGCGCCGGTGCCCCGGCCGGTCTCGGTGCCGTCGATGACGAGGCCACAGGAGATGCCGGTGAGCTCATCCATCGTGACGTTTAGGGGGGTGAGGTTGACGGCGACGGCACCACAGGAGGCGTTGTCGGCAATCGTATCGACAAGTTTGATGTCCCAGTTGGCGATGCGTGAGTCAATGATCTCGATGGCGGCGTGGACCGATTCCACGGCATCGCGCACGTCGTCGGCGGTGACGCCGGCGGTGGGCAGATCCTTGTTCAGTTTGAACGCGAACTCCGGCTCCACCTTCAGCGAGATGAAGTCGCCGGTGGGGATGGTGGCCCCGTCCTCATAGAACATGCCCTGAGTGAAGAAGCCGAAGTCGGGGGAGTCTACGCCGAGCTGCTGCTGCATGGCCAGGGAGGTCAGCCCGATCTTGTAGCCGACGACGGGGCCGGTCTTGGCGACGATTTCGTCCACGGTGCCGAGCTGAATGGCGTAGGCACCGGCGACATCGAGGTCGGGGTTTGTCTCGCGCAGCGGGGGGATAGGGGAGAGGTTCCAGCGCGCGTCGAGGAGGGCGCGGGATGCGTCAGTAGTGAAAGTCATAGACCGAACTGTATCGGTGGTCGAAACCGACCGCGAGAGGTTGTTCCGTCATCCGGAACACAAAGTTATGACTTATTGGTGTAGGGGTCGGTGAACTCGGCTGCTTCCTCCCGGAAGATGTCCTGTGTCCAAATCACCGCGGGAGAATCGACACGGTCGGCGGCCCACAACATGGTCAGTGCACCGGTGATGGTGAAGTCTGAGATATCCAGCATGTGGTTATCGGTGAACAGTTCCCCGGCCGTCGACGGCAGAATGCCCAGATAGTTGCCCTTGTTGACCAGTGCAGAGGTGACTGAAAGGGAGGAGCACTCAATGACCTTCTCGGGTACGGCCAGTCCGGCCCGCTCAAACACCTTCACCGCTTGGGCGGCGAGGAACGTGTTGTAGGGTGGGAAAATCCACGTCTCCTCCAGGAGCTCCGAGAGTGTGTAGGTGTGGGTGGGGTCAAATTTTGGTCCGGCCAGCACAATGCCGCTCTCGGTGATGAGGTCCTCGGTGGCCACTGTCTCCCCGTTGGGCAGCTTGTCGACGACGAGGGGATTGGTTCTGGTCAAAATGAAGTCCAGTTTGCCGTCGGCCAGCAAATCAATGAGGTGGGCGGGGGTGTCTTGACGGATGACCACCTGGATATTCGGGCGCTCGGTGTGGATGCGGATGATCGACCGGGAGAGCAGCTCGTTGGCCCCGGCGAAGTAGACACCGATGCGTACGGTGCCAAATTCCCCGGAGGAGTACTGGTCAATCGAGCGGGCTCCGGCGCGGATGTGGGCCAGGGCAGCCTGGGCGTTTTTGAAGAATGGCCCGGCAGTGGCGGTGGGTTTCATGCCGGAGCCGGTGCGCTCAAAGAGGGGGGCTTTGAGGATCTGCTCTGTCTCTTTGAGGAGGCGTGTAATGGCCGGTTGGGAGATGTGGAGGGCCTTCGCGGCGGCGGCGGTGGAACCCTCATCGAGGATGGTGAGCGCGACGACGAGGTGGCGAAGTTTCAAGTTCCCATTGAAGAAATCGAGCTTTGTCACGTAGGCCATTGTGCCGTCACTTTCTGTTTCAACCTGCAGCTATGCGTACATTGTATAGCGGTATCCGATTCTCTGCTAGAGAAAACCTTTCCAAAATTCTGGTTCGCCGCTACAGTGTCGAAATGTAAGTCAAGTCACAATCTCTCGTGAGGCACATCTCAAAGGAGTACCTTCTATGGTGGACAACATTCAGAACTTCATCAACGGCCAGTACGTCGATGGAGTTGACACCTTCGATGACATCAACCCGGTCACCGGCGAGCTCGCCGCCAAGGTTCAGGTTGCCGACAAGGGCATCGTGGACAAGGCCGTCGCCGCCGCCCGTGCCGCCCTCAACGGCCCGTGGGGCAAGATGAGCGTGCCGGAGCGCGTCGCCATCCTCCGCCGCTGCGCCGACCACATCGAAGAGCGTGCCGAGGACCTCCTCGCCGCCGAAATCCGCGACACCGGCAAGCCGGTCGAGCTCGCCCGCACCCTCGACGTGTTCCGGGCCTCCGCGAACTTCCGCTCCTTTGCCGATTCCGTCGCCTCCGCCGGGGTAAAGAGCTACCTCACCGAGCCGGCCACCGGCAACAAGGCTCTCCAGTACGCCATCCGTCGCCCGCTCGGCGTTGTCGGCGTCATCGTCCCCTGGAACCTCCCGCTCCTCCTGTTGACCTGGAAGGTTGCCCCCGCCCTGGCGACCGGCAACACCGTTGTGGTCAAGCCGAGTGAGGAGACACCGGCCTCGGCCGCCCTGCTCGGTGAGATCCTCTCCGAGGCTGGCCTGCCCGACGGTGTCTACAACGTGGTCCACGGCTACGGTGACACCGGTGCCGCCATCACCACCCACCCCGATGTCGATGGCATCACCTTCACCGGTGAGTCCAAGACCGGTTCGGCCATTATGAAGGCCGTCTCCGACCGTGTCCTCCCGGTCTCCTTTGAGCTCGGTGGCAAGAACGCCGCCCTCGTCTTCAACGATGTCGATATTGAAGAGGCCGTCGCCGGTCTGACCCGCTCCCTGTTCACCAACACCGGCCAGATCTGCCTGTGCACCGAGCGCGTCTACATCCAGCGCGACATCTTCGATGACATCGCCTCCGGTTTGGCCGAGTCTGCCCGCAACCTGAAGATTGGCACCCCCTACGCGGAGGGCACCAACCTCGGCCCGCTCATCTCCCAGAAGCACCGCGAGAAGGTCCAGAGCTACGCTGACCTGGCCCGCGAGCACGGTGCGGAGACCCTCGTCGGCGGCAAGGCCCCCGACATGCCCGAGGAGCTGGCTGGTGGCTCCTGGTTTGAGCCGACCATCTGGACCGGCCTCACCCAGGATGACGATGTCATGCGCCAGGAGGTCTTCGGCCCGGTCGCCGGCCTCATCCCCTTCGACACCGAAGAGGAGGCCGTCCAGCTGGCCAACGACACCAAGTACGGCCTGGCCGCCTGCGTGTGGACAAAGGACCTAGAGCGCGCCCACCGCGTCGCCCCGCAGATGAATGTTGGCCTGTGCTGGGTGAACACCTGGTACCTGCGCGACCTGCGTGCCCCGTTCGGTGGCAACGGCCTCTCCGGTATCGGCCGCGAGGGTGGCGAGAGCTCCTTCGACTTCTACACCGAGCCCGTCAACGTTGCCATCAAGCTGGCCTAATTCACATTCAAGGAGACCCATACCCATGACTGCTTCCATCTCAGAGCTGGCCGCGCTTCTCGACGATGCCCAGCGCACCGCCCACGAAGTACCCCAACTCGATGCCGCCCTCCCGATTGAGGATGCCTACAAGGTCCAACACGAGATCTTGACCAAACACCTCGACCGGGGTGAGACCTACATCGGCCCGAAACTGGGGTTCACCTCCAAGGCAAAGATGGAGCAGATGGGTGTGGATGAAATCATCGTCGGCTTCTTGACCGACGCGATGGACCACCCCGCCGATGAGGAACTCGTCCTCGAAGGCTTCGTCCACCCGCGCATTGAGCCGGAGCTCGTGTTCAAGCTCGGCCCGGCCGTTGAGGTAGAAGACGGCGACACTGTCGAGTCCCTGGCAGCCAAGTTGGAGGCGGCGGTCACACACGTCGCCGCCGGCATGGAAGTCATCGACTCCCGCTACAAAGACTTTAAGTTTTCCCTGTCCGACGTGGTTGCCGACAACACCTCCGCAGCCAAGTTCGTGACCGGGCAATGGGTGGAGTACCCGCGTGAGATCGGTGGACTGGATGTCGCCTTCTCAGTCGACGGCGAGGTCGTCGGCCACGCCACCACCGATGCCATCCTGGGCGATCCGCGCGAAGCATTCCCACAGCTCGCCCAGATGATGCTGAACTACGGTATCACCGTTCCAGCCGGGGCAATCATCCTCGGCGGCTCCATGGTGGAGGCCCAGTGGCTGAAACCTGGCCAAGTCATTGAGAACCGGATCGATACCTTCGCCCCGCTTTCGGTTCGGGTCGCGCAGTAACCCACCGATTAACAGATTAAGGAGACCAATCCATGGCAGATGGAAAAGTGATCGAAGGGATGGCCACCCCCCGCGGGCGGTTCCCCCACATCAAGCGCGCAGGAGACTTCCTGTACGTATCCGGCACCTCATCGCGCCGGCCCGATAACACCTTTGTCGGTGCCTCGGCCGACGAAATGGGCGTGACCACCGTGGATATTAAGGCTCAAACCCGAGCCGTCATCGAAAACATTGGCAAGATCCTTGCCACTGAGGGTGCCAGCTTGGACGACGTTGTCCAGTGCACCGCCTACCTGGTCAACATGAACGACTTTGGTGGCTACAACGAGGTTTACGCTGAGTTCTTCAACGAAGGTGGGCCCACCCGCACCACCGTCGCTGTTCACCAGCTGCCTCATCCCCATCTACTCATCGAGATCCAGGCCGTCGCCTACAAGCCGGTCTAAACCTACTCCCGAAAGGATTCCTACCATGCCAATTCCCGGTGCAATCAACATTGAAAAGTGGATCAAGGAGCACGCAGATGAGCTCAAGCCCCCGGTGGGCAACAAGGTCATGCAGATTGATGATGACTTCCTCATCATGGTGATCGCTGGTCCGACCAAGCGCTTTGACTTCCACTACGAGCCCTACGCTGAGTGGTTCTACCAGCTCAAGGGCAACATGCACGTGACCATCATCGAGGACGGCAAGCGTCGCCGTGTGGATGTCAAGGAGGGCGAGACCTGGCTCATGCCCGCCTGGACCCACCACTCCCCGCAGCGTCCGGAGCCCGGCTCCATCGGCATCGTGCTGGAGGCCATCCGCAAGCCCGGTGAGACCGAGTACTTCAAGTGGTTCTGCCCCGAGTGCGACGCTGAGGTGCACGCCATCGAGGTGACCGTCGGTGACATCGAGGACGATCTGCCCAACGTGTACAAGAAGTTCGCCCACCTCTCCGAGGAGGAGCGCACCTGCCCGAACTGCGGCCACGTGCACCCGGCTGAGCCGACCGGCCCGGAGGAGTACGACGGCAAGGTCCCCAACGCCGTTGTTCTCGACGCGTAATTAGGTTTTTTGACTTTAGACAGGAGTGGTATGAGCATCATCGATATCCATGCGCACTATGTGCCGAAGGGCTGGCCCGACTTGGGCGATGCCACCGGCGACCACCACCACGCGTGGCCGTGGTTGCGCATTGACTCCGAGCACGAGGCGATGATGATGGTGGGCTCAGAGGAGTTCCGCCCGATCACCGACAACTCGTGGAACGCCGCCCTGCGGTTGGAGGATATGGATGCCGACGGTGTTGAGTACCAAGTGGTCTCGCCGACTCCTGTCTTCTTTACCTATGACACGGACGGGAAAACCTCGGCCACGATTGCCAAAATCTTCAATGACCTGGCTCTCGAGATTGCCGCCGAGGGGGAGAATCGTCTCATCCCGTTCTGCCAGGTGCCCCTCCAGGACACCGCCGAGGCAATCAAAGAACTGGACCGCTCAATCGACAACGGCCACGTCGGTGTCGAAATCGGCAACCACGTCGGCGACCGTGACCTCGACGACGAGGGCATTGTCGAGTTCCTCACCCACTGTGCCGAACGCGACATTCCCGTCTTCGTGCACCCCTGGGACATGGCTGAGTCCCCCCGGCTCAACCGGTGGATGGCCCAGTGGCTGGCCGGGATGCCGCAGGAGACACACCTCTCGATCATTGCGATGATTCTCGGTGGTGCCTTCGATCGGCTGCCAAAGAACCTCAAACTCACCTTCGCCCACTCCGGTGGCTCGTTTGCCTACTGGTTGGGACGGTTTGAGAACGCCTGGCACGGTCGCCCCGATCTGATTGCGAAGAGCGAGTATCCGCCGTCGCACTATCTGGATCGGTTCAACGTGGACACCGTGGTGTTTCGGGAGCAGTCGCTGCGGTTGCTCGTCGATACGCTCGGTGCCGACCACATCATGGTGGGCTCGGACTATCCCTACCCGCTCGGCGAGCGGCCCATCGGCAATGTGGTCAACCAGTCCAGTTTCTTAACCGATGAGCAAGCCGATGCGATCCGCTTTGGCAATGCCCGTCGCTTCCTCGGAGACCGGTTTACCGGATAACTCTCCCTCCCTACTACTTCACTCGGATGGGTGGCGACAAACCCTCGCCACCCATCCGACAGACTTTTACCCTTCACCTAGCACACCTGCTAGGAATTGAAAGGACTCCGCATGAACATCAGTGAGCGCATCAAAGAAGCGCCAATGACCTCATTCCAGGTCCGCGCCATCGCCATCTGTTTCTTCCTGAACATCCTCGACGGCTACGACGTCATCGTCATGCCGCTCTCCGCCCCGCAGGTGGCCGACCAATGGCAGGTCGGCGACGTGTTCCTGGGCTACCTCCTCTCCGCCTCCCTGCTGGGTATGGCCTTCGGTTCCTTCGTCTTGACCCCGCTGGCGGACATGTTCGGCCGGCGCACCCTGGTCATCGGCTGTGTGGCCATTTCTGCCCTGGGTATGTTGCTGGGCATGGTCGCCTGGGATCAGTACATTCTGCTCAACTCCCGCGTCCTCGCCGGCATCGGCCTCGGCGGGATGATCTCCAACCTCGGTGTGATCGTCAACGAGTACTCCAACAAGAAGCGGCTGACTCTCGCCACCGGCATCTACGCTGCCGGTTACCCGATCGGTGCCACCGTCGGCGGTGCTCTCGCCGGTGTCCTCATCGCTCAGTGGGGCTGGCGCGAGGCCTTCATCTTGGGCTTCGTCCTCACCGTCGTGATGCTGTTTGTCGCCCTGTGGGGGATGCCCGAATCCTACGACTACCTCATTGAAAAGGGCGACGAGAAGCAGCTGCCCAAACTCAACAAAATCCTTCAGAAGATCGGCCAGGAGCCCCTGGATACGATGCCTGAGCAGGTCAAACTGGCTGTGTCCGGTAAGGGCTCGACGGTCCAGGAGGTCTTTGGTAAGGGCATGATGCTGCAAACCCAGCTCATGTGGGTTGGCTATGCGCTGCTCACCTCCTCGTTCTACTTCGCCAACTCGTGGACCACCAAGATCATCGCCACCACCTCTGGGGATGCGAACCTCGGTGTGACCACCAACGTGCTGTTCAACCTGGGTGGTATCGCCGGTTCTGCGGTGTTCGGCCTGATCGCCCTGAAGATTCCGCCACGCCGCCTGCTCTCGATCACGATGATCGTCGCCGCCATCTTCTTCGTCGGCTTCGGTCTGACCATCGACAACGTCAAGCTGGCCATGGTCATGGGTGTCTTCGGTGGCTTGGCGACGACCGCCGGTGTCGCCGGTGTCTACATGATCGGCCCCGCCCTGTACCCGACCACCGCCCGTGCGGCCGGCTTCGGCTGGCTCATCGGTATCGGCCGGTTGACCTCCATCGTCGCCCCGATCATCGTCGGCTACATGCTCGCCTTTGGCCTCTCCCAGTCCACCGTCTTCCAGATCTTCGCCATCCCGCTGGTCATCGGTGGTATCGCGATCGCCCTGTTGGGGACGGTGCGCAAGAAGCAGGGGCTCAACCCCGAGCCGACGTTGGCGGCCCGAGAAAACCTGTAGCCGTCAGCGTCGCAACGCCAGCTGCGACACCATCGCCGCGACGACGATCGCAGCTGGCACCCAAAAACCCAACCCCTGCGAGGCGGTATAGACAGGCAGCATGAGTGCTGGGGCAGACGAGGTGCCAAAGTGGCGAAACGCCTGCACCGTTGAGATCACCTGACGGCCCCCACGGCCGCGCAAGGTGAGCACATTGACTGCCGTCTGCGCCCCCTGCGCAGCCAACACACAGACCCCCCACACCAGTCCCAAGACGACGGCGTGGGGGGTCACCGGTATCACCGCCAACCCCACCGCCGACACCACCAGGGAGCCGACCAGCACCGTCTTCACCCCAATCCGATCCGACAGAGCACCGAGTGGGCGGGAGAAGATAAACGCCGCCAACCCGCCGCACATCACCACAAACCCCTTCTGCGGGGGAGTCAGGCCAAACTGGTCACCGGCGAACAGGGCGGTCAAGAACCCCAACCCCACCACGGAGAACCCGACGGCGAAACAGCCCACCATGCCCGCGGTGGCATTCTTCCAATCCACACCCGTGTGCTCGGCGGTCTTTACTTCTGCCGGAACAAACGGCACCCGCACAACAACGATGAGCACCATGCACACCAGTGAAAACACAAACAGGTACCGCCAGTTGAACAACACCAACACACCGGCTGCCAGGGGGGCAAAGAAAATCCCCGAACTCTGCATCGCCGTGTAGGTGCCCAGGGCGGAGCCCAACTTCTCCGGCGGGGTGATGTGTTGGAGGACAATCTGGAAAACCGGGGTGGTGAACGCGTTGGCAATGCCCATCAGACAGTAGCCGATGACAAACACCACCCAGCTGGGGCTGACAATGAGCACCACACAGTCGGCCACCATGAACCAGTACGCCCACATGATCACCCGGCTCGGGGGCAGATTCTTAATCAGGTGCGTGGAAAACAACATGACCAGTGCAAACGGCAGCAGATAGGCGGTGAGTGTCCAGCGGGCTTGGGACAGGCTGATCCCAAACGATTGGCCGAACTCCGGCAAGATCACGGCCAGCGTCTGGCCAGTGAATGGGCCGACGAAGCCGCCGACATAGATGGCAAGGCGTTGGAGATTCACACACCCACTTTACCTGTTACAATGGCCGGGTGAATCGCTTTATTGACCGTGTTGTTCTCCACCTGTCCGCCGGTGACGGCGGCAACGGTGTGGCCAGCGTCCACCGGGAGAAATTCAAGCCCCTGGGGGGACCAGATGGGGGCAACGGCGGCCACGGTGGCGACATCATCTTGGAAGTCTCCGAGCAAGTCCACACCCTCATGGACTTCCACTTCCGCCCGCACATCAAAGCCTCCCGAGGCGGCAACGGGGCAGGGGACTGGCGCAACGGGGCGCGGGGGAAAGACCTGGTGTTGCCGGTGCCCGCCGGGACGGTGGTCTACACCGCCGAGGGGGAGGAGCTGGTGGATCTGACCACGGTGGGCATGCGCTACATTGCCGCCGCCGGCGGCCACGGTGGCCTGGGCAACGCCGCGCTGGCCTCTCAATCCCGCAAAGCCCCCGGGTTTGCCCTCAAGGGAGAGCCCGGTGAACAGCTCGCCCTCATCCTGGAACTCAAATCCATCGCCGATGTCGGGCTGGTGGGTTTCCCCTCGGCCGGTAAATCCTCCCTCATCTCTGTGCTCTCGGCAGCCAGGCCGAAGATTGCCGACTACCCCTTCACCACCCTCCAACCCAACCTAGGCGTGATCACCGTCGGCGGTGACGCGTTCACCATGGCCGATGTGCCCGGGCTCATCCCCGGGGCCAGTGAGGGCAAGGGACTGGGGTTGGACTTTTTGCGCCACATCGAGCGCACCTCGGTGCTGGTTCATGTGGTCGACTGCGCCACCCTGGAACCAGGCCGCGACCCCGTCTCCGACATTGAGGCGATGGAACACGAGCTGGCCAACTACGGCATTGATGACCGCGAGCGCGTCATTGTACTGAACAAAACTGACCTGCCCGATGCGGCAGAATTGGCCGAGTTTGTCCGCCCTGACCTGGAAGAAAAGTTCGGCTGGCCAATCTTTTTGATCTCCACCATCGCCCACCGCGGCTTGGAACCACTCACCTTTAAACTCATGGAATTGGTCACCGCGCACCGGCGCAGCCATCCGGCCCAGCGGGTACAGGAGGTGGTGGTACCCCGGCCGGTCAACCGCGACCCCAACGCGTTTACTGTTGAGCCACTAGGCGACGGCTGGCTGGTCACCGGGGAACGGGTGGAGCGCTGGATCCTCCAAACCGACTTCGACAACGACGAGGCGATCGGCTACCTGGCCGACCGATTGGCCAAGGCCGGGGTGGAAGATGGGCTCTATGAGGCGGGTGCTGAGATCGGTGACACCGTCACCATCGGGGAGATCTCCTTTGAATGGGATCCGCTCACCGCTGCTGGCGCAGACCCGCTGCTCACCGGACGTGGCACCGATGTCCGGTTGGAATCGCGCACCCGCAAGTCGGCGGCGGAGCGCAAACGCGAATCCCAGGTGCGCCGTGGCCTCATTGAGGCCGAAGACTACGGCCAAGATGCAACAACAGAGAGGTGGCAGGGGTAATGTCTCCGGTTCTTCCGACAACTCCCTTTGGATTCCAGGCAGCTTTTCCCCCCGCC
>R14__coassemble_1347_pt1 | contig 12494 bp, 10 predicted proteins | sample R14__metabat2_low_PE_014 | metagenome-assembled genome bin R14
AGACAACAACAATCGATCGCATAGTTTCTCTTCTTCCTGGCCTACTTCTGGCCTACTTCTGGCCTACTTCTGGCCTACTTGTGAACACCGACATCAGCGGCCGCGGCCTGAGCTACCTCTTGGCCCGGCAGGACCTTGAAGTGCGGGGAATCCGGGTGGGCTTTCAGCCACGAGTGGGTGGGCGGGTCGGAGGGGACACCGGCGGGGCGGCGCTCCTCGAAGCGTCTGCGCAACTCCGGTACAACATCGCGGCCGAGCCGTTCGATTTGGTCGAGGACAACCTCCAACGGGAGTCCGGCGTGATCGAGGAGGAACAGCTGGCGCTGGTAGTCACCGACCCAGTCGGCAAAGGTAAGGGTGCGCTCGATAACCTGTTCGGCGGTACCGACTGTGAGGGGGGTGAGCTCAGTGAACTCTTCGAGGGTAGGACCGTGCCCGTAGACGGGGGCGTTGTCGAAGTAGGGGCGGAAGAACTTCTTTGCCTCTTCCTCGCTGTCACCGATGAAGACTTGACCGCCGAGGCCGACGATGGCGGTGTTAGCTGGGCCGTGGCCGTAGTGCTCGTAGCGCTGCCGGTAGGTGTGCACCATCTTGGCGGTGTGTTCTTTGTTCCAGAAGATGTTGTTATGGAGGAAGCCGTCACCGTAGAAAGCGGCCTGTTCGGCGATCTCGACAGAGCGGATGGAGCCGTGCCAGACGAACGGGGCGACCCCGTCCAAGGGGGCGGGTGCCAAGGTAAAGCCACGCAGCGGGGTGCGGAACTCGCCCTGCCAGTTGACCACATCTTCGCGCCACAGCCGCCGCAGGAGGTGGTAGTTTTCAATGGCTAGCGGGATGCCCTTGCGGATGTCTTTGCCAAACCAGGGGTACACCGGCCCGGTGTTGCCGCGCCCCATGATGAGGTCCACGCGACCGTTAGTTAAGTGCTGGAGGTAGGAGTAGTCCTCGGCGATCTTCACCGGGTCATTGGTGGTGATGAGAGTGGTGGAGGTGGAGAGAATGATGTTCTTTGTCTGTGCCCCGATGTAGGCCAGGTGGGTGGTGGGGGAGGACGGGACAAACGGAGGGTTGTGGTGCTCGCCGGTGGCGAAGACATCCAGACCCACCTCTTCGGCCTTCTTGGCAATCGCGGTCATCGCCTCGATGCGCTCGTGTTCAGTAGGGGTCTTCCCAGAGATGGGGTCCTCGGTTACGTCGCCGATGGAGAAGATGCCGAATTGCATGGCCGTGTCACTTTCTGTTTGTTGATATGTCACCTAACTGGTGTCACTATCCACAACCATGAGTGTCGGTGTGTTATTCCCGGCACCGTTGTGGATGCGTACCTTTAAGAGATCTGCGCTAAAAGAGGTCCAAACTGTGGACGAGTTGCGGCAGGTCAGAGGCACCAATGACGCGGAGCGGTCCCTCATCTGGTTTGCCGTGCTCAGTGACGATGACAATCCGTGGCGGGGGAGCCTTGCGGGTGGGCGTGGTTAACACTGAGACGATCTCCTGGGCGGTGACATCGCGTGCAACAAAGACAGTGCGGGCGGTGTCGGCCGACGTGGACGAGCTGTGCCGCAGAATATCGCCAACGGTGGTGGCATCAATGGTGCCATTGTCGCCCATATCGGCGGCTACCCAGTGGGCCATCGCATCCGAGGTCAACGTCCCCGTAAAACGATTCCCGTCATAGATGGGGAACTGGGAGATTGACGAGGATGCCAGCTTATCCAAAACCTTGGTGATCGGATCGTTCACCTGGAATTTGACCACCTGGTGGCTGGTGAGCACCTGCATCGCCAGGGGCGGATTGGCAAGCCTTGCCCCCAACTTCTCCAAATCGGAGATGATGTCCTCGCGTGGATCGGCAACCGGCTCCCCATTCCGGTATGCCCCGTGGGCGATCGCGTTGCGCAACCCACCGGCAGCCTCGAGGAGATTGCCCTCCTTTCCGGAGACGATGCCCTGCTTTTCGGCCTGGTGGGCGAGATAGGAAAACGAGTCTGAGGTCTTCCCATTCATCGCCTTCCGCAGCCACTGCTCAATCTCGTTGAAGGCGGCCATATACCGGGTTGCTGGATCGGTGCTGAGAGCCTGGTTGTCGCGATCGGTTTCCGGCATACGTGAAAGGTGTCCTTACTTGGTCTTATTTACTTGGTCTTGTTTGTGTCAGTGTCTAGCTGTTCGCGTACGCGCCGCGGCCGAGGGTGTCACAGCGGGCCATATCGCCGGTTTGGTATCCGGTCATAAACGCCTCAGCGCGCTGCTGGGAGGAACCGTGTGTCCACTGGTCGGGGCGAACCTCACCGCCGGAGCGGCGCTGAATGTTGTCATCGCCAATCGCCTGTGCCGTCTGGATGACATCGCGGATCTGTTGATCGGTGATCGGCTCCAAGAAGGCATCCTCACCCTGGGAAGCATGGTGGGCCCACAGGCCGGCGTAGCAGTCAGCTTGGGTTTCAATCTTCACCGCCATGGAGTCCTCACCGGGGTTGTTGTAATCAGACAGCCCGATGGTGCCCTCCATGGTCTGGATGGCGTGGCCCCACTCGTGGGCCACCACATACTCCTGGGACAGTGGACCAGCGCCAGCCCCGAGCTGCTCCAGTTGGTTGAAGAATGTGGTGTCGAAGTAGCTGGTGCCATCGCCGGGGCAGAAGAACGGGCCGGTTGCGGCAGAGGCGAAACCGCAGGCGGTATTCACCGTATCGGTGAAGAGAACGCCACCGGGGGCCTGGTACTCAATGCCGGCCTGTTCGGGGAGAACCTGGCTCCACACGGCATCCAGCGAGCGGCCCGTCCACTCCAACCGGCACTCCACAGAATCGTTGGCCGTATCTGAGGTGGGGCAGGCGACTGAACCTTCGGTGGTGACCGTGGAGCCGGTGCCACCACCGGAGACCTGATCGACAATGCCCGTCAGTGTGGATGGGTTGATGCCGAAGATGAGGGCCACAACGACGATGACGAGACCACCGATGCCGCCACCGACTTTCGCCCCCGTTGAACCACCCCGTCCAAATCGGTTGGACCCTGCCTGCATACCACCTTTAAATGTCATGGTTGCATTGTTGCATACATTGGCCAAGGGCGGGGGAGTTTGCAGATGTGCGGACTTGATATTCGAACACAGTGGATTAGTTCTCGAACAAAATTGAAAGAAACTGAAAGAAGTTGAAAGAAACTGAAAAAAGCTGAAAGAATGGGGGTATGGAAGAGAAGGCAGTCAACCCCTTTACGCCAAACTTTGGCGAGGCCCCGGCTTATCTAGCCGGGCGTGACAATATCGTCGACAGCCTGCGCCTTGCGCTGACGAGTCCCCGCCGCCGTCCGGAATTGTCGTCCATCTTCTATGGTGCGCGAGGGACGGGAAAGACTGCGTTGTTGTCCGTGGCCTCGCAGATTGCTCGCGAGAACGGGTGGCTAGTTGTCAGAACATCTGCGGTCGAGGGGATGTTGCGAGACATTGAGTTAGGGCTCACCCGCCAAGCCGAACACCTGATAACTACGAACGGTGGTGTCCAGATTTCCAAGGTAGGTATTCCGAACCTGGTGGAAGTTGAGTTAAACCACAGTCCAGATGCGTCCTCGTGGCGCTATCGCATGGAGGATATTCTCGATGCGCTGGATAAATATGGCACCGGTGTGCTCGTTACGGTTGATGAGGTCGATGCAGAACTGCCTGAGCTCATCTCTTTAGCCTCCTACTACCAGATATTTGTCGGTGATAACCGGAAAATCGGTTTGATGATGGCAGGGCTTCCGCACAACGTGTCCCAGCTGACAAGTCAGAAGTCTGTCTCGTTCTTGCGGCGTGCTCAGCAATTCCGTCTTGGGCGGATCAGTGATACGGATGTCAAACAGGCACTGACGAAAACCGTCAGTGATGGTGGGCGCACCATCCAGGCTGCAGCTCTCGATCAGGCTGCACAAGCCATCGATGGCTTTGCGTATATGCTCCAGCTCGTCGGTTTCCGCTCCTGGGAGGTGCACCCCAATGCAGAAGAAATCACTGCAGCTGATGTGGAGGTGGGAAACAGTGTTGCGAGAGCAGAACTCAGCGACCATATTCTTTCGGCCACGTTCCGTGGTCTCTCCAAGGCTGAGGTCAAATTTGTGACAGCGATGCTGCCGGATCCGCTGTGGTCTGAGGTCTCGGAGATTACGCAGAGGGTTGGTTGGTCATCCGATCAAACAGCGCAGTATCGACGCCGCCTCATCGACAAAGGCGTGATCGGAGAGTTTTCCCGGGGCTCGGTGCAGTTTGAGCTGCCCTATTTTAGACAGTACGTGGAATCCATGCGCAACCTGGATTAGGTCTGCGCGATTGTTCTCTGAGTGGCTTCTTCGTGGCCCGACCACCCGGGGTGATGCGCCCCGCTGCCGGATAGGCGGGTACACTGGCGGGGAATGTTTGATTGAAAGCAAATCAAGTTTGATACTTCAGAAAGGAAGGCTGCACCGTGCTGCGCGATCATCTGGCTGGTGAGCTGAGGAAAGAACACGTCGGTGAAACCGTCACCCTGACCGGATGGGTGCTGCGCCGCCGCGACCACGGCGGTGTCATCTTCATTGACCTGCGCGATCGCTCCGGCCTGGCCCAGGTCGTCTTCCGCGATGCCGACGTTGCCGCGCAGGCACACCACCTGCGCAGTGAGTTCTGCATCCAGGTTACTGGTGTGGTTGACCCGCGCCCGGAGGGCTCGGCTAACCCGAAGCTCGCCTCCGGAGAAATCGAGGTCAACGTCACCGAACTGACCATCCTCAACGAGTCAGCCGCTCTCCCATTCCAAGTCGATGACGAGTCCAACACCGATCCCGTCGGTGAAGAGACCCGCCTGCGCTACCGCTACCTGGATCTGCGCCGCGAGCGTATGCACGAGGCCTTGCGCCTGCGGGCAAAGGCCAACCAGGCAGCCCGCGCTGTGCTTGATAGCCACGACTTCACCGAGATTGAAACCCCCACTCTCACCCGCTCCACCCCGGAGGGTGCGCGCGACTTTTTGGTGCCTGCTCGCCTCAAGCCCGGCTCCTGGTACGCGCTGCCCCAGTCGCCCCAGCTATTTAAGCAGCTGCTCATGGTCGGCGGCATGGAGCGCTACTACCAGATTGCCCGCTGCTACCGCGACGAGGACTTCCGCGCCGACCGCCAGCCCGAGTTCACCCAGTTGGACGTGGAGATGAGCTTCGTCGACCAAGACGATGTCATCGCTGTCGCAGAGGATATTCTCAAGGCCCTGTGGGCGCTCATCGGCTACGATATCCCCACGCCGATTCCCCACATGACCTACCAAGAGGCAATGGAAAAGTACGGCTCCGACAAGCCGGACCTCCGCTTCGACATCCCCATCGTTGAATGCACTGACTTCTTCAAGGACACCACCTTCCGGGTGTTCAACGCCGAATACGTCGGTGCTGTCGTCATGGACGGTGGTGCCTCCCAGCCGCGGCGCACCCTCGATGCCTGGCAGGATTGGGCCAAACAGCGCGGAGCGAAGGGTCTGGCCTACATCCTCATCGGCGAGGACGGAGAGCCCACCGGTCCGGTGGCCAAGAACATCACCGATGCTGAGCGCGCCGGAATCGCCGCCCACGTCGGTGCCACACCCGGTGACTGCATCTTCTTCGCCGCCGGGCCCACCAAGCCGTCGCGGGAATTGCTCGGTGCGGCGCGCCGGGAGATCGCCAACCGTCTCGGCCTCATCAAGGAGGGCGATTGGGCGTTCACTTGGGTTGTCGATGCTCCGCTCTTCGAGCCCTCGGCCGATGCCACAGCTTCGGGTGATGTGGCCCTCGGCCACTCCCAGTGGACGGCCGTCCACCACGCCTTCACCTCTCCGAAGCCGGAGTCCATGGACACCTTTGATACCGATCCCGGCTCCGCGTTGGCCTACGCCTACGACATCGTCTGCAACGGCAACGAGATCGGTGGCGGCTCCATCCGTATCCACCGCCGCGACGTACAGGAGCGCGTGTTCAAGGTAATGGGGTTGGGTGAAGAAGAAGCTCAGGAGAAGTTCGGCTTCCTGCTCGATGCTTTCAAGTACGGTGCACCGCCACACGGTGGCATCGCCTTTGGCTGGGATCGCATCGTCTCCCTGTTGGCTGGGTTTGACTCCATCCGCGATGTCATCGCCTTCCCCAAGTCCGGTGGTGGTGTCGATCCGCTCACCGATGCACCTGCCCCGATTACTCCGGCGCAGCGTCGTGAGGCTGGCATCGATGCCAAGCCGAAGGATCAGGCCAAGGATTAGACGTTCGTGGATCCGACTTCCCAAGCCATCTCTCTTGCAGAGGATGTCCTGAGTAAGAAACTCGGTGGCAAACAGAAGATCACCGAGGTGAAGCCGCTGACTGGTTCCTGCAGTTGACTGGTGCTACGCGCTCGCTTGGCACCCTCCCCGTTCTTGCAAGCGCGCACGGCGATCATCAAGTATGCGCCGGACACCGCCGACGAGCTGGCTGTCGCCTCCCTGGTGCGCGAGATTGTCGCTTACCAGTTCACCACCTCCCTGCCAGAGGAGTCGCGTCCGGGCCCGATGGTCTACGCCTTCGACATCGACCACCGGCTCGTTGTCATCTCTGATTCCGGCGAGGCGCGCACCTACGCCGAACTGTTGGAGGCTGCCACCGCGGAGGAGCGCGTCGGGATTCTGCGGACGCTGGGGAAGGCGGTTGGGCGGATGCATGTGACCACCACCGCCCACGAGGATGAGTTTGATGTCCTCATGAGCCGCATGCTCAAGAAGTATCCCGCCTCCGCTCCTGCGCAGCGGCTGAAGGACACGTTGCCGGTGGTAGCTGTGCGCGACGGGTTGGGGTTGTTGGAACAGTCCGGTTTTGTTGTGCCCGAGCGCGTCCGCGAGATTATTGGGGCAGCCACCGAGCGGCTCCAGGCTTCTGCTGCCCGTGCGTTCACACCTCTGGATTTGGCCCCCGACAACATCATCTACTCGCGGGAGACGCACTTCTTGGACTACGAGTGGGCGAGTTTCCGCGATGTCGTGTTTGATATTGCGGGGATCGCCTGCGGGTTCCCGCAGTACCTGTTCTCGCGTCCACTCACTGAGGAGGAGACTGATGCGGCGATCTCCGCGTGGATCGCTGAGATTGCTGAGACGTGGCCCAGGGCGCGCGATGAGATCTACATCTCCCGGCGCATCGTCTCCGGTATGATGGCCTGGGCAGTGGGGTTCTTGTCCTTCTATATTCACGGGAATATGGATGCCTACTTTAAGCAGGTTTTGGAGCACGGTGATCCAGCCCAGTTCCGCACCCACACCGAGGATGTGTTTGCAGATATCGTCGCCGTCACTGACGCGCACCTCACCCACCTGGTCGTCGCCAAGCTCGCGGCAACATGGGAGAGTCTGCTGCGCTTCATGGTCCGAGCCAACAACCCCACCCACGGTGAGGTCATCCCGTTTGTGGAGGCCGTCTGCGCGCGGCTGCGTGAGCTCGTTGCCGCCCACTCCAACCCGGTAGAATAGGCGCATGGTTTCCGCTGACTCCTACTTCCACCCCGGTGGGGCTGCACCGCTGGCTGCAAGGATGCGTCCGCGCAGCCTGGACGAGGTGGTCGGCCAAGCCCATCTGCTGGGGCCCGGCTCCCCGCTGCGCCAACTCATTGCTGGGGAGGGGGCATCCTCGGTCATTCTCTATGGGCCGCCCGGCACTGGAAAGACCACTCTGGCATCGCTCATCTCACAGGCGGCTGGTCGACGCTTTGAGGGCCTCTCCGCCCTGGATTCCGGGGTGAAGGAGGTGCGCGCAGTCATTGAGCGGGCGAAAGTCTACGCCGACTCCGGCGAACAAACGGTGCTGTTTATCGATGAGGTGCACCGCTTCTCCAAGACCCAGCAGGATGCTCTGCTCGGGGCTGTCGAAAACCGGATCGTTCTGCTCGTGGCAGCAACCACCGAGAACCCGAGTTTTTCCATCAACGCACCTCTCCTGTCCAGGTCGCTTGTGCTGCATCTTCACCCGCTTGACGACGACGACATCGCCACCCTTCTCACCCGCGCTGTCACCGATTCGCGGGGGCTGGATAACCGGGTGAGTGTGGACCCTGAAGCTTTGGACCTGCTGATCCGGTTGGCCGGTGGGGATGGTCGGCGCGGTCTCACCTACCTGGAGGCGGCCGCCCAGTCCGTAGACACCGGTGGGGTAGTTTCGGTGGAGGAGGTGAGAGCCAACGTCGACCGGGCGGGAGTGCTCTATGACCGCGACGGGGACCAACACTACGATGTGGCCAGCGCGTTTATTAAGTCCATTCGGGGCAGTGACGTGGATGCTGCCCTGCACTACCTGGCCCGGATGATTGAGGGGGGAGAGGATCCACGGTTTATTGCCCGCCGGATTGTCATCTCCGCCGCAGAAGACATTGGTGTGGCAGACCCGCAGGCCCTGCAGGTGGCGGTGGCTGCCGCCCACGCCGTGGAGCTCGTTGGGTTGCCGGAGGGGCGCATCCCACTGGCGGAGGCGGTGATTTATCTGGCCACCGCCCCCAAATCCAATGCGGCGTATGTGGCCATCGATGCGGCAATCAGGGATGTGCGGGCCGGGACAGCCGGGACGGTGCCCGCCCATCTGCGCGACGGCCACTATGCGGGGGCGAAACAGCTCGGTCACAGTGTGGGTTACAAGTATCCGCACGATGATCCCAGTGGTGTGCTGGCCCAACAGTACGCCCCGGATGCGCTCACAGGTGCCCAGTACTATCAGCCCACCAGTCACGGCAATGAGCAGCGGTTACAGACAGTTGTGGCCGCCCTGCGCCGAATTGTGCGCGGTGACGGGAGCCAGTAGCCGATCAGACTGGGGACAGTGATACCATAACCGGTTATGCAGACCCATGAAATTCGGGAACGATTCACCAACTACTTTGTCAGCCAAGGCCACCAGGCGGTGCCCAGTGCATCGCTCATCCTTGATGATCCCACCTTGCTCTTTGTCAACGCTGGCATGGTGCAGTTCAAACCCTATTTCTTAGGTCAGGAAAATGCGCCGTTCCCCAACGGGACTGCCACCTCTATCCAGAAGTGTGTGCGCACCCTCGACATTGAAGAAGTCGGTGTGACCACCCGACACAACACCTTCTTCCAGATGGCCGGTAACTTCTCCTTTGGCCAATACTTCAAAGAGGGCGCAATCACCCACGCCTGGAACCTGCTCACCGGCTCATTGGACGACGGCGGCTACGGGCTAGATCCCAACCGCCTGTGGGTGACCGTCTACCTGGACGATGATGAGGCCGCTCGCATCTGGCACGAGAAGATTGGGGTGCCCGAAGAGCGCATTCAGCGGCTGGGGATGAAAGACAACTACTGGTCGATGGGGGTGCCTGGGCCGTGTGGTCCGTGCTCGGAGATCTACTATGACCGTGGCCCCAACTATGGCCAGGAGGGTGGGCCGATTGCCGACGACAACCGCTACATGGAGATCTGGAACTTAGTGTTCATGGAGAAAGAGCGCGGGGAGGGTCAGGGCAAGGATGGCTTTGACATCATTGGTGATCTGCCGAAGAAGAACATTGACACCGGCATGGGTGTGGAGCGGGTCGCCTGCATCCTGCAAGGGGTAGAAAACGTCTATGAGACGGACCTGTTACGGCCGGTCATCGATGTGGCTGAACAGCTCACCGGGGCGAAGTACGATGCTGGCAACGCCGACCACGACCGGATGTTTCGGGTTATTGCCGACCACGCTCGGACGGGGATGATGATCATTCTGGACGGGGTGACCCCCGGCAACATTGGCCGTGGCTATATTCTGCGCCGCCTGCTGCGGCGGATCATCCGCTCTGCTCGCCTGCTCGGGGCGACGGGCGCGACGATGGAAAAGTTCATGGACACCATCATGGATACGATGACTCCCTCCTATCCGGAGATTGCTGAGGCGCGCGCCCGCATCCTCGATGTGGCGGTGGCCGAAGAGGACGCGTTCCTGAAAACCCTGGAGGCGGGCACTGAGCGCTTTGATAACGCTGCCAGTGCGGTGAAGAAGGCCGGAAACACGGTGCTGTCCGGTGATGATGCGTTCCTCCTCCACGACACCTACGGCTTCCCGATCGATCTGACCTTGGAGATGGCCGCAGAGATTGGACTGGATGTGGACCAGACTGGGTTTGACCGGCTGATGGCTGAGCAGAAGGCTCGCGCGAAGGCGGACAGCCAGGCGAAGAAGCACGGCCACACGGACCTCACCGTCTACCGGCAGTGGGTGGATGAACATCCGACACGCTTCATTGGCTACGACAACCTCGTTGGGGAGAGCGAAGTCATCGGCCTGGTCTCCGGGCGCAACACCGTCACCGAGGCGCACGCTGGCGATGAAGTAGAAGTCATCGTTGCTGAGACCCCGATGTACGCCGAATCCGGTGGCCAGTTGGGTGATCGTGGCACCATGACCATCGGTGATGCCCAGCTGACCATCACCGATGTGCAAAAGATCAACAAGAAGCTGTGGGTGCACAAGGCCACCGTCGATGCCGGCGGTTTTGCTGTCGGCGATGTGGCCGAAGTGCGTGTCGACGATGCGTGGCGCCACGCCGCCCGGCAGGCCCACTCGGCCACCCACCTGATTCACGGAGCACTCCGTCAAATTTTAGGCCCCACCGCCGTGCAGAAGGGCTCCATGAACAAGCCCGGCTATATGCGCTTTGACTTCAACTACACCCACCAGTTGACTCCGGAACAACTCCACCAGATCGAACTCATCGCCAACGATGCTGTTGACCAGGACTGGACCGTCAACACCAACGAGATGCCCCTGGCAGAGGCCAAGGCGCTGGGGGCGATGGCCCTGTTCGGTGAAAACTACGGCGATGTGGTGCGTGTAGTGGAGATGGGCGGGCCGTTCTCCATGGAACTGTGCGGTGGCACCCACGTGGCCGATACCGCCCAGATCGGCCCGATTGCCGTCCTCGGTGAATCCTCCGTGGGCTCGGGTGCCCGGCGCATTGAGGCCTACACCGGCCTGGACTCCTTCCAGTACCTCTCCAAGGAACGCGCGTTGGCCGAGGGATTGGCCACGGCGATGAAGACCCAGTCGGAGAACCTGCCTGAGCGGATCGCCCAGCTCACCGAAAAGCTCAAGGCCGCTGAGAAAGAGATCGCCACTCTGCGCAAGCAGCAACTGTTGGCCGGTGCTGCCAGCATGGTGGAGAAGGCACAGACCGCAGGCAACTACACCCTCATCGCTCAGTCACTCGGTGCTGGGGTTGACGGTGGGCAACTGCGGGAGGTCGCCACCGATCTGAAGAACCGGCTGAATGGGAAGCCGGCAGTCATTGTGCTGGCTGCCGGTGGTGATACGGATGGGGATACTGCTCCAGCCAAGGTGCCGTTCATCGTGGCCGTCACTGCTCCGGCAGTCGAAGCCGGTATCAAGGCCGGGGAGTTGGTCACACTCATCGGTGGCTACGTCGACGGCCACGGCGGTGGCAAGCCGGACATGGCCCAAGGCGCTGGCTCCAATCCAGCCGGCTTCCCTGACGCATTCCGGGCTGTGGCTGATGAGCTGGGACGCTAACCCCACCCCGGATAATCCCGGGGTGGACGATCCCGGCCCCGGTAGAAGGATCGGACTCGATGTGGGCACTGTCCGCATCGGGGTGGCCGCCTCCAACCGGGATGCCACCATGGCCATGCCGGTGGAAACCGTTCAGCGCTCAGAGCGCGACATTGACCGGCTGCTGGAGATCATCGCCGAATATCGCCCCGTCGAAATCATTGTCGGGCTCCCTCGCGACCTCAAAGGCCACGGCTCCCAGTCCGTCCACCACGCCGTCGAGGTTGCTGGAGCCCTCATGGAGCGGTTGGCCGACACTGAGTCACCGGAGTCGCCGATTCCCATTCGCTTCGCCGATGAGCGGCTGACCACGGTCGTCGCCACGCAAGCAATGCGCAGCTCCGGCCGAAAGGCACGCAAACAGCGCGGAGTCATCGACCAGGCAGCCGCCGTGGAGATTCTGCAGACCTGGCTGGATGGGCGGGCGGCACGGCTGACCGTAACAGATGACTAATCCACATCAAACGGTAACAAAATGATAAATTAAGGGACTATGGCAGCTAACAGTCGCTCACATTCATCCCGCAGCCGGGGAACCGGCATCCTTGCAGCATGTTTACTCCTCATTATCGGGGCGGTGGTGTACTTGGCGTGGGCCTTCCAAAACGGCGAAACCGGCTCCGACTACCGCGGTGACGGCAACGGCACCGAGGTAATGGTGGAAATCGCGCCGGGCTCATCGGTGTCTGAAATCGGGCCAGACTTGGTTGACATGGGCGTGGTCAAATCCAACGGGGCGTTCCAGTCGGCAGCTGCTGCCAACAAGGATGCTGCCAACGTGCAGCCTGGCTACTACCGCCTGCAGGAGCGGATGAGCGCCGAGTCGGCAGTGAACGCCCTACTCAACCCGGATCTGAAGATCCCGAACCTGACAGTCGCCCCCGGTGCCACCCTGATGGATACCCGTGTGGTGGCCGGCGACGTGCGGCTGGGCATTT
>R14__coassemble_1365_pt1 | contig 12367 bp, 13 predicted proteins | sample R14__metabat2_low_PE_014 | metagenome-assembled genome bin R14
CAGCCACCACTGTCACCACCACCGGTGAACCCACTGACACGTGGCTGCGCACGGTCTCCTTGGCCAATGATTTGGCTACCGAGGCCGTTCGCGAGCAACTGGCCAACCCCGACACCGGTTTCACTGGCCTCCACGTAGCCGGTGCTCTGGCAGACTCCCTCTACTCGGGAAACGCTCTGTTCATCGGGGCATCTAACCCCATCCGAGACATGTCACTGGTGGGGCTGCCCTTCGCCGGAGTCGATACCTTCTCCCCGCGCGGGGCGGCCGGTATCGATGGCTCCATCTCCCAGGCCATCGGCATCGGACTGGCCCATCAGGCTGCTGACCCCACCGCCAGCACTGCCCCACGCACCCTTGCTTTGCTTGGCGACGTCACCGCGCTTCACGATGTCGGAGGCCTCCTCACCACCATCGCCCCTGAAGACATGCTGGAGAATTTCACACTGATCATTGCCAACGACAACGGCGGAGCCATCTTCGCCACCCTTGAGCAGGGTGCACCCGCCTATGCTGATCAGTTTGAACAGTTCTGGGGCACCCCTCACCACATGAGTTTTCAGTCTCTAGCTACCGCTTATGGCTGGAACTATGTGCGCGTGGACACTCTCAGTGGGCTACAGCAAGAGCTTGACCGAGACGGTACCCGGCGCATCATTGAGGCGATCACCACCCGGGATACCGTGCGTGCGATGCACGAAGCGATGGCTGCGAAAATGCAGATTTAGGCCTGCAGGTACTCCCAGCAGTCACGCAACCGCTCGTGCCAGCGGTTATCCAATTCAGTGGCGTTGGTTGGGCGCGGGAAGTTGGTGGGAACGACAGGAGTCACCGCAATGGTGCCGTCGATAATGGGGCGCGGATCAGCGACATCTTCAGCAAACAGCGTGCCGGTACCCAGTCCCGCAGCGGGAGGATCAACCTGCGCGGCCGCAGCGACCAACCCCGCATACATGCCCACCGCCGATTCCAGCGCACTCGACACCGTCACTGTCAACCCCAACTCGCGTTCCACGTGTAAGAGCCGGGTGACCCCGCCCATCGGTTGGGCCTTGAGCACTGCCCGGTCCACCTTCCCCACCACAGTGAGCGGGTCCGTGGCCTTGCGGATGGACTCGTCGGCGGCAATGTCCGGGCGGTCACTACCCAACCGGTCCCGCAGCTCCCCCAGTTCAGCAGCTGAATAACAGGGCTGTTCCACATACTCCAGGGGCCCATCGGCGGTGAGCGCCTGCACCGCGCGCACCGCCTCCTCGACACTCCAGCCCCGGTTCGCATCCACACGGATTTTTGCCGACGGCAGCAGTCTGCGCACCTCACCCACGCGGGCGACATCCTCGGCCAGGGACTGACCCCGTTCTGCCACCTTCACCTTCACCGTCCCCGCCCCGGGCACTCGGGCGAGAATCGCCTCCACCTCCTCCGGATGCACCGCCGGCACAGTGGCATTGATGGGCACCGATGTGCGTCGCAACGCAGGCAGCTCACCCCACCCCATCTCCAGCGTGCAGCGCAGCCAGGTGGCCGCCTCCGCCGTCTCATACTCCACAAACGGCGACCACTCGCACCACCCGTTCGGGGCCTGCACCAGCATGATCTCGCGGCGGGTGAGACCACGGAAGCGCACACGCATCGGCAGCGTGACCACGATGGCGCGGTCGAGGATGTCCGGGAGAGTTGGCAGCATACGCGCCAGTGTAGTCTTTAGATATAATAGTGAGAAAGTTTTACCGCAAAGATTGGAGGAATTATGATCACAATTCGTCCTATTTCAGACCTGAGAAACAAGTTCTCCGAGGTAGAAGACCAAATTCGTACGACACAAAAACCAGTGTTCCTCACCAAGAACGGATACGGAACAATGGTTCTCCTCAGTATCGAGCAATACTCCCAGCTCACAGACGATGCTTCCCTCGATTCATTCCTCGACGAGACCGATCGACTAGCCGCCACAGACCCAACCCGGCTAACCCACGAGGAAGTATTCAGCTCCGTTCGAGCAGCTATAGATAAAAATGTCTGATTTACACATCCGCTATCTCAGGCAGTTCGAGGCTGACTTGAAGGGCATCGTCACGTATATTTCGGCGGAGCTGAACAACCCCGCTGCAGCGCACGCTCTAGTTGATGACGTAGAGAAGGCAATCCTTGCACGACGAGCGCGGGCGACAATCTTCGCACCCGTTAGAACCCTCACCCCACGGACCACCCCGTATTTCTCAATCCACGTCAGGAATTACGTCGTCTATTACATCGTTAAAGAACACATAATGGAAGTACGCCGTATTCTCTACCGGTCTCGCAACATCGAAGGACTACTCTAAACTCCCATGAACAACAACCCGTTCCACGCCGACGAATGGCTCCCCGTCGAAGGCTTCGAGGACTTCACAGACATCACCTACCACCGCCACGCCGGCGAGGGCCGCGAGAACGGCATCGTCCGCATCGGCTTTGACCGGCCCGAGGTGCGCAACGCGTTCCGCCCGAAGACCGTCGATGAGCTCTACCGCGCCCTCGACCACGCGCGAATGAGCGCAGATGTGGGGGTGGTACTCCTCACCGGCAACGGCCCCTCCCCCAAGGACGGCGGCTGGGCGTTCTGCTCCGGCGGCGACCAGCGGATCCGCGGCAAGTCCGGCTATCAGTACTCAGACCAGGAGGGTTCCGCCGGCCGGCTGCACATCCTCGAAGTCCAACGCCTCATCCGCACCATGCCCAAGGTGGTCATTGCCGTGGTGTCCGGGTGGGCAGCCGGCGGCGGCCACTCCCTCCACGTCGTGTGCGATCTCACCCTGGCCTCCCGCGAGCACGGCCTGTTCAAGCAAACCGACGCGGATGTGGCCAGCTTCGATGCCGGCTACGGGTCCGCCTACCTGGCCAAGATGGTCGGCCAAAAGTTCGCCCGCGAAATCTTCTTCCTGGGTAAGACCTACACCGCCGAGGAAATGAAGCAGATGGGGGCGGTCAACGAGGTGGTCGACCACGCCCACTTGGAGGACACCGCCGTCGAGTGGGCGCGGATGATCCTGGGCAAGTCCCCGACCGCCCAGCGCATGCTCAAATTCGCGTTCAACCTTGTCGACGACGGGCTCATGGGCCAGCAGGTCTTCGCCGGCGAGGCCACCCGCCTCGCCTATATGACCGACGAGGCCGTCGAGGGCCGCGACTCCTTCCTGGAAAAGCGGGATCCGGACTGGTCTCGGTTCCCGTACTACTTCTAAAGTCCGGCAATGGCGACGGGGCCAAAGGTGAGCACAAGAGCGGTGAAGATCGCCAACCCGGTTGTCAACCCGTCCTTATTCGGACGCAATGCGTGAACCCCAGCACCCACGACTGCCGTGACCACCACAGCTAGAAGGATCACCAGCAGTGGCATGAGGGCAGAAGCCCACAGCCACTCAAACGCCTTGAAAATGAGGATGCCCAGAACAATACCGATCACGGCGGTGACGATGATGCCCGTCAGCGACATCTGATCGTCCTCATATTCAACATCATCCGGTTCAGGGGCCGGGACTTCCTCCTCAGCCACAGGCTCATGGACCGGGACTTCTGGCTCATTCAAAACAGTGACTGTGGCCTTCTTTTCTTCTGGCTCAGGGATCGCAGCCTCCGGAACGGTGTCCATAACCTGGGTTTTCTCCGGCTCAACAGGAGTCGGAGCCGGTTTGGCCTGCTCGGGAGTAATCGCGTGGAAACTGCCGGTCACCAGTGGAGCCTTCTCACCATCGGCAATGATGTGCACCGGTGGTACGGGTGCAGGAGCCGGAGCTCCGTGACGCGCCCCCTCGGGCGTGGCATTCACTCGCGGAATGTTTCCTGTCAGCTCAGCTACAGAGACACCGCCTTCTTCCAGACTGCGATGACGACGGCGTCGCGGAGTAGCGGGTGCGCTCTCCTCCTCCTTCGCGCGTGCTAGCAGCTCGGCTACAGTCAGTTGCTTCTGCTTCTCAGCCATCAGTGACCTCGTTGTCTGTTCCGTTAAATGTGAATAGAGTACATCAATGGTATCAGTCGGCACCCAACTCCGTGTCAATGTGTCGCAAAATGACCCCTTCACGCAGCGCCCACGGGCAGATCTCCAACCGCTCCAGCTTCAGGGCGCGCATCGCCGCCTCCGCCACCAGTGCACCGGCCACAATCTGGCCTGAGCGATCCGACGACACACCCTCCAACTCTGCCCGATCAGCCGCCGTCATCCGCGAAATAAACGCGATCACCTGACGCAACCCAGCGGCTGTGAGATAGCGCTTGACCATCGGGCCAGCACTTGACGGGGCGGCCCCCGTCAACCGAGCCAACGTGCGGAAGGTCTTCGATGTCCCCACTGCCAGATCCGCCGTCCCCATCGCCCGCATCTGCTTGGCCGGCTCCACCAACTCGGCATCAATGAAATCACGCAGGATGCCAATGGTTTTCTGACTCGGCGGATCGGCATCAAACCACTCGTGGGTGAGCCGGTTCGCCCCCAAGTTCACCGAGAATGCCGCATCCGGCTCCTCCTCCACACCAGTGGACAGCTCCAGGGAGCCACCGCCGATGTCTAGGTCAATAATTCGGCCTGCTGACCAGCCATACCATCGCCGCACCGCGAGAAACGTCAGCCGCGCCTCATCCACACCAGACAGGATTTCCAACTCCACCCCGGTGTCCTTTTTCACCTGGTGAAGAACAGTGTCGGAGTTGGTGGCCGAACGGATGGCAGAGGTGGCGATCGGCAGCATCTGGTCACACTTGAACTGGCCGGCCAGCTCGGTCGCCTCCGAGATACCCTTGATCAGCTTGTTAACGCCCTTATCCGAAAGGGCTCCATCATCATCGAGGTAGTCCACCAGCTTCATGGTGGATTTCCAGTCACTCATCGGGGTGGGCTGACCGCCGCGCTGTGCGTCGAGCACCACGAGGTGAACGGTATTGCTTCCCACGTCTAACACACCTAATCGCACCCTTCCCAGTGTAAAGGGTCTAGGGTGGGAGCGTGCCCGATTTTCCGCGCGAATGGTACTCATTTTATGATCCCGCCGATCCGCTCCACCTCATCACCGTGGACGTGACCTGGCTGACCTCGCACTACCAGTGTGGCTTCGGCACCGTCTGCGAGGGGCTGTATGGCGTTGAAGGTACCGGCTGTTGCGTCCATGGGGCTTATCTTGCCGACGACGCGGATGCTGAGCGCGTGGCTGAGGTGGGGTTCGCGCTCCCAGCTCGACTGTGGCAGCACAAGCAGGAGACCTTCTACGTAGAAGATGGGCGAGAGCTCAAGACCGACACTGTCGACGGGGTGTGTATCTTCTCCAATGCACCGGACTTTCCCGGTGGAGGCGGCTGCGCCCTGCACCTCTACGCCCTGGAGAACGGCCTGGACCCCATCTCCGTCAAGCCGGAGGTGTGCTGGCAGCTACCGTTGCGCCGGTTGGAGGAGAACGAAACGCTTGCCGACGGCACCGAAATCGTCCACACAACGATCACCGAGTACACCCGCCAGGCCTGGGGCGACGGCGGTGCGGATTTCACGTGGTACTGCACCGATAACCCGATCTGTCACACGGCATCGCGGCCACTGTGGCAGACAATGGCCCATGAACTGGAAGCAATGGTGGGAGCAGCGGCGTGGGAGCAGCTGCGGACCTACCTACAACAAAAGCCCGCCACGGTCACTCACCCAGCCACCTACGGGACGAACTTGTAGCCGAGTCCGCGCACGGTGACAATCGCGGTGGGATTGGACGGGTCCACCTCAATCTTGGAGCGCAACCGTTTGATGTGTACATCCAATGTCTTGGTATCCCCGACATAGTCGTAGCCCCAGATCCGCTCAATGAGTTGCGCGCGGGTGAGCACATGGTCGGCGTTGCGCATCAGGTACTCAAGCAGGTCAAACTCTTTCAGCGGCATCTGAATGACTTCCCCATCCACCGTCACCTGGTGAGAATCCACATCTAGGTTCACCCGGCCCGTTTCCAGAACATTGTCCACCCCGCCGCGACGCAGCACCGCCTTGATCCGGGCGATGAGCTCACGGGAGGAGTACGGCTTGGTCACATAGTCATCAGCTCCCAATTCCAGCCCTAAGACCTTATCCAGCTCGGAGTCTTTTGCCGTCACCATGATGACCGGGATGGTAGAAATGGCGCGCAGTTCTCGGATGACATCGGTGCCGCTCATGCCTGGGAGCATGAGATCGAGAAGGACAATATCAATCGGGGTGGTATCAAACTTCTCCAGGGCTGTTGGCCCATCGGGGGCGATGACCGTCTCAAACCCCTCCTTACCCAAGAGAAACGCGAGTGGTTCTGCGAGGTTAGCCTCGTCCTCCACGATGAGTACCGTCGTCATAACTATCAGTGTAGGCAGACGGCTACACCGCCGCATCCGGAGCGGGGGTAGCTTGATAGATCGGCAAAACAATGGTGAACGTGGAGCCGACCCCTGGCTGCGACCACAGCGTCAGTTCACCGCCGTGGTTGGCCACCACGTGTTTGACTATCGCCAACCCCAACCCAGTCCCTCCAGTCGCCCGGGACCGGGCTTTATCCACCCGGAAGAAGCGTTCAAAGACCCGGTCCTGATATTCCTCAGCAATGCCGATGCCCCGGTCGGTCACTGAAATATGCACGTGATCGTCGACGATTTTCTGGGTCACCGTTACCGGTGTCGAATCTGGCGAATAGTTCACCGCATTGGCCACCAGGTTTACTAGCGCCGTCAACAGGGACTCCCGATCCCCCAGTACGGTGATTCCGCTGGGCTCATCCCGAGACAGTTCAATTCCGGCCGACTCAGCAGAAATAAGCATCCGGTCGATGGCGACATCGACCAGTTCATCCACACTCACCGGGGTCAGCTCCGGCAACGGTTGAGCACCTTGCAGCTTGGACAGGGAGATGAGCTCACTGATGAGATCGCCCATCCGGTGAGACTCCTCTACCAACCGGGTGCCAAAGTAGGAGACGGAATCCTCATCATCAGAGGATTCCATCAGCGCTTCAGCCAACAGCGCCATTGAACCGACGGGGGTTTTGAGTTCATGGGACACATTGGCCACGAAGTCCCGGCGCGCTTTCTCCATCCGCACGTTTTCAGACTGATCGGTGGCATAGATCACAACAAATCCAGCGTCGGTCAGCGAGAGCGGAGCGACCAGTGCATGCACATCGGTGACCCGCCCCTTGCCGGCGATGCGCGGCAGAGTGATGTCTAGCTCGCGTTCCTCGCGCTCCTCCTCGTCCTCCATCACTTCGATAGCGGCCTGCCAGATGCGGGGGTGAATGTCGCGGCCGTGGATGATGGACATTTCGTGGGCGGCGGAGTTGGACAGCACGATGTTGCCCTCGGTGTCGATGATCGCTACACCGACCGGTGCACCCTGCACCGCCAGGTGCAGGAATCGGCCAACGGTGGTGGTGCGCGGCGGGGTCTGCTCGAGTTGGTGTCCGCCGCGGGTTTTAACCCACACCACCATGACAACGATGCCGACAAGGACACCGAGGGGAAAGAGGAGCCAGTTAATCACAGACAGTTACTTGTTACCCTGGTTGGCCACTGCTGCCGCACCGGCTTCAGCCGCCTCCGGATCGAGGTAGTAGTGATCGGTGGGCTTGCCTGCGTCGTCAAGCTCATAGACCAGCGGAATGCCGGTGGGGATGTTGAGTCCGGCGATGTCCTCGTCAGAGATGTTGTCCAGGTACTTCACCAGTGCACGCAGGGAGTTGCCGTGGGCCGCGATCATGACGTTCTTACCGGCCAGTGCCTGTGGGAGGATTTCCTTTTCAAAGTAGGGCACAAAGCGGGCGACCACATCTTTGAGACACTCGGTGCGCGGCACCTGATCGAGTTCCGCGTAGCGCGGGTCGCCGGCCTGCGAGTACTGGTCATCGTCGGGAAGTTCCGGCGGCGGGGTACCGTAGGAGCGGCGCCAGATCATGAACTGTTCTTCGCCGTACTTGTCCTTTGTTTCCGTCTTGTTCAGCCCCTGGAGGGCACCGTAGTGGCGCTCGTTGAGCCGCCAGTTGCGGGTGACGGGGATCCACAGCCGGTCCGCCTCATCAAGGGCGATGTGGGCGGTGTTGATGGCTCGGCGTAGCACGGAGGTGAACAGCACATCGGGGAGAATCCCCTTCTCTTTGAGTAGCTGTCCGCCGCGCTTGGCTTCCGCGCGGCCCTTGTCTGTGAGTGCCACGTCCACCCAGCCGGTGAATTGGTTGGATGCGTTCCATTCGCTCTGCCCGTGGCGCAGCAGAATCAGTTTTCCAGTCATGGTTCTAGTGTGCCATGTTTCCGCTGGCTTTGTGCGAACTCGTAGCATTCTGCCAACCCCTGTGCGGTCATCTCCCACGAGTAGCGTTGTGCGTGGGTGACCGCCTGCTTCGCCATTGCTAAGCGGCGTTCATTGTCAACCAGCAGCCCATATAGCTCGCGCGCCCACACTGCTGGGTCATGCGTATCGACGAGCACCCCTCCACCAACTGCAATCGGCAGGCCCCCCACTTGTGCTGCGACCACGGGTGTACCGGTGGCCTGGGCTTCCACTGCCACCAGCCCAAAGGATTCGTTGTAGCTGGGTACGGCCACAATGTCCGCAGCCCGGTAGATGTCGACCAATTCGGCAGCTGGGCGCGGCGGAATGAACCGCCCCACTCCCAGTTCTTCTGCCAACTTCCGATAGGTCTGCCCATCCGCCTCCGCCCCGCTTGCACCCCCGCACATCACCAACACCAGTGGCAGATCTGGGTGGTCTGTGAGTATCTGGGCGGCGGCCTTAATCACCACCTCTGGGCCTTTGAACTGCTGCAACCTGCCCACAAACGCGATCACCTTCGCATGGAGGGGAATACCCAGTTCCCGGCGCGCCTGCTCTGTCGCCCGGCCTGTGCCAGGAGTGAAAATGGCGGTATCTGCGCCTGGATAGACCACGCGGATGGTCTGCGGGTTCGCGTCGTAGTGGGCGATGAGGTCCTCGCGCTCGAGCTCAGTGTTGGCGATGATGACATCGGCGTTGTCCACAATCTGTTGCTCACAAATTCGGCGGGCGGTGGATTCGGGGGTGTCGTCGGGTGGACGCGAGGCATTCTTGACAGCAGCGAGTGTGTGCGAGGTGTGGACAAGTGGCACCTGCCAGATGTCGCGCAGCAACCAGCCGACCTGCCCGGCGAGCCAGTAGTGAGAATGGATGACCGCATATTCCTCACCCTGACATGCAAGGATCCCGCGGGCAAAGGCTGCCAATTGGGTGGACAGCTCTTCTTTGGGCAGTCCTTCATACGGGCCTGCGGGAACATTGATCACCCGGTAGCCATCGGTGACGGGTACCACCTCACAGCCGGGCCGGGTGGCGCGGGTAAAGACATCGACACGCATGCCCATCGCGGCTAATCGACGCGCTGTGTTGTCCACATAGACGTTGAGTCCGCCGGCATCGCCGATGCCGGGTTGATGTAGTGGGGAGGTGTGCATCGAAATCATCGCCACATGCATGTTGTTTAGTCTAGTCCGCCTGCCGTTTTACTGTTTGCGCCGAAACCGTCTACACTGACATAAGTTACTAAGGCGTAACCTAGACACTGGAAGGAAACCCCGAATGTCCGCACTTGAGGAAAAGGCCTGGCTCTCCCACTACGCACCGTGGACGGATGCCGAACTCGACTATGGCACGACCACCCTGCTGGACATGTGGGATACCAACCTCGCAGACAACGGCGACAAATCTGCCGTCTACTTCTTCGGCAACAGTTTCACCTACGCCGAAATCGACCGTCAGGCCCGCCGTGCTGCTGCCGGTCTCAAGGCCTTTGGCGTGCGCCCCGGTGATCGGGTTGCCATCATGCTGCCTAACTGCCCGCAGCACGTCATGGCCATTTGGGCGGTACTCAAGCTCGGTGCCACTGTTGTCGAGCACAATCCTCTCTATACCGCCCACGAACTCGAGCACCCCTTCAACGACCACGGTGCCCGCATCGCCATCTGCTGGGACAAATCAGCCCATGTGCTTGAAGAACTGCGCGACACCACCCCACTGGAGACCATTGTCTCCGTCAACATGATTGATGCGATGCCCCGGCGCATGCAGGTGGCCCTCAAACTGCCGTTCCTGAAAAACAGCCGCGACCAGCTCACCGGTGAGGCCCATAACACTGTGCCGTGGGAGACTCTGTGCTCTAACGCGATCGGCGGCAACGGTCGCACCTTGGCCAACTCTGACACCGTGACCCAGTCCACGGTTGCCCTCATCCTCTATACCTCTGGCACGACCGGCAAGCCCAAGGGTGCCCAGCTCACCCACTTGAATCTGTATTCCAACGTAAAAATGGGACAGGCGTGGGTGCCAGAACTCGGCAACCACGGTGACCAGGAACGGATGCTCGGAGCACTCCCCCTCTTCCACGCCTACGGGTTCACCTTTATCTGTACTCTACCTGTGCTCTGCGGTGGCGAGGCCATCTTGCTCCCTGCCCCGCAGATGAAACTCATTACACAGGTGATGAAGAAGCACACTCCGACGTTCCTGCCCGGTGTGCCCACCCTCTACGAGAAGATCCTTGAGGCGGCTGAGGAAGCCCACATTTCCCTGGACGGGGTGGCCAATGCGTTCTCTGGTGCATCCACGTTGCCCACCTCCATCGTCGACAGGTGGGAGGCCGCCACCAGTGGAATTCTCGTTGAAGGCTACGGCCTTACTGAAACCTCCCCAGTGATCATTGGCAACACGATGGACGGCAACCGCAAACCCGGCTATGTGGGGCTCCCGTTCCCCGACACGCTCATCCGCATTGCCGACCCGAACGACCCCTCCCGTCAACTTCCCGACGGCGAAGAGGGCGAAGTGCAGGTCAAAGGCCCACAGGTGTTCGCTGGCTACTTGAATGCAGAGGACGCCACCGCAGAAACATTCTGGGACGGGTGGCTGCGCACTGGCGATATCGGATTTATGGATGAGAACGGCTACGTCAAACTCGTCTCTCGGCTCAAAGAGGTCATCATTACCGGCGGCTTTAACGTGTATCCGGTGGAGGTCGAAGAGGTTTTGCGCACCCACCCAGACATCGAGGATGTTGCTGTTGTGGGTTTGCCGCGTGCCGACGGCGCAGAAAACGTGTGTGCGGCCATCACCCTCAAGCCCGGTGCCCCACTGGATCCCGATGGACTCAAGGACTTTGCCCGCACCCAGCTCACCCGCTATAAGGTGCCACGGAAGTTCTTCCACTTTGAGGAACTGCCCCGTGACATGATGGGCAAGATTCGCCGTGCCGATGTGCGTGCCCAGCTCATCGACAAATACGGGACCGCTGGCGCCTAAACTAACCCCACCCACACTGGCTCTGGTTTGAGTTCAACACCTGTCGCAGCCTTCACACCTGCCTGGATCTCATGCGCGAGATCGGCGATGTCCTGTGCTGTCGCTGAGCCACGGTTAGTCAGAGCTAGCGAGTGCTTGGTGGACAACCGGGCTGCAGCACCCTCACCCGGATACCCTTTATGGAAGCCGGCTGCCTTATCAATGAGCCACGCCGCCGATAGTTTCACTTTTCCACCAGGTGCTGGATAACGGGGTACCTCGGCTGCCAGACGGGTCTCCAACTCATCGACAACCGCCACATCCACCACTGGGTTTGTGAAAAATGACCCCGCACTCCACGTATCGTAGTCGTCCGGGTCGTAGACCATTCCCTTCGCTCGGCGTAACTCCAAGACTGCCTCCCGCACATCAGCCACGGGTAACCGTTCCCCACCCTCACTGACCCCCAAATGGGTGGTCAGTTGGCCAAAACGCAACGGTGCGGACAGGTGGTCGTCGAAAAGCTGCAGCTCAATCTCCAGCACCGCCGCCCGCCTCGTGTACTTCAAGTTGGATGTCCGGTAGCCCAGGTCGAGAGTTTCCGGGCCGACCCACTCTACCTCGCCGGAGTGGAAGTTGAGAATCTTCACCCGCCGCAGCCGATCCGAAATCTCCGCCCCATACGCCCCCACATTCTGCACCGGCGTTGCCCCTGCTGAGCCGGGAATCCCCGACAGGCACTCGATCCCACCGAGACCGCGCTCCACAGCAGCAGCCACCACATCGTCCCACGTCGCACCCGCCTGGGCGCGCAGAATCGAGCCGTCAAACTCCACCCGATCCATCCGGAACAACACCGCTGTAAAATCCAGCGCCCCATCGGCCACCAACAGGTTCGACCCTCCCCCCACAATGAGGAAGCGCTTGAGGTGGGTGAGCACCTCAACTGCCGCCGCCTCGGTGGTACATTCAACCGCCTGAACAGGCGTTCCCCCCACATGGAGGGTGGTCAATTCTGAAAAATTCGTCTGAACTTCGCGCGCGCCGGTGATTTGCGTGGTATCTAACACCCTTCTAACGGTAGTCTGTCAA
>R14__coassemble_1378_pt1 | contig 12341 bp, 10 predicted proteins | sample R14__metabat2_low_PE_014 | metagenome-assembled genome bin R14
AGAAAAGACCACGCAGGCGGCAGAACCGTCGACGCAATAGCGAATATCAGGGGACCCGGGGAACGCGTTTTACCCTCTCCCCTAGCTCGGGTGTAGCCAAGAAATCTCCCGAGTACGTGATGGCTGCTGAGCTAGTGGAGACAACCCGCATCTTTGCCTCCGGTGTCGCAGCCATTGCACCCCAATGGATTGAGGAGGCTGCCGGAAGCCTGCTCACGCACACCTATTCCGAGCCCACCTGGTCAATGAAGCGAGGCCAGGCGATGATCCACGAGAAGCTCTCACTGTTTGGGGTAACAGTAGTTGCTGACCGGCTCACCAGTTTTGATGCAATTGATCCTTCGCGCGCCCGCGAGATGCTCATCCGCCATGGTCTCATCGGTGGACAGTGGCACCGCCACCTGGACTTTCTGGAGCGCAATGAGCGCCGCATCCAGGAGGCGCTGAAGACGGAAGAACGCGCTCGGCGCCGTGATATTGTTGCCGATGAGGAGGAGTTATTCCGCTTTTATGACTCTCGCCTCCCCGATTCGGTCACCACTGCCACCAGGCTCGAGCGGTGGTGGAAAACATCACGTCGTGAGCACCCGCATCTGCTGGACTTGGACGAGACAACTCTCTTCCCAGGCGATGTGCAACTTGTCGACGAGGCCGACTATCCGGCTGTGTGGCATGACGGATCCCTGGAGTATGAGTTAACGTACTCGTTTGAACCGGGAAGCCCCTTTGACGGGGTGACGGTCCGTATCCCCATCCCCCTGCTTGCATCGACCAGTCCAGAAAAGTTTACGTGGCTGGTGCCTGGTCTGCGGCAAGAGTTGGTTACCGCTCTTGTGCGAAGTTTGCCTAAACACAAAAGGACACAGGTTGTTCCCGCACCGGATTGGGCCGCCCGCGCCATGCCCCATCTGCAACCGTACGTGTCTCCACTGCCGGATCAGCTGGCAACTGTTTTAGGTGAGCTGGGTGCTCCACTCATCCACGCTGAGGACTTCGATGACCGCAAGCTCCCGGACCATCTGCGCTTTACGTTTGCGGCAGTGGACCGTCATGGTGAAATTGTTGACCACGATAAGGATCTCCACGCGCTGAAGAGTAGGCAGGCCGGTTCGATTCGGGCATCGATTAGGAAAGCTGGGCGCGCAGCACTGAAACAGCAATCACCTGCATCTGCTCCGACTCCCAACTCTGCTCGTCACGGTTCCACCAGCGTGAGTGTCACCGAATGGACCCCCGACACCCTTGGAACTATCGCAACGGAAGTCACCGCGACCGTCGATGGCCAGGCTGTGACGACGTATCCGGCTCTCGTGGTCACTGGCGAAGGTCTGTCCGTGCAGGTGTTTCCCAGTCGGGCAAGTGCCGATGCGGCCATGCTGACGGCAACACTGACCCTTCTGTCACGAAAAGTAGATATCTCGACTCGTCAGATGCTGCGCGGGCTGTCTCTTACGCAGCGGGTTGCGGTGGAGAACTATCCTCATGGCGGAGCGGATGGGCTCATTGCCGATGCTCGGATTGCCGCTATCCGCGACGTGGTTCTCACCCACGGGGGACCGGTCCGCGACCCTCACGCGTTTTCCCAACTGGCTGCCACAGTCTCTCAGGAGGTTCCACCACTTGTCCGTCGCTGGATTGTCAGCCTGGCAGACGGATTAGCTGCCTATGAGAAGGTCGCCTCCGAGCTCAATGAATGGGAGGGGCCGACCATTGAGGCGATTCGCCGCCAACTGGCGACAATCCTGCCTGAGCACGCCATCTCCATCCACGGCATGGACCACCTCATTCACCTGCCCCGGTATATGCAGGCAGTGAGATTGCGGTTGTCAGAGTGTGACCGTGACCCCGACCGGGATGGCCTCCGGCAAGAGATCATCGATTCTCTCATTGAGGAATACACGTCCACGCTGAAGCGGCTGCCAGCTGGCCGGGCTCGCCACCGCGACGCAAAGGAAATTGTCTGGATGATTGAGGAGCTGCGAGTGTCACTGTTCGCACAACAGTTGGGGACCGCCTACAAGATCTCTGAGAAGAAAGTCCGCTCAGCAATCCGTGCCCTGAGCTGACTTACCAGCTTGACGTGCGACGGGGCTGACCCCTCAGGGCTCGAATTTCTCGTTCAAAATCATCTGCTGACTGGAATGCCTTGTACACCGACGCAAAACGCAGATAGGCGACCTCGTCGAGTTCCCGTAAAGGTTTGAGAATTGCCCGGCCAATCACATTGGAGCGCACCTGTGAAGAGCCCTTCTGGCGAACAGATTCCTCAACCTCTTGGGCCAGTTTCTTGAGTGCGTCCTCGGACACATCGCGCCCCTGACAGGCGCGTCGCACGCCAACAATCACCTTTTGTCGGCTAAACGGTTCGACGGTGCCATTGCGCTTGACCACCATCAAGACAGCCTGTTCCAGGGTGGTAAAACGCCCCCCACACTCAGGGCATTCCCGACGTCGACGGATGGCTGACCCCCCATCAATGACCCGAGAGTCAATGACTTTGGAGGAGGGGTGTAGACAGAATGGGCAATACACACCACCGAGAGTACACCCCCTTTCGCCCCTCCCGTTAGGACGGCAGATAGGACGCTGCCACCGCAGTCTCAGCGGAAGCAGGCACCTCTGAGCTTTTTTCACCGCCGATGTTATCGGCCAACGTCAGGGTACCAACAGCAACTGCACCAACGATAATACTTACTGCAATATCCCGAACATACGTCAGTTTTCCCTTCGCACGTGTGGGAGCCGAAGTAACCCGGTTCCACTCACCTACTGCTCGAACAGATGGACCTTTCAATGTCTTGTCCGTCAAGCGTAAATGAGCCGCTGGTGGAGCGCCTCCATTCCACACCAGCCCTGGTGAAACAACCAGTGATTGGACCGATGAGTGTGCCCGCAAACTGCGGTTTGAAGCAAGTGCAATAGCCATTTTTGTTTCCTCTCGTTGTGTTGTAACTATCACCCTAAACACAGGCCCTCACAAAATTTATTCCGAAGGTAATGGCACCGGTGTAGTTTTCACCCAGTTTAGTAACTGTGTTCGATTTTCGCAAATGACCGGGATGGTGCAGTTTGTGCCCCTTTCCCCCAACCCACGCGCGAGTCAATGTCGAACATACGTTGTAGCCTCTGCTACACTGTGTGTCTGACACAATCAATCCCGCATGGAGGAGTACACCAATGGCAAAAGCCCGCCGCCCACGCAAACCACCGCTGGACACAACCGGCCTGACGGAGCGCCAGCGTCGCATTCTGGAGGTCATCCGAGATTCTGTCTCATTGCGTGGGTACCCCCCGTCAATTCGGGAAATCGGCACAGCAGCCGGTCTCCACTCCAGCTCCTCGGTTGCTTACCAGCTGAAGGAACTGGAAAAGAAGGGATTCATTCGTCGCTCCCCCAATAAGCCACGGGCGGTGGATATTCGCCACCTTGATCAACAGGGCGGTGTCACCCCACAGGCCACATCCTCCCCCGATACTGGTTCCACACCGCGGCTGACGGCGACGGGTAAACCGGTGCCCTCGGAGGAATCCACACCTCCCGCCTACATCCCACTCGTCGGCACGATTGCGGCGGGAGTGCCCATTACTGCCGAAGAATCCATCGAAGAGTACCTGCCCCTGCCCAGTAATTTGGTGGGCGACGGTGAACTGTTCATGCTCCGGGTCCAGGGAGATTCCATGAAGAACGTCGGAATCCTCCCCGGCGACCTCGTCATTTTTGAGCGACAGTCCACCGCCGAACACGGTGCAATTGTTGCCGCCCTCATCGATGGCGAAGCCACAGTGAAAACCCTCCACCGCAAGGAGGACGGCATTTGGCTCCAGCCGGAAAATGATGACTATGCCCCGATTGAGGCCGACGAGATGGACATTCTCGGTGTCATCACCGCTGTCTTCCGTTCCTACTAGGAGGCCTCAACGTTAAACTCCTCGAAACGGTCAGCGACACTAGCTGGGAGCCGGACATCCAATACAGTACCCACTTCGTCATAGGATTCAGCAAGAACAGTTCCCAGTTCGTGAATGCGAGAGACAAGGTCACCGCGAGTATAGGGAATTCGCAGATGCACATGACGGTCAAGGGTGTTGAGAAACAGCTCAATCCGCGCTTCCAGCTCATCAATCCCCTCACCGGTGCGTGCAGAGACGAAGACAACGTCACTGATCTCATTGCGCACCTGCGCCAACACGATATTGTCAGCCTCATCGATCTTGTTCACAACAACGATCTCCGGCGGTACCTTCGCACCCTCACTACGGGAAATGTCAGCTAATACGTTGTGTACAGCTTCAATCTGGCCCAGCGGATAGCGATCCGATCCGTCAACAACATGCAGGAGGAGGTCAGCTTGAAAGACCTCCTCCAGTGTGGAACGAAAGGCCTCAATCAGTTGTGTCGGCAGATGTCGAACAAACCCGACTGTATCCGAAAAGATGACCGATCGCCCGTCGGCCAACTCAGCCTTGCGGGTCGTGGGATCCAATGTTGCAAACAGCGCATCCTCTACCAACACACCAGCACCAGTGAGTGCATTGAGGAGGGATGACTTACCGGCATTGGTGTAGCCAACGATGGCAATCGTCGGTATCGCCGATGCTCGGCGCTGCTGCGCTTTCACATCACGCGATGTCTTCATCGCTGCGAGCTCACGGCGTAACTTTGCCATCTCTTTGCGCAACCGTTGACGATCGGCCTCAATCTTTGTCTCACCAGGGCCGCGCAACCCCACTCCGCCATTGGAACCAGCACGTCCACCCGCCTGCCGGGACAGCGCAGCACCCCACCCACGCACACGAGTGATGAGATACTCCATCTGGGCCAACGCCACCTGTGCCTTGCCCTCTTTTGACTTCGCATGCTGGGCAAAGATGTCCAGAATGAGCATCGTTCGGTCGATCACCTTGACATCCAGGGCCTTCTCCAACGCAATCATCTGACCTGGGGAGAGCTCGCCGTCGACAATGACCGTATCGGCATCGGTGGCATTGACAATCGCCTTAAGCTCCTCCACCTTGCCATGCCCGATGAATGTGCCAGCGTCTGGCTTATCACGGCGCTGATAGAGGGTATCCACGACCTCTGAGCCGGCTGTTTCTGCCAGCGCGGTCAGCTCAGTGAGACCGGCGTGAATCTCCTCCTGTGTCCCTTCAGTCCACACACCTACGAGAATGACTCGTTCCAGGCGGAGACGACGGTATTCGACATCGTAGCCGTCCTCCCGCTCGGTCCGGCGAATCTCCGTCTGGGCACGATAGTCACGCTTGTCATCGCGCTCCTCCAGGTCGAGTTCACCCGTCGTCGGGGGGATGTTCACAAAACGATCAGTCTCAGTCATTGCCTCTCATCATTGCACACTACCTGTCCGGTTCCTCTCAGTGGGTAGCAGGGTGAGCGTCGTCAAGCCTTTACTCCCATTGACACCTTTGCATTCACCAGCCACTGAGCACAGGGAACAACTACCAGTACACATCGCTTCCACCCGCCGCACGAGACTGCCGGTCTGCTCCATATATGCCAACAGCGCATCTACTGTTGTCTCCTGCAGCCTAGTGGCGCGTGCGATGTCACTGACGGTCAGCGCGCCGTGACTCATTGCCCGGCTCACTGCATCGATAGGGGAAAGCGTAGGTCTGTTCGTCATAGAAATACCCGCAATACTTGGAAGAGGACAACTGCACCGATCCACGCTGTGACCAGCTGCACACCCACCCCAAATAGTGTCCATCGCCAGCCAATCTCGCGCTTTTGTGCGGCTACTGTGGCCACACATGGAGTGTAGGCCAAAATGAAGAGCATAAATGCCCACACCGCTGCCACCGGGTGCCCACCGGAGGCCCGGGTGAAATCATCGCGAATAGCCAGAGCTAACGGAGATTGCCACACCACATCTGAGCCGCGGCTAGAATCCGGTTCCTCAACCGCATAGGTCTGCGCCCACGAGGAGATCACCGCCTCCTTCGCCACAAAACCGGTGATCAGTGGACTCGTCAGCGACCACGATCCAAAGCCGGCTGGGGCGAAGACTGGGGCAATTGCCTCGCCGACGGCCCCATAGACAGAGTCTTGGGGCGGCAGATCCTCATCGGCAAAGCTATATCCGGCAGTCACTGGAAGAGATTGAGCGATAAAAACGACAACCACTGTGGCGACGATGATGCCGCCTGCCGTCTGCAGGAAACCGCGCAAGCGCATCCACATCACCGACGCCACCAATCGAAGCCCTGGCATTTGGTTGGGGGGCAAATCGATAATCAGGGGCTCGTGGGGCATGGTCCGCCAGAGGGTTGCCCGAAGCAGTAGACCAGTGCCGACAACCAGCCCAATCGAGATGAGGTACATGGCAAAGACAACGATGCCGGCGTAGCGGGGGAAAAATGTCGTCGCCAACATTACGTAGACGGTCAGCCGGGCTGAGCAGGACGTAAAGGGGATGAGCAGGGCGGTTGCGATGCGGTGGCGAACATGAGGGAGCACCCTTGTTGCCGCGACCGCTGGCACATTGCAGCCGAATCCAACGATGAGCGGTATGAACGCTTTGCCGGGCAAGCCGATCGCGCGCATCATGCGGTTTGCCACCACCGCCGCCCGGGCCATGTAGCCGGAGTCCTCCAACACCGCGAGGAGGAGAAACATCAGAGCCATCAGCGGGGCGAACGTCAGTACCATTCCGACACCGGCGATGAGGCCGTCCACGATGAGACCAGTGAGAACAGGTAGGCCACGCGGTTCTAGCAACCGCCGCGCTGCGTCACTGACTGGCCCGGTAAACAAGGCATCCAACCCATCTTGGAGGGGGGCTGCCACAGTAGTTGTGATTTGGAAGACAACAAACATGACGGCAATGAAAATAACTGCGCCCCACACCGGGTGCAGTGCCCACCGGTCAATGCGCTGCGAACCTGTCACCGTGCTGTCCACGTCACCGGTCTGCGTGAGTGCAAATCCCACGGCATCGTCCACCCACAGGAAGCGATCGGTGACGCGCTCCTGTTCCACCTGATCGGCGGTGAGTACCGCCGTTCGGGCCGGTATCGGCCCTGAGTTGGGGCGAATCGTCACTGCGTCTTCACTGAGGCGCTGTGCGACTGTCGTGCCGAGTTCATCAAAACCGAGTTGCCGCCGGGGATCAATCGGTACAACAGGGGCCGATATTGCCTGTGACAGGGCTTCCACATCGATGTGGGTGCCGTAGTGCTCGGCAACGTCGATCTTGCTCAGTGCAAGGACGAGACGCTGCGGTGCCTCCGCTAACTGAGCGAAGAGGTAGAGGCTGCGCCCCAACGCAGAGGCATCGGCAACGACAACTACTACGTCTGGACGCTCGTCAACGGGGGCATCGACAAGGACCGCGCGGGTCAGTGCCTCGTCGGGGCTCACCGGATCGAGGGAATAAGAACCTGGAAAGTCGACGAGCGTGACATCCAAGGAGGCATCGGCTACCTCCATCCTCCATGTACCTTGAGAGGTTTCCACGGAGGTACCTGGCCAGTTGCCCATCACAGAATGGGACCCAGTGAGGGCGTTGAACAGGGTTGTTTTTCCAGCGTTGGGGCTACCAACCAGAGCTACTGTCGCCATTGGCTACGGTTGTGTGCTAGGCGGCGACAGGTTCGACCATAATGGCTGAGCAGAGCGCACAGTCGAGGGCATACCGCATCGGGCCACAGGCAACAATCCGTCCGTTCCCGGAGGTCTTCTGCTGCACGCTGATCAGCGATCCAGCCCGGATACCCAGTTCTGCTAGACGGCGCAGGAGAGCTGGCGAGCACGTGTCAGTAAGGCGGGTGACGCGACCGCGTGCACACGAGCGCACATCCAGATCCAGAGCGCAGATACCGGCATAGTCAACACAGTCAGTCGCATGGACGTGTGGGGCTACCAGTTCAGCAGCGGTTTCCGGCAGAACACGGGTGGCCACAGCCACGGCCGAGCTACTCTCGGAGCATCCACACGAGCACATTGTCTTCTCCTATCCGATTGATTGCTTTGTCACATTTAATGTGTGAAGCGTATCACATTGAAGTTCGTCGTAAGAAATATGACTATGTATTTTTTCGGTTGGCTCTATTATGCCACACTTTTGCAAAGGCTACCCTAACCTACCCCCAAAATTGTCGGAGAGTTTTCCTTCTGCCAGGACACTGCCGATACACTTACCCCCATGACCAATGACTTGAAGAGTGTCGGACTCGACCTGGGTGACTGGACAACAACCGTCGAAGCTGCCGTGGGCAGCCACAATCTCTCCGTCGCAGGGGAGGTTCGAGGCGGTCAACTCATCCAATTCGCCGACCCCTCCGGAGCAATCCTGAACATCCTCACCGCTGAGCCCTATTCGGTATTCACCGGCTTTGCCGGTCAGACCATGGCGACCGGACACATCACGATGATCAATGACGTCGTCAGCCTCATCGACCTCATCGACGAGAACGGCTACCAGGTAGCGTCGGTGACGGCCAACCTCTGTCAAGGTCCCCTCCTTGTCGATTCTGAGCCCCTCCAATTCGCCCCCGTGGAAGTGACTGCCATTGCCCTGACCGAATCTCCCTACTCAGATGCCCCGAGCGACAACACTGCTATAGTTGTCTCCCCCGGCGTGGAGATCGTCTCCAGTGGAGACGGGTCGGCCGTCCCTGATGCAGCGGCTACCATCGCTGTTCAGGTTGTCACCGCCGACTACCGCACGACCGAACTGACCGGTCAGCGCTTCATTCATGCTGTCGCCCACGCACCGTTCCCGATGGATCTGTGCCTACCCGATGCGCCGGAGCTTCCCGCAGCGGGCACCTGGGTCACCGGCCGGTTCATGTTCACCGCATCGGTAGCCCAGCCTGCAGCCCCGTCTGGCGGCAGTGGCAGCGGTGGCTCCTGCGGCTGTGGTGGCCACTAGAGGCTGTTCCTAGAGCTGGAGCGTCCCCTCAAACACAATCCGGGATGGGCCCTGCAGTCTCGCCTGCCCGTCCTGGATTGTCACTGTGATGACACCTCCGGGAACGTGAACCTCCACAGTGCCATCGGCGCGCCCAGCGTCAGCGAGCGCCGCCACGGTTGTCGCAACTGTCCCCGTTCCACACGATCGGGTCTCCCCTACCCCCCGCTCATTCACGCGCATCCGCACCGCATCAGCGTGGAGGTCGGAGGCGATTTCCACATTCACCCCTTCCGGAAAAAACTCGTGGTCATACTCAATGGGCTGCTCGATAGGCAGTGCTGCCAATTGTTCCTCGGTCAACCCCGGCACGATTGCCGCCACATGGGGATTGCCTACATTGATCGCCAGGCCAGCGAAGGTACGTCCGCCCACAGATACTGTTGAAAGACCGTCCACCCGAACCGGGCCCATCTCCACCTCAACATCGGCGGCGAAACCAGCAAGATTGTGTACATGGATCTGACGGACCCCGGCGCGGGTCCCGATCAGGAAATCTGGAGATGCCACATAATCTCTGGTTGCGAGCACATGGGCAAACACGCGCGCCCCGTTTCCACACATCTCAGCGATAGATCCGTCAGCATTGCGGTAGTCCATGAACCATTCGGCTCCTTCCTGTGCTGCCGCATCTGCACTGGGCTCGGCAACCTCACTACTGCGGACAATGCGCAACAGACCGTCTGCACCAATGCCGGCACGCCGATCGCACAGGAATTGAACTGTGTGAGCGTCAAGGTTCATCTCACCGTTAGGATCCTCAATGATGATGAAGTCATTTTCCGTGCCGTGTCCTTTGAGGAACGCGAGTTCGCGTACGTGTGATTGTGTCATCGGGCTTACCTCTCTGTGCAACTTTATTGCCCCCATGCTACCGCTTTCAGTTTGGTCCCCGGCACTCCCGATTCTGAAGAATCTGTTGGGCGGTTCCCAGCGGATCGGTGGCCACCGTCGCCGCGTCGTACCAGACGATCCTCGGATCCCGTTTGAACCAGGCGCGTTGGCGGCGTACATAACGGCGAGTGGCGACAATCGTCGCCTCGACTGCCTCTTCAGCACTCAATTCGCCAGCGTCCATCGCCAACACCTGCGCATATCCGATTGCTCTGCCTGCTGTGGATGAGGGTGTCAGTCCAGCGGCCACGAGTCGGCGTGTTTCCTCCACTAGGCCTGCCTCAAACATGCGGCGGGTGCGCTCGTCAATCCGTGGGTTGAGCCAGTCGGGCGACGTTGCCAATCCAATGATGGTCGTGTCCCACCTAGGTGCCCCGTTGCGATCGGGTTGGCTGGCAGTAAACGGCTGACCGGTAAGCTCCATGACTTCGAGGGCGCGAATGATGCGACGCTCATCGTGGGGTTGAATGATCTCTGCCGCGTGTGGGTCCCGTTCTTGCAGCCTGTGCCACAGTGGTTCCAGACCGCTTGTGTCCAACTCGCTGTTCAGTCTCTTTCGCACGGCTGGATCGGTTGGCGGGAACTGCCAGTTATCGATCAGCGACTGGTAGTAGAGCATGGACCCACCCACAAGGACAGGCACCACAGATTGAGCGAGCAGTGAGGTCACAGTGTCCACTGCGAGGTGCTGGTAGGTGGCTACCGATGCTGTCTCCGTCACATCCCAGATGTCAAGGAGATAGTGGTCGATGCCCTCGCGCTGCGATGGTGTGAGTTTTGCTGTACCAATATCCATCCCTCGGTACAGCTGCATCGCATCCATGTTGACAACGCTGGCTCGCACACCGTACCTCTCGGCGAGGAGGTGACACAGTGCCAGGGAGAGGGCGGTCTTTCCAGCCGCTGTCGGGCCGACGATGGCTAAGGGTGTGTGCGGGATGGTGACGGCCATGGCCCCATTGTACGTTCTGAAAAATGCCTACATGCACAATCATCTACCAGTAACATGGTGGGAGTTAAAGATTGGCGAGCCAGATCATGGCATCGCACTGCTGGTACCGCGTGAGCGGTAGAAGGGTTTTGATTGGCGATGACGACACCTCCGATGTCCCCGAATCCGGGCATGTTTGCCCGTAGCCGTAAGCCGGTGACCACAACTCCACCGGACACCGATGAGGCTGTGGTGTTGGGGGATGCACCGCACGTCGATACGGCTTCTGCCCATCCCGACCAGTGGGGACGAGTTGATGCCGATGGTACCGTCTACCTGACTGCTACAGCTGACGGTTCTGGTGAGCGCGTCATCGGACAGTGGCAGGCCGGTGCACCAGCTGAGGGGTTGGCACATTTTGCGCAGCGTTTCGACGACCTACGCACTGAAGTCATGGTCCTGGCCGATCGCCTGCGCACCCATCCTGAGTCAGCTACTGCCATCGTTGCCCAGGCGACGGAGATCCGCGAAAAGCTACCGACGATGGCGATCGTTGGGGATGTTGCCGCCATCGATGCACTTCTCGGGTTCGTCATCGAGTCTGGCGATACGGCCCGCGAGAAGGCGAAAGAACTCAAGGCTGCCGCCCGTGCTGCAGCAATTGCCCGGAAGGAGGAGTTGGCTGCTGAGGCGGAACGCATCGGCAAAGAGGCGACAAACTGGAAAGAGGCCGGTGAACGCCTGCGCGAGATCCTCGAGGAGTGGAAGACCATTCGCGGCATCGATCGCAAGACTGACGATGCCCTGTGGAAGCGCTATGCCCGCGGACGCGATGGGTTCACGCGCCGTCGCGGCTCCCACTTTGCTCAACTCGACCGGGACCGGGCCAGCGCGAAGGCCAAGAAGGAAGAGTTGGTTGCCCGCGCCGAGGCGCTCCAAGACTCAACCGATTGGGCGGAGACTGCTGCTGCCTATCGTGAGTTGATGAAGGAATGGAAGCAGGCTGGGCGGGCACCGCGAGATGCCGATGACAAGCTGTGGGCTCGGTTCCGTGCCGCCCAAGATGAGTTCTTTGGTCGCCGTGACGATGTCAACAAACAGCGCGACGAGGAGTTTGAGGCGAATGCTCAGGCAAAGCAGGCACTGCTGGATGAGTATGACCCACTCATCGATCCGGCGAAGAATTTGGAACAGGCGCGACAGAAGCTGCACGAGCTCCAGGACAAGTGGGAACTCATTGGCTTTGTGCCCCGCAAACGGGTGAAGGAGTTTGATCACAAGCTGCAGGCGATCGAGGCGCGCGTGTCGTCAGCTGCCGACGATCTGTGGCGTCGCTCCGACCCAGCAGCCAAGGCCCGCGCTGATCAGTTTGCTGAGAAAGCCGAGGACCTGCTGCGCCAGGCCCAAGTGGCAGAGGAGAAAGGCAAGGCAGACGAAGCGGCTGAGCTGCGTGCACAGGCTGCGTCCTGGTCTGAGTGGGCGGCTGCTGCAGAACGAGCTGTCGAGGATCTCTAGGACTGCTGGTCTCGCCTGTGGGCTTTCAACCGGCGGTCGTCGATGAGGATCGGGTTATCCTCCGGTGCCCC
>R14__coassemble_1403_pt1 | contig 12221 bp, 10 predicted proteins | sample R14__metabat2_low_PE_014 | metagenome-assembled genome bin R14
CCCGCCAGCAAAATACAGTCCCTGCACATGGCGTGACCGGTTGGAGCCGCGCAACAGTGCTGATTGGCGCAGCGTGTGGGCTAACCCCAAGGCAGAGGCCTGCCATGAGTTGTAGCGGTCGGCAAAGTCAGCCGGGCCAATGGTGTAGCGGGAGACGATGCGCTGGTTCAACTCCGGAATCCCGGCGCGCCGGGCCAGTGTGTCAATTGACTCGTCGACAATCGCGGCCACCTCGCCGGCCTGTTCGTCCTGTTTGCTGTGGTAGAGCGAGCCATATCCGAGGGAGGAATCGGCGCGGGTGGGAATGAGCATGAACAGATTGGTATCGCCTGGAGGTGCCACGGTGGGATCGGTAACAGAGGTGTTGGACACGTAGATGGACCGCGAGTGGGCGCGGAAAGGGTCAGCTCCGGTGATGGCGGCAAAATCGGGGCCCCAGTCATCGGAGAGAACGAGGTTGTGGTGGGCCAGTTGCGGCAGCTCACCGCTGACCCCGAGCAGGGCGAGGGCACAACTGATGCCGGGGTTGCGCCTCTCCCACCGGTAGCTGCGCAGCTGGGGTGGCAGGAGGGCGGTTTCAGTGTGATGGAGATCAGCGGTGGAGACAACAATATCGGCATCGACGTGTTCGATGGCACCGCCCTCATTGGTCAGCCGCACTCCGGTGGCCACCGCTTTCTGGCCAAGGTGCGGGCGAGGAGTGGGACTGGTGAGGATATCGAGCACGGTGACACCGGTGCGGATTGTTGCACCGGCAGCTGTGGCCACTTTCTTCAGGGCTGAGACAAACTGCCCGAATCCACCCATCGGGTAGACCACCCCTTCCACGAGGTCAGCGTGGGAGAGGAGATGGTACATACTCGGTGCGGCGGTGGGGGTGGTGGCCAAGAACACTGACGGGTACTCCAGCAGCATCGTCAACACCGGGTGGCTGACGGTGCGGCTGACCAGCTCATGCAGTGACTGTGTGAGCATTCTCCACAACAGGGGCAGGTGAGTGAGTGTTTCGCGGTCAGTAAACGGCTTCAGTGAAGTGAACGTGGTGTAGAGCATCTTGCGCAGGCTCACATCGTAGACGTAGCCGGATTGTTCCAAGTAGGCGCGAATGCGCGGGCCGGAGCCAGGTTCCAGCTGTTCAAACAGTGCCACCACATTCTCCACGCCACTGGCTACATCGGTGGGGGCAAACGTGTCTGTGATGAGCCGCAGGGCAGGTTCTAGTCGGCGCAGGTCTAGTTCCTCTGCAGCACTCGTGCCCATCAATTCAAAGAAGTGGTCAAACGCCTCGGGCATGAGCCACCAACTTGGACCGGTATCCCAGCGGAAGCCATCGCGCTCAGCTACTCCAACCCGGCCGCCGATCTCCGGCAGTTTCTCCAGCACAGTGACATCGATTCCACTGCGGGCCAGCAGTCCGGCGGTAGCCAGCCCAGTCACCCCCGCCCCGATCACAAGCGCCTTCACTGTTGCTTTCTCCCTGTCTCTTTAGCTGCTTACTCTCCGGTTTTTGCCCATCCGCCGCACCCTGGCGATGCCGGGAGCGAGACTCGTCGCCACGGCAGCGGAGATGATGCGTGCCTTTGTTGTATTGGGAACACTGACCCTCTGCTCCATGATTTTGCTCGCCGGTGTGGCCTCCAGCATGGTGTTGAGCTCAGTAAAGAGGTCAGCGGCGGCGAGGACAGCAGGCCTGGCCCCAGCAGGCAGCAGGGGAATGGTGGAGCGGGCATGGTCGAGATCGGTGCGAATCCGGGAGGTGAGGGTTTTCTTGGACTCATCGGTGAGGACACCGACCGCCTCCTCCACGTATGTGCGGTGGAGCTCGACGGTGTCCTCGTGGTAGTCGCGCAGGAAGTTGACCCACTGGAAGGCACGACCGAGGGCGCGTGCCCCCTCGGCAGCGGCATCATAGTCACTGACGGGGCCGTGGTTGGCAAAGATTTTCAGGCACATCAGCCCGATCACCTCAGCAGACCCGTAGACGTAGTCATCGACAGGCAGAGTGGAGGCGGGACCTGCAGCATCCGCGCGCATCGAGGTAAAGAACGGCTCAACGATGTCCCAGCCGATGTTGCAGCGCAGGGCAACGTGGCTAAATGGATCGACAGCCGGGTTGATGGAGAAGCCTGTTTCGATAGCGCGGTGGACTTCCTCGGCGAACTCACTGATCCGCTCACCCACCTGGTAGGGGGCCAACCCAGCACTAGCTGCGGCCCCGTCGACAGTTTCGTCGGCGACGCGGACGAGTGCATAGAGTGCAGAAATATCGCGACGCATGGGGACTGGAAGGAGTTTAGAGGCAGCGGAGAAGCTGGTGGAGAAGCTGTCGATGAAGACGAAGGCGGCCTGTGCGGCGGCCCGTGAATAGTCAGACATGGGTGCCTCGATTCACCGAGGGGGAGCCGACTGTGCGTGTACGGGGGTACACGGTGGGCGGCACTGCTGGTGGGGTGGGCATGGTTCGATTGTAGCAATTGAGTGTTCACCTTCCCCCTGCATTAGGGTTGTGGGGGTGGACACCATGAACAGCACCATGGACAACACCATGAACCCTGCCGCTCAGGAACTGGTGGTGTTGCTCGATCCTGCCGCAGCACAGCGCGGGGAGATCGTCGCCTCGGGCACTGCCCCCAAAGCCACAGTCCACTCCACCGATACGCCCTTACACCTGGCCTTTAGCTGCTACCTGTTAGATGGGGATGGTCGGTTGCTAGTGACCCGGCGGGCGCTGACGAAGACGGCCTGGCCGGGGGTGTGGACGAACACCTTGTGTGGACACCCAGCCCCCGGTGAAGCCCTGGCCGCCGGCCTCGTCCGCCGCAGCGCCCAGGAGTTGGGCCTTGATCCTGCGACGATTGGTGATGTCACCTGCGTGTTGGACGATTTCATGTACCGGGCGACGGATTCGCGCGGCATTGTGGAATGGGAGTTCTGTCCGACATTTGTGGCGCAGGTGGAGGCCAGTGCAGGTTCCCAGCAGGTCTCCCTACTCAATCCAGACCCCGGTGAGGTGGACAGTTGGGCGTGGGTGAACCCGGCTGACTATGTGGCGGCAGTGCGTGCCACCCCGTTTGCCTTCAGTCCCTGGTCTGTTGAGCAGCTGGGTCACCCACAGCTGCTGGCCGCCCTCGGCCTCAGTGCGTGAGAGGAATCCTAGGAGTCCGCGAGGATGGTCTGGACCGCTGTGAGCGGTACATCCACCATGTGGGGGCGGTTGTTCTCCTCGTAGACCACCTCGTAGAGGGCCTTGTCCAAGATGTAGGCATCCAACACCACCGGGTCAACCGGCAGCAGCGACTGGTAGCCTGTCAAAAATGCTTGAGTTAGTGCCTGAGAGTTCGCCCCAGATACTGCCCCAGTGGATCCTCCGGCGGCCTGGCAGGCGTAGTCAAAGGAGCGAATCATCCCGGCGACATCGCGCAGCGGCGAGTCGGGGGAGAGCCGTTCAGTGAGGGTGGCTGCCGGTTCGCCCTCAAAGTCAATGAGGTAGAACTTCTCGGCCTGTTTGAGCACCTGTCCGAGGTGGAGGTCGCCGTGGATGCGCTGTACCGGTACGGTGTCACGGGTGGTGAGGTGGCGAAAGACCTGCTCAATCTGAGGTGCGTAACCAGCAAGGTGGATAGATCCGGCGACGAGCCGACGGGCACGGGTGACCAGGCGGGTGGCCACCTCACTGCCGAGGCGAGTGTTGGTGGGCAGGGCTGCTGCGAGGTCGCGGTGGACGGTGGCGACGGCGGTGCCGAGACGGGTGAGCGCCTGGAGCACACCCTCTGGCGGGGTGGTTGGGGTGGATGAGCGCAGTTGGCTCACCACCCAGTTGTAACCGTCGGTGGCACCGTCCACAAACTGCTGCACCATCGCCGTGACGTAGGTTGCCTCCCCGCTCGGCAGCGACAGCGTCGTGTGGGCGAAGAGCGGAGCAATGGCCGTACAGCCCACCTCTGTGAGGGCGGTGAGCAGTTCCACGTCGGGGTTGATGCCTGGAGTGAGGTGGCGGAAAAACTTCACCACAACGCTGCCCGGGCCGATCTCGGGGCCATCATCAGGGCCCGTCTCGGTGATCCAGCTGGTGTTGGACTGCTCGCCGGCGCGTCGCCACGCAGTCGGTGCATTGAGCACCGCCGGAAGCTCACCGTGCAGGGTGAGGAGCTGGGTTGCGGTTGCGCCGCGAGGCGAATCTGCCGCTCCAAGGAGTTGGCGGACAGTGGCAGTATCCAGCTGCGAGTCGAGCACGTCGCGCCCATTCGGCCCGACCACCAGCTGGTAGAGGTCTTGGTGGTCACTACCGTCTGGCCACTGGGTGGTGATCTCAGCAATGACATGTGTGCCCGTCGCCGTGGGCAATTCTGCGAGAATGTCAGTACCACCAATGGGAACGGACTTTGCCCCATAGAAGCGGCGGTGAGCCAGATCGGCTGTGTCGAGGGTGTGTGCGCTCATAGTGTTTCCTCGGTGAGGTCAAACCAGAAGAAGCCGTGTGGCTCTAAGGTCACAATCCACTCCCCGCCAATCGTGGGGAAGAGCTCGCCGCCGGTGAGTTCACGCGGGGTGATGCCGGTGAACTCGGCGAGGTCGAGCACTGCCGCCTGCGGTCTGCGCGACAGGTTGGCGACGCACAGAATCGTCTCCGAGGGGCTTTCAACCAGGTAGGAGAAGACGGCCGGGTTGGCGGCGGGGAGTTCACGGAACGTGCCGATGCCAAAGGCCTCATGCTGCTGGCGCACCTGCACGAGAGCGCGAGTGAAGTTGAGGAGAGATGAGCTGCGCTTCTTCTGGGCTTCCACGTTGACGGCCTCGTAGCCGTATTCGGCGTTTTGGATCACCGGCAGGAAGAGTTTCTCCGGGTCGGCGGTGGAGAATCCGCCGTTGCGGTCATTGGACCACTGCATCGGGGTACGCACGCCGTCGCGGTCGCCGAGCCAGATGTTGTCGCCCATGCCGATCTCGTCGCCGTAGTAGAGCACCGGCGTGCCCGGCAGGGAGAGTAGTAGGGCGGTGAGCAGCTTGTGCTCGTGGGTGTCGCCGTGGATGAGTGGGGCTAGGCGACGGCGAATCCCAACGTTGGACTTCATCCGCGGGTCCTGCGCAAACTCGGCATACATATAGGCGCGCTCCTCCTCGGTGACCATCTCCAAGGTGAGCTCATCGTGATTTCTTAAGAAAATGCCCCACTGGGCGTGGTCTGGGATGGCCGGGGTGGCCCTGAGAATCGAGGAGATCGGGTCGCGGGATTCTTGGCCCACGGCCATGAAGATGCGGGGCATGAGCGGGAAGTGGAAGCACATGTGACACTCGTTGCCGGCCGGGAAATCCCCGTAGTACTCGACCACATCGACCGGCCACTGGTTGGCCTCAGCCAACAGGATGCGGCCGGGATACTCCGTATCGATGACCTCGCGGCACTTTTTGAGGAAGGCGTGAGTTTCTGGCAGGTTTTCACAGTTAGTGCCCTCGCGCTCGTAGAGGTAGGGGACGGCATCGAGGCGGAAGCCGTCGAGGCCCAAGTCCAGCCAGAAGCGCATGACATCGAGCATGGCCTCGCCGACGGCGGGGTTGTCGTAGTTGAGGTCGGGTTGGTGGTGGAAGAACCGGTGCCAGTAGTACTGGCCGCGCTTCTGGTTGTACGTCCAGTTGGAGGTCTCCGTATCTACAAAGATGATCCGTGCCTGAGAATACTTCTCATCGGTGTCACTCCACACGTAGAAGTCCCCGTAGGGGCCCTCTGGGTCCTCTACGGACTGAATAAACCACGGGTGCTGGTCGGAGGTGTGGTTCATGACCAGGTCGGTGATGATACGGATGCCCCTGTCGTGGGCTTTGCTGACCAGCTCGACGAAGTCCTCGATGGTGCCGAACTCCGGCAGGATTTCTCGGAAGTTTCTAATGTCGTAGCCGCCATCACCTAAGGGGGAGTCATAGAACGGCGGCAACCACAGGCAGTCGACACCGAGCCACTTGAGGTAGTCGAGCTTTTCTGTGAGCCCTTTGAGGTCGCCGACCCCGTCGCCATTGGAATCCTTAAAGGAGCGGACGAGCACCTCATAGAATACGGCCTTCTTGTACCAGTCGGGATCGCTTTTCTCCCACGGCTGGTCACCGGGTGCCGGTGTGGGGGTGGGAAACTCGCTGGCCACAGGCTCAACGACGAGGCCATCTGGGGTCAATTGTGGTTGGTCAATCTCAGCCATATCTCCCAGGGTAACAGGGTCACGGCTTTTGGTTCTGTGAGTGGAAACTCAGAAAAATTAGAGTGATATGTCTCACATAAAAAGCGTCTAGGCGGGGTCATTCTCAGAGACAATTCTATATTAAACCAGGTGAGGGCGTTTTTAACCGTCCTCTTAGCTAAGAGGTGACTGACTACTCACCCCCTAAACTGAGTTGAACCTTAAAAAAATGCTTGCGTGTTTCTCAGAGTCGGTCTATATTTTCAATCAGAGCTTGAAAAAGAACCACAAAATCTCAAGGGCTCGACAGACTAGGAAAAATTCAGTACAAGGAGAATCCCCATGAACCGCACGATCATCGCCGCAGCAGCCGCTTCCACTATTGCTTTCGCTGGCTTCGCCGCTCCCGCTTCCGCTCAGGAGTACTACACCGGGGAAACCACTGATTTGGTTGCCTACACCGACATGGTCGATCCTCAGGATGAAGAGGCCCTCGCTGTTGCTCCCACCGGCACCCTCACCGAGTACGAGGCTGCTACTGCTACCAACGCCGGTGAGACCGCTGGTGCCGTCATCGGTGCCCTCGTTGGCCTCGGTTCCCTCGCTGCCCTGTTCGCCGCTTTCGCCGGTGGGTTGGCCGCTTAATAATTACAGACTTTCGGGTCGCCAGTTCTAAGGCACCGTTACTAGGCGGGAATTGCCGCAGACCCGAAACAAAACTTCTTCTTTCTTAAGAAGAAGATCTCACAACTGAATTCCTAGTCAACTCGGAAGGTCGCCTGATTTGTGGCAGGCGACCTTCTCTTTTTGTCTCGGCTACGATGGGAAACTATGAACGCCATCAACTGGCTTACCCAAACACTCACAGGTGCCCCCATGGTCATCCAGGTGCCGGTGGTGCTCATCGTCGCCGTCCCCGTCGCCGGGCTCATCGCTGAGTATGCTCAGCGCATCATCGATTATCTAGGGGCAAGGACCTATCGGTGGTTTAACCGCTACAGCGGGTAAGTGGTAGCTTGTAAGCGTGAGTAAAGACAACGCCGCCGAAGAACCGCACACCTCTCAGGACGGGGGACCGGCCGATCTTTCCAAGCGGGCAATCGGAAAGCGCGGCCCCACCGCCGTCACCTGGATTCTTGTCATTCTCCTCGTGCTCGTGGCACTGGCCTGGATCTTCGGGCTCGGCCGCTAGGTAAGTACCGGTACCTCCGCCGGTACCTAAGCCGGTACCTAGGCCTTTTTCAATAGGGGTGCGATCGCCTGGAAGTACTGCTGCTCGGTAAGGGTGTCCACCAGTACCGCCTTCCCCTCCGCATTAGTTAGGGGGATACACCAGTTGGGGTAGTCATCGTGGGTGGTTCCGGGCTGATTCTGGGCCCGCTTGTCACCGGTCAAGTCCGTCAGCGCTGTACAGGTCAACAGTGAGGGAGTGGAGGCGACAAACCGCACCAGACTCTTGGTGAGAGTGAGCACGTCCTCGGGGGCATCCTCCAGGCTCGGGCGCTGGCTGAGCTGTGGATCGTTGAGCTGAGACCGTTCCGCCTGAGTCAATGTCTGCGAGAAAATAGAGCGCTGCCAGGCAAAGTCGGACTTGTCGGCCTCCTCGACCGGTTCCTCCAACAGCCCCAGCTCGCTGCGCAACCGGATGGACTCGCCGGTGATCATGCCCACCGTGGGGGCGAGATCGTGGGTGCCGGTGGAGGTCAGGGCTAGGCGGCGATAGTCTTGTGCAGCCTTCGGCTGGCCCTTCGTAGTCGCATCGCCTTCAAACCACACCACGGAGGTGCCCATGACATCGTAGTCAGCGAGGGTCTCTTGAATCCACGGATCAAAGGTGCCCAAATCTTCACCGACTACCACAGCACCCGCCCGCTTCGCCTCCAGGGCGAGGATGGACAACAGTGCGTTGTAGTCATAGCGGACATAGGCACCATCGGAGGCGTTCCCACCGGCGGGAATCCAGAACAGGCGGAAGAGTCCCAGGACGTGATCGATGCGGATAGCTCCGGCGTGGGCGAGCACGCTGCGCAGCATGTCCCGGTAGGCGGTGTAGCCGGACTCAGCCAATCGGTACGGGTGCCACGGCGGCTGCGACCAGTTCTGCCCATTCGGGTTGTAGCCGTCCGGGGGAGCGCCCACAGAGGCATCCGTGGCCAACACACCGGCCAGGTTGGCGGCATCCGCCCCATCTGGGTGCACGCCGACAGCCAGGTCCGTGATCAGTCCAATGCGCATCCCCGCCTCCAGGGCCGCCGCCTGGGCGGCAGCCAGCTGCTCATCACAGAGGAACTGCAGCCATGTGTAAAAGTCCGTCTCCTCCTCCGATGTGGAAATTAGCGCGTGGCGGTTGCCCTCTGCCTCTGCATCCGTTGCCTGAGCACACCAGCGGGCAAAGTCAGCTAAGCCTTTGCCCTCGCGTTCCTTATAGGCAGCGAAGGCGCGCTCGCGCTCGGAATCGGCACTGCCGCGGTGGTAGTACAGCTCGCGCAGTGCCAAGAGCTTTGCCGTGTAGATGGGGTCACGGCGGATGGGCAAGCTGGACTTGTTTGATGCAGTAAGGATCTTGCTCATTGCCGTAATGTCGGCGGCAGTGGCCTCATCGAGCTCTCCAAACTCGGGCACGTCCTCAATGCTGATGTAGATGGGGTTCACAAACCTGCGGCTAAACGGCAGGTAGGGGGAGTCTTCAAGGGGAACATCGGGTTGGGCGGCGTGGAGTGGATTGATGAGCAGGAAGTCAGCGTTCACCTCTTTTGCCAGCAAGACTGCCAGTTCGCGCAGATCGTGCAGGTCACCAATACCCCAGGAGTGGGACGAGCGCACCGAGTACAGCTGTGCCATGATTCCGGAGTGCTGATCCGCAGGTGTTGGTGCAGCCTCGGGGGTGACCACAAGCCCACAGTCAAATGTCTGTCCCTCACTGGTCAAGGTGACCGTGTGCCAGCCCTCGGGCAGGTCAGTGGGCAGGGCAAAGGTGGCCTCTCCCCAGCGCACCCCGTCGATATCGCGTGGCTGCGTCCAGTTTTCCTTCTGATTGGCCTGTCGGGTGGAGCCGTCCTCCAAGGTGATGGTGACGTGAGCGTCGGCACCATCGTGGACGTGGACTGGGAAGTAGAACTCGTCGCCCAGGTGGCAGGTGATAAACCGGGGGAGAGCCCGGGTGAATTCTTTGTCGGCGTGGCGCTTGCGCTGGGCGATTAACTCCTCTTCGGTCTCACCGGCGGTAATCCCGATGGCAGCGAGGATGGCGCGAAGAGATTTTTCGGACGCGAAGACCTCTTTTTTGTCTCCGGACAGGTAGCTGGGGGAGATGGAGTAGTCATCGGCCAGGCCGCGAAGTTGCTCAAGTACGCTCACGATTACACAGTATGGCACAGGGGGAGGCTGTGGTGAAAGATAATCACCAAAAAGTATGTTTGGAGTTGAAATAGTTTTCCACTTTCGTGCGGACGCTGTAGTCTGTATCGCATGCAGGAATTTGACGTACCGGCAACCTATGACACTGGCAGCAACGATACCGTCCTCACCGCGCTGATGGCCCTGGCCACAGCGCGCCCCTATGGTATCTCCTATATTCGGCCGAAGAACTTCGAGTGGGTCAATGTCACCACCGAGGAGTTTATCCACGAGGTCTTCGAGGTAGCCAAGGGATTTATCGCCAACGGTGTCCAACACGGTGACCGGATCGCCCTGCTCTCAGAAACCCGCTACGAGTGGTCCCTGTTGGACTTCGCCATCTGGGCAGCCGGGGCGGTCTCAGTGCCGATTTACGCATCCTCGTCGCTGAGCCAGGTGCAGTGGATCATTGAGGACTCTGGCACCGTCTTCGCCATCACCGAGACCCGCGACCACACCGAGCTCATGCAGCACCTGGAATTGGGCACCAGTGGAGAACCGGCACTGGCTGGTTCTACCTCGCAGCTTAAGCGCATCCTGGAGATCAACTCCTCGGCGGTGGAGACCCTCAAGTTTGAAGGCCGTGAACTTGACGATGAGGTCGTCCACGAGCGCATCCGCCAGACTAAACCAGAGGACTTGGCCTCCCTTGTCTACACCTCCGGCACCACCGGCAAACCAAAGGGCTGCATGCTCACCCACCACAACTGGCTGTGCCAGGTGCGTGGACTACTCACCGACCCGGTCGGACACATCGCCCGCCCCGGCTCCCATGTGGTCACCTACCTGCCCCTGGCCCACGTGTTGGCCCCGGCCGTCGCGCTGGCCTGGGTGGTCGGCGGTGGCACCCAAGCTCACTGGTCAGACTTCAAAACCATCACTGTGGAACTGCAGCGTTCCCACCCGGATGTGCTCATCGGAGTGCCGCGGGTGTTTGAAAAAATGCGCGATGCGGCGGCGAACTCCGCCGCCGATGGTGGCCCCATCCAGGCTGGTATCTTTGCCCGCGCCGAAAAGGTCGCCATTGAGTACTCCAAGGCACTGGACACCCCCGAGGGGCCGAGCAAGAAACTTGCTTTGGAGCGCAAACTCTACGACAAGCTGGTCTACCACAAGGTGCTCGCCGCCGTCGGTGGCAACGCCAAGTTCTGCATCACCGGTGGCTCCTCGATGGGCCAAGACCTCCTCCACTTTTACCGGGGCATGGGCTTGCCGGTCTACGAGGGCTACGGACTGACCGAGACCTGCGCCACCGCCGCCGTCAACTTTGGTGAGGAGACGGTGATTGGATCCGTCGGCCAGCCACTGCCCGGCATGTCTGTGAAGATCAACGACGAGGGCGAAATTATGCTCCGCGGTGAATTCCTCTTCTCCGGCTACTGGCACAATGATGAGGCCACCGCCGAGGCCATCGACTCCGACGGCTACTTCAACACCGGCGATTTGGGTGAGCTCACCGATGACGGCTACATCGTCATCAACGGGCGCAAGAAGGACCTCATCGTCACCGCCGGTGGCAAGAACGTCTCCCCGGGTCCCCTCGAAGACAAGATCACCGCCCACCCGCTCATCTCCCAGGCTATCGTCGTCGGCGACGGCAAACCGTTTGTTGGCGCGCTCATCGCCCTCGACCCGGAGGCGTTCACCCGCTGGAAGCTCTCCCGCAACATCCCAGAGACCAAGTCCGTCTCCGATGTGGCCTCCAACCCGTCGCTGCGCGCCGCCGTCCAGGATGCGATCAACGCCGCCAACGCCACCGTCTCCCACGCCGAGCAGATCAAGCGGTTCTACATCCTTGACCGGGACTTGAGCGAAGAGGCCAATGAGCTCACCCCCACCCTCAAGGTCAAGCGCGGGGTGGTCACCCGCCGCTTTGCCAAGGAGATTGACAAGATATACCGGAAATAATCCTGCGCCACACCGGGGCTCGCGCCTCCTGGATTCTCCTCCCAAACGCCGTACAGTTGAAGCATTGAAGAAACCGGTTGATGAAACATCAACTCGCTGACATTGGTGCAAGGAGGGATGGTGGCTCAGCTGCTGCTTGGCGACGCAAAACTGCGCCTCGCCGAACTCACCCAGTCCCTCTACGATATTGGCGATGAAGTCGCCGAATACATCGAACACATCGCCCAAGCTATCGCCGATTGGGACGAACTCCTTGTCAACGACTGCCTCGGTGAGTTCCATGAGATAGTCGCGGAAGCCCGCCAGGATGCACGCCGGGATGTGCAGTTGCTCGCCGGGATGCGTCAGGCAATGGTGTCTGGCCTGCGGGCGGGCACTCTCTCCGGGCGCACCGATACGCGCAGGCTTCCGCTCATTGAGACCCCCTCGACGGTATCGACAACCCGGCTGGCCGGGTTGGCCTCCCCGAAGCAGCGCACCGAGTTCACCGTCAACTACCTCAGGGAAGTCGCCGACTGGGTGGTCGATCAGACCGCACTGGCTGTCGATGACCTGGACCAAGTGTCTGTGCCCTTGACCATCAACCGGGCTGACAAGTTTGTGCTTCCTTGCCGTTGGTGCGTGGGTGACAACGGTGGTCACCCCCGATCCGGCGATGGTGAAGAAGATGCACGGCACCAATCCGCCCGAGTTCCTCGCCGAGCGCCTGCGCATTGATCAGGTGGTCGCCCGCGTGGTCGCCCGCCGCGC
>R14__coassemble_1432_pt1 | contig 12017 bp, 11 predicted proteins | sample R14__metabat2_low_PE_014 | metagenome-assembled genome bin R14
CCTCTAGCCCGGCCACATCCCAGGCCCCATCCCCGGCGATGACCAGGGTGTCTTTGCTCAGGTCAAGGGGCAGCGACGTGTGTTCTGTGGCCTCTGCTTCCGCATCCACTGTGGCCTGCGGTGTGCCCGTGTCAGCATCTGCGCCCGCGTCGAGTAAGGGCACATCAAACGGGGCGTTGATGTGCAACTGCCCATGCAGATAGGTGTGCAGGTCTACTCCTGCTGTAGTTTCCCAGGTCACGGTGGGGGCGTAGATGCCAAAGAAGTCGCGCTGGTCAATAGTTTGGCTGGCCCCAGTGCCCACGTAGCGGGCCGGGCGATCGGCGGAGATCACCCACAGGGGTGTGTGGGATTGGTAGGCCTCCACCATCGCCGGATAGCAATTGGCCACGGCGGTGCCGGAGGTGACAATCACCGGCACAGGCCTGTGCGTGTAGCGGGCCATCCCCAGCGCAAGAAAGGCTGCGGTGCGCTCATCAATGCGGGTATGGATACGCAGTTTGCCTGGCGCAACAGTAGCTAGCCCCATCGCCAGCGGGGCGTTGCGGGAACCTGGGCAGTACACCACATCGGTGATTCCAGCGGCAATGAGGGCCGAGATGAGGGTGCGACCGAGGGCGGGGGAGGTCTGGGTCATGGTGGTTATTGTACGACCACGAGTAAACTGGCTGCTAACTGAGAGAAAGGTCCAGATGTCCCAGCGCACCGCCATCCGCACAGTGCTTGTGTTGTGGGTATGCACGCTCATCGGCTGTATCGCCATGGTCGTTGGTGCCTACCTTAACGATCGCACGATCAACCAGGGGCAGGGCCGCGCCCTGGGGCGGATCACTGCGGTCACTCCCATCCGCACGTCGGTGGAGTTTCAGGATGTCACCGGCATTCTGCACACCCCGCGCAACGGTTTGCTCTATCCCACCGGTGTGGCGGAGGGGCAGCGCGTGTGGGTGACTTATGCACTCAGTGATCCGGACCTGGTGAAGGTGGAGGGGCGCACGTGGCGGTTGGCGTTTGTGCCGGCGGGCTCCTCGTTCGTGGTGGCCACGCTCATTGCCGGTGGGGTGTTCCTCGTCTTGCGGAGGGCGAAAAACCGGGCATAATGTGAGCCATGCGCGTGGCTATCGTGACGGAGTCTTTCCTCCCGCAGATGAACGGGGTGACCAATTCGGTGTTGAAGATCCTCGACTACCTGCGCGCCCATGGCCACGATGCGATTGTGGTCGCCCCCGGTGCGCGAAAGTTCGAGGAGGAGGTCGTCGAATATGCGGGTTTCCGCATTGTGCGCGTGCCGACGATCATGTTCCCCGGTGTCAATTCCTTGCCCTTGGGTGTGCCGGTGCCGACAGTGAGTAAAACACTTGCCCAGTTCAAACCGGATATTGTCCACGCCGCCAGCCCCTTTGTGCTCGGGGCAGCTGGCGTGATTGTAGCCCGTAACCAGCGGATTCCCTCCCTGGCGGTGTACCAGACGGATGTGGCCGGGTTTGCGCAGCGCTATCACTTCTCGGCGCTGATCACCGGTGTGTGGGAGTGGACGAAGGCGGTCCACAACATGGCTCAGCGCACCTTGGCCCCGAGTTCTGTGTCGATTTCTGAGTTGGAGGCCCACGGGATTCATTCGATTTACCACTGGGGACGTGGTGTGGACGCGCAGATGTACCATCCGGACAAGCGCAACGATGCTCTTCGGTTGATGTGGGAGCCAACAGGTCAGAAGCCGATTGTCGGGTTTGTTGGCCGGTTGGCCGCGGAGAAGTCGGTGCATCGGTTGCAGGTGTTGGATGAGGACTATCAGTTGGTGATTGTCGGTGACGGTCCGCAGCGGGAGGAGTTGGAGGAGCTGTTACCCAACGCCGTGTTCACCGGGGCTCTGCGGGGTGAGGAGTTGGCGGAAACCTACGCCAGCCTGGATGTGTTTGTACACACCGGCGAGTTTGAGACGTTCTGTCAGACGATCCAGGAGGCCCACGCTTCCGGTATCCCGGTGGTCGCTCCCCGCGCGGGTGGTCCGGTGGACTTGGTGACCGAGGGTGTGGACGGATACCTGCTGGACGTGGCGACGTTTGAGCGCGATCTCCCAGAGCGGGTGGCGGAGATTTTGAACCCGATCCACTACCCGCGGATGAGCCAGGCGGCCCGCGCCTCAGTGAAACCTAAAACCTGGGACAATTTGTGCGCTCAGCTGGTGGATCACTATCAGGCGGTGATCGAGGAGGCGCAACGGGTGCCGTTGACAATCTTCGGTCCGGTGCCGGATTTACCTTCGTGGGCGGCGAAGTCCCTGGGGGCTCGGCTGCGTTAGTACCTGGTACACTGGCCGGTATGTCACGCGCCACCCTGGATAAGGACCCGCACGAGGTCGCCGCCATGTTTGATGATGTGGGGGAGAAGTATGACCTGACCAACACGGTGTTGAGCTTTGGCCAGGATGCGTATTGGCGGAAAGTGACGGTGTCAAAGTTGGCGCTGCAACCTGGCGAGCTGTGCCTGGATGTGGCCGCAGGCACGGCAGTGTCCACTGTCCAGTTGGCCAAGACCGGTGCATGGGCGGTGGCCTGCGATTTTTCCCAAGGCATGTTGGCTGGGGGCCGGCAGCGCGCGGTGCCGAAGGTGTGTGCGGATGGGATGAACCTGCCGTTTGCAGATGGGCTGTTCGATGCTGTCACAATCTCCTTTGGCCTGCGCAATTTCGCCGATCCCGCCGGGGCTTTGAAGGAGTTTGCCCGGGTGACTAAGCCGGGGGGTCGGCTGGCGGTGTGTGAGTTTTCCACCCCAGTCGTGCCGGTGTTTTCCACCGTCTACAAGGAATATCTGATGCGCGCGCTGCCGTGGGTGGCCAAGAAGGTGTCCTCAAATGGCATTGCCTATGAGTATTTGGCGGAGTCGATCCGGGCGTGGCCGGCGCAGAAAGAGCTGGCAGGAATCATCAATTCCAATGGTTGGACCGGGTGCACGTGGACAAATTTGACGTTAGGGATTACCGCAGTGCACGTGGCCGTGAAACCCGTGTTAGCCTAGAGGGACTATGAGCACCAACGTTCGCCCGACGATTGAGTTCGTCGATCCTGATCTTGCCAGCGCGATGGCGCGCAATTTGGCACGCATAGAAGAGTTGCTCACAGCGGAGTTGTCCGTCGGTGAGGACTTTGTGGTGGACAAGGTCACCCACTTGGCCGCTGCCGGTGGGAAGCGTTTCCGCCCAATGTTTGCGCTGTTGGCGGCCCAGTTCGGGGAGCGCCCGGATGCCGATGAGGTGATTCAGGCGGCAACGGTGGTGGAGATGACTCACCTGGCCACTTTGTATCACGACGATGTGATGGATGAGGCGGAGCGTCGTCGCGGTGTGCCCAGTGCGAATGCGCGTTGGTCTAACTCTGTGGCGATCTTGGCGGGCGATATCTTGTTGGCGCATGCCTCCCGGGTGATGGCGCAGTTGGGCACGCATACGGTGGCGCATTTTGCACAGACCTTCGGTGAGTTGGTCACCGGCCAGATGCGCGAGACGGTCGGTCCGGAGGATCGCGACCGGATTGAGCACTATTTGGCTGTGGTCCATGAGAAGACGGGGGTGTTGATTTCTTCGGCGGGTTATTTGGGGGCGTATCACTCGGGTGCACCGGCGGACGTGACGGAGGCGTTGCGCGAGTTCGGTGTGAATATCGGCACTGTCTTCCAGATTGTCGATGACATCATTGACATCTTCTCCCCGTCGTTGACCAGCGGTAAGACTCCGGGGACGGATTTGCGGGAGGGCGTGTTCACCCTTCCTGTCCTGTTGGCGCTGCGCGAGGAGGGCCCGGTCGGCGACGAGTTGCGGGGTCTACTCACCGGCCCGCTGCGTGACGACGCGCAGGTTGCCCACGCCCTGGATCTGCTGGAGCGCTCCCACGCCAAAGAGGAGGCGCTGACGGTGGTAGAGAAGTACCGCATTGCCGCCTTGGCGCAGGTGGATCGGTTGCCGACGGGGCCTGCCACTGATGCGTTGCGGGCGTTGACAGAGTATTCAATCTCCCGTCTTCATTAGTCTGACCTGCGGATTGGTCACAGCGTGGGGAAACATGTATGCTGTGCAAGCACGCTAGGTTGCCCGAGCGGCCAAAGGGAGCGGACTGTAAATCCGCCGGCATTGCCTTCAGAAGTTCGAATCTTCTACCTAGCACCATTTCACAAAACCCCGGAGTCCAGCGCTCCGGGGTTTTGTTTTGGTGCCTGCCCTAAAAAGTGGGAATAAGGTGCTGATTTGCTCCTAGCGCCTCGTTCATATAATCTTTACAAGGCCTCAACGGCGCGCCCCCTTAGCTCAGTCGGTAGAGCGTTTCCATGGTAAGGAAAAGGTCGTCAGTTCGATTCTGACAGGGGGCTCAGTTTTTTGTAACGGTCAGCTACAAGAGACGAGCAGTCAATGCAACAATTGAATTGCGAATATGGCGGTGTAGCTCAGTGGTAGAGCAAACGACTCATAATCGTTGTGTCGAGGGTTCAATTCCCTCCACCGCTACGAGCCGGACGGATAGTCTGGTAGAGTGTGTAATCACGCCTAGGGGCGTAGCTCAATTGGAAGAGCAGCGGTCTCCAAAACCGCAGGTTGCAGGTTCGAGTCCTGTCGCCCCTGCCAAACGTTTGGAAAGTGAGTTACCGTGGCAGAACATCAGCAACAGGCCTCGCGCCCCACCGGTAAGCGCCAGCTCACCGGGGCCTCGACGACGAGCAGTGAGGCCTACGCCAAGAAGAAGGCGGCCGATGCTCAGCTGAGCGAGGATGAGAAGCCCGGTGGTGGCGTAGCCACGTTCATGCCCGAGGTTGTCTCGGAGATGAAGAAGGTCATTTGGCCCACTCCGAAGCAGATGCTCAACTACACGCTCATCGTGTTCCTGTTCCTCATTGTGATGACTGCCCTTGCGTGGGGTGTGGACTTGGGAACCGCCGAGTTGGTGGACTTGGTGCTCACCCCCTAGTGGTGTAGGATAAATGAAAACGTAAAAAGCCCGCTGATCAGCCAGGTCAGCGGGATAAATTTTTGATACAAGGAGTATTCATGAGCGACAGTGATCAGACAAACCCGTTCCAGACCCCGCAGCCAGCGGACATTGAGACGGAGAACAGTACCGCAGACGCTGATACCGATGCGCTTATGAACGAAATCGCCGATGCTGTGGCCGGGGCTGTGGTGTCCGATGAGGAGGAGAAGTCCAACGAAGAACAGGAGATGGAGGACTACAAGAACCGTCTCCGTGACTTTATGAAGGAACTGAAAAAGAAGCCCGGCCAGTGGTTTATCATCCAGTCCTACTCCGGTTATGAGAACAAGGTGAAGACGAACCTCCTGCAGCGCGCCCAGAACCTTGAGGTGGAGGAGGACATCTACGAGATCGCCGTCCCCATCGAGGAGGTCACCGAACTGCGTGACGGCAAGAAGAAAGTCGTCAAGAAGAAGCTGTTGCCCGGTTACGTCCTCGTGCGCATGGAGATGAACGACAAGACCTGGTCTGTTGTTCGCGGCACCCCAGGGGTGACCAGCTTTGTCGGTAACGAGGGGGCAGCCACCCCGGTGAAGATCCGCGATGTCGCTAAGTTCCTGCTGCCGCCGAAGCCCAAGACAGCTGAGGATGGTCAGCCGACCGAGGCCACGACCACTGAAGATTCCACTGTGGCCGCACCGCCGTCGGCAAAGCCGCAGATCACCACGGATGTCGAGGTTGGTGATTCGGTGACGATCCTCTCCGGTGCTCTGGAGGGCGTATCGGCAACGATTTCGGACATCGATACCGAGTCCAACAAACTACATGCCCTGGTGTCCATCTTCGGCCGCGATACCCCGGTGGAGCTCACCTTCGATCAGGTTGCAAAGATGGACTAGCGCCACAATCCCGAGGGCTGCACCCCACCGGGACACCACAACCCGGCGCACGCGACGGAAGTCGTGCACCGGCCACCCCAGCCAGCGGGCACGGGCCCGCAACCGGGGGTGGGGGTTGATCGCCACGGGGTGGCCAACAATGCTCAGCAGGGGCAGGTCGTTCACCGAGTCCGAGTAGGCAAAGGACTCTGCAAGGTCAAACCCCTTGGTCTCGGCGAGCTCGAGGGCGGCCAACCGTTTACCAGGCCCATGGAGAATCTCCCCCACAAGCTGCCCGGTGAGCACCCCATCGGCGACACCGGAGACAGTCCCCAGGGCACCAGTTGCCCCGAGATGATCGGCCAGGGCTTGCGCCAACTCCACCGGAGTGGCGGTGACCAGCCACACCTCATGTCCAGCCTCCAGGTGGGTGCGAATGATATCGACGGTGCCTGCCCACAGTTTCCTAGAGATTGACTCGCTGACAATTCTGCGGGCCAGGTCAACCAGCTCCGCGTAACTGCGCCCGGCAAAAAAGTCGAGAGCCTCCGCACTCCCATCGGCCCGGTCACCGGCGAACTCCCACCCAAAAGCCCGAAACTTCAGGTGTTTAACCAGGGAGGGGAGGAATTTCCGCAGCGTCACATAGCGGTGGCGCACCAATCCGGAGGCAAACAGCACCATTGAGGACCCACGCACGAGTGTGTTGTCAACGTCAAAAAACGCAACAACGGGTGGGGTGGGCATGGCAATTCCTTTCCGGTGGGGTAGTCTCCATCGTATGCCTTCTCACGTCGTTACGCTCCTCGTGCGCGCCACCTGTGGCTCGTGCGCGAGAGTCCAGGCCCAGATTGAGCCGATCGTCGCCACGCACGGGGCACGCCTGGAGGTGACAGACGTGGACAGCGACGCAGATCTCAAGGCAGAGTTCGGCGATCGCACCCCTGTTGTACTTGTCGACGGTGACGAGATTGCCAGCTGGGAAATTGATAATGAAGATTTGATTGCAGCTCTAGGGTGAATTATCCTCTACAGCTATGTCCAGCGTGGCAGAGACTGTGCACCGTGAGATGCAGCCTGGACGGATTACCTTCGTTGGCGCGGGCCCGGGCAATCCGGAGCTCCTCACGGTAACTGCGCGTACCCTCCTGGCCACCACCGTCTACGCGCTGGTTGAACCACAGGTCTCCACCGGTGTGCGCGACGTCATCTCCTCCGACCTGCCGGTGCCACCGGACAAGATCGCCGCCGCCGAAGAAGCCTACAACGTGTTGGTGGCCGAGGCGAAGGCCGCCGGGGCACGCCGCCGTCCAGCCCGTCCGGCTGCACCAACCGCCGCCGAGGTGACCATCATGGATGGAGCGGATCCGCGCCGGGTTGCCGCTTGGTTGCAGGAGATCACCGCCACCGGTGAAGATGCGGTGCGGTTGGTGAGTGGGAATCCGCTGTCCAGTCCGAGCGTGTTGGCGGAGATCAACTGTGTAACCGAGTTGGGGTTGGATTTTCACATCGTGCCGGGAATGAGTTTGCCCGCCACTGTCCCGATGTTTGCCGGCATCGCCACTGGGCACACGTTCACGGAGGTGGATGTGACAGCCACGGCGGCGGAAATTGATTGGCAGCGGTTGGCTGCTGCCCCGCAGCCACTGGTGGTGCAGGCAACGGCAGAGGACTTGGCCGACATTGCCACCGGCCTGTGTGGGGCGGGCTTGAGCGGGGTGACTCCGACGACGGTGACCGTCAACGGCACCACGCGCCTGCAGCGCAGTTTGGATACCACCTTGAAGAATTTGGGCAAGTTGGAGGGTGAATTACCCGGTCAGCTTGTGGTGACCATTGGCAAGGGGGTGGATGAGCGCTCGAAGTACTCCTGGTGGGAGAATCGGCCCCTCTACGGCTGGCGGGTGTTGGTGCCCCGGGCGAAGGACAGTGACGACGCGATCTCTACGCGGTTGTCCTCATACGGGGCGATCCCGCAGGATGTGGCCACCATCACAGTGGAACCGCCGCGCAACCCCGCGCAGATGGAGCGCGCTGTCAAGGGTCTGGTCGAGGGGCGCTACGAATGGGTGGTGCTCACCTCGGTGAATGCAGTGCACGCCCTGTGGCACAAGATCGGCGAGTTCGGGTTGGATTCGCGCTCCTTCGCCGGGGTAAAAGTCGCAGCGATCGGGGTGAAGACGGCTGCAGCCATCCGGACACTGGGCATTACCCCGGAGTTGACTCCGCCGTCGCGCCAGCAGAACACCGCCGGATTGTTGGAGGTGTTCCCGGACTACGATTCCCTCATTGACTTGGTCGGTCGGGTATTGGTTCCGCGCGCGGATATGGATGCCTCTGAGCTCACAGATGGGTTGGCGCAGTTGGGCTGGGAGGTTGACGATGTCGTCTCCTATCGCACTGTGCGCGCAGCCCCACCCTCGGCGGAGATCCGGGAGATGATTAAGTCCGGTGGCTTTGATGCGGCGTGTTTTACCTCGATTGCTGCGGTGAAGAACCTCGTCGGCATCGCCGGCAAACCCCATTCGCGCACGATTGTCGCCTGTATTGACCAGGCGACGGCGGCGGTGGCCGAGGAGCTGGGTGTGCGGGTCGATGTCATTCCTGACAACGCGGGCCTGTCTGATTTGGTGGACGGGTTGGCCCGTCACGTCGCCACGCTGCGCGCTGCCGGGACGTTGCCTGCCCCGCGGAAGAAGCGGCGGCCGCGCACATGACTCGCCCAGAGACGGTCAGCCTGGCCTACCGCAGTTGGGTGGTCATGGCCTTGGCCACCTGTGCCGGGTTTGTCCTCCTGGCAGTTGCCGCCGCCGTTGGGCCGAGCCCGGTTGCTGACTTGAGTGACGTGCGCATCCCCGAGGGGATGGATCCCGGCGAGTTCGCCCGGGTAGCCCGGTGGATGAACGTCGGCTTCAACGCGGTGTTTGCCCTACTCTTCGGTTGCCTCATTCTATTCTTCGCCCGGTCTGTCTACTACCGTTTTGCCCATCCGGATCGCTCCCGCCGCACCCTCTGGCTGCTGACCGTGCTCGTCCTGTACGATGCCCTGCTGGTGAGCGTGTCTTCCGCCCAGATGGAGGTGGACCTGTGGCTGATGTTGGCGGTGGGTTGGGTGCACATTTGTGCTGCCGTCGCCGGGGTAATTGCACTATGGTTTAGTACTAGAAATGACGCCACTGCGTGGGTGAAGGGAGAGAAAGCCCATGACCCAGCTCACTGATCTGGCCTCCTCCCAGGCCGCCATTGACCGCGCCCGCGATGCCGCCAGCATAGCCGGGGTGCGGATGAAGACGGCGCGCTCCAACGCCGAGCGGGTGCGCGATCCTCACCAGCCGTGGCGTGGCGATAACGTCATTGCCTACGGGTTGGAGCTCACCGGGCTGACCAACGCCGCCCACATTGACCACATGGAGCAGGTCATCTCGGAGATTCCCGGGGTGCAGGTATCCATCAACTATGAGTCCAAGGTGGCGTGGGTGACCTCGCCGGATGTGATTTCGCCGGTGAAAGTCGTCGACAAGTTTGCGGAGCTGGGGGTGAAAGCCCAGCTGACGGAGAACTCCCTGCACCGCCGCTCGATGCCGGTGGGTGATTCCCCGGAGCGTGAGCACAAGAAGAGCAAGCGTCAAGATGTGGCAGCCCGCGCCTCCGGCTACTTCGCCGCCGATGTGGAGGCGAACAAGAAGCAGTCCACCTCCCCTTACGAGGTGCTGTTCACCGCCCGTGAGCTGCTCACCACCGCCCGGCTGTGGATTTCGGTGGTGCTGGCGGTGCCGGTGCTCGTCCTCTCCTACAACACATCCTTGCAGTTCCCCTACTGGCAGTGGGTGTGTTTGGGGTTGGCCACTCCGGTGGTCACCTATGGGGCGTGGCCGTTCCACCGGGCGGCCATCGGCGGGATTCGCCGTGGCCAGTCGGCGTTGGATGCAGCGAGCTCCCTGGCGGTGGTGGCGGCCTATGTGTGGTCGATCTTCCTGCTGGTGAACACGCCGGCGGGGTTGGCTGGCTGGAAGTCCTTCCCGGCCTGGTTTGCCCTCGGCCACGCTCGCATCACCCAAGGTGAGCTGTTCCTGGATGTGGCCTGCGGGATGACGGTGGTGCTGTTGGCGGGCCGTCGCGTCTCGACGATCCGGCGTTCCACACTGCTGGAGGACTGGTCGCACCGGGTTGGTGAGTCCACCCGCAATGTGACGGTGGTGCGCCGCAATGTGGCCAGTGGTTCCCCGAAGCGGCTCATTGTCCCCTTAGCAGAGGTGCACATCGGCGATGACCTGATCATTCCCACCGATGCGGCGATCCCCTGTGACGGTGAGGTGATCGGTGGTGCGGGCAGCGTGGAGGTGCGCTTTGGCCGGATCGAGGGGGAACGGCACCCGGTGAAGGTGGGCTCCAAGGTGTATGCGGGCTCCGTCAACCGGGGCGGGCCCCTGAAGATTCGGGTGAAGCGATTGGGGTCGCGCACGCGGATGGGAGCGGTGCGCCGGTGGCTGATCCAGGCTGTTCGCGGCAACAACATCGATGCCTATGTGGCCACTAAATCGGCATCCCTGTTGGTGCCGGCGGCGATCACGATTGCGGTCGTGGACTTTGGCACGTGGTGGCTGGTCTCCGGGAACCTCAATGCGTCGTTTGCCTCCGCCTTGGCGGTGTTGGCCTGTGTCGGGCCGGTGGCAATGGCCCTGTCCACCTCGTTGGCGATGCGCCTGGGGTTGGAGGTGTCTGCCCGGAAGGGTGTGCTCATCCGGGATGCCCAGACGATGCGCACCCTGGTGGCCACCGACGTGGTGATCTTCAACCGGGTGGGCACAATCACCCAGGGCCGGGCCTCCGTGGAGACGATCACCGCTGATTACGGGGAGGATCCGGAACTGGTGTTGCATGTGGCGGCGGCGCTGGTGCGTGATTCCCAACACTCGGCCTCACAGGCACTGGTGAAGGCGGATCGCATCGCCCGTGATGCGTCTACCTCCTCCGGTGTGCACTGGATTGAGGCCAGTGATGTACATATCACCGATGACGGCTCATTTGTCGGTCAGGTGACCATTCCTGGTTTGGAGGACCAGGAGATGGTGACGGTGGAGGCACGTCTGTGGCGGCCCCGTGAGTTAGCCGATGTGCAGGGCAAACTGGGTCATGCGGTGGGTTCTGGTGGGGCCCCGTTGGTGGTCAGTTGGGCCGGTCAGGCCCGCGGGGTGATCACCCTGCGCGATGACATGAAAGACGATGCCCCAGATGCGATCAGTGATCTGGAGAACATGGCCAGTGACACGATGATGCTCACCCGGGACATGTATCCGGTGGCCCGGCGCTTTGCCAACAACATTGGATTATCCAAGGTGTTGGCGGGGATTCCGCCGGGGGGCAAGGTGGCGGCGGTGCGCAGTGTACACACGGCTGGCAACACGGTGGCAATGGTCGGCGATGCCTCCGTGTTGGGCTGTTTGCGGGTGGCTGACGTGGGTATTTTCTCCGGTGTGGCCGATGTGCTCGATGTCGAGGAGGCCGATGTGATGCTCATGCGTGAGGATGTCATGTCGATTCCGGAGACGATTCGCCTGGCGCGTCGAGTAGCCAAAGTGGCCGACCGCAACATCCTGTTTACCTGGATTTATAACATCACGGCGATGGTGTTGGCGGTGGCCGGGTTGCTCAACCCGATGCTCGCCACCGTGCTCATGGTGTTGAGCTCAACGGTGGTGGAGCTCAGTTCCGCCCGTGTCTCCCGCTTCTAAACGGTGATGTGCACATCGATGTCGGGAACGTCGATGGTGATGGTGGTGATGCCGTCGCCGTCGACCTCCACGGTTTCCCTCACCAGCGGGCCACCGAGGGTGCGGTGCACATCCACCTGCCTGAGATCCGTCCCCACCAGCTCCTTTTCAAATGGCACGGCCACCTCTGCGAGCAGGGAGTAGTCGGCAGAGTGCTGGTCGGAGTACTCCACATAGCGGAACCAGCCGACGTTGTGGGCGGCCCGATACTGGCGGGTGATCTCCATCGGCGGCTCGGCGGTGGCGGGAACCAGCTCATCCAGCGAGACAATGGAGCCATCATCCCACTCCCGGAACACCCCGATCGATCGGGACAGCTTCTCATCGAGGTAGAAGCCGGAATCCCCGTCGGCAGCAATGGCCAGGCCGACAGCTGTGCTGGCTGAGGGCAGTGGGGAGCGGTGGACGCG
>R14__coassemble_1437_pt1 | contig 11996 bp, 15 predicted proteins | sample R14__metabat2_low_PE_014 | metagenome-assembled genome bin R14
CCCGCCCCCACCCCCGCCCTCGCGGGCCCCCACACACCGACACGGCATTTCCCCCACTACCCCCGGGGGGCGCCGGGGGTTGTATAACGGCGGAATGGGCGCGTACCACGAAGAACCCGGGCGTTGTAGGATTGTTAAAACAAAGCTCGCGTGACCGTGACAAGCGTGGAACCGTGACAAGGAGGACCTCAGTGGGCGTAACCAGCCTCATCATCGTCGGGGTGGTGGTTGTCGCTGTGGTTGTCCTGTTGGTGGTCGCACTGGGCAATGGGGATGGGCAGGTAGTTCAGTTCCAGCGTCTGCCGGACGGGCATCTGCGTCGTGGCAGGTTGCGCTACACCGACACGACAGCCGATTTTTATCGGGTGCCGTCCTTTGTCCCCACTCCGCACTATTCGCTCGATCGGGTCAATCTGGAGATCATGAGCCGGACTACCGGACAGCCTGGGCCGTTTTCTACGGTTCTTGTCGTGCGTTCTGGTGAGCGGGAGTTTTCCATTGGGTTCCGGGCTGCCGGTGAGATGGCATTCACCTCCTGGCTGGAATCCGCCCCCTCCAAGCGCCAAGTCTCCCTTGATCGGGATGCCTTCCGGCGCTTTATTTCTCGGTCCGACAGTTAAGATCAGCCAATCTCAGGAATACTGATATTTTATGCGCCTTGTACTTGCTTCCTGCACTGTTGACTATGTCGGACGCCTTGATGCCCATTTGCCTCAGGCTGACCGGCTCATCCTGGTGAAAAACGACGGTTCCTACGCCATCCATGCCGATGACCGAGCGTACAAACCTCTCAACTGGATGAACCCGCCGTGTAGTGTGCAAGAGCTTCCCATTACAGATGCAGACGGAGTCGATACCGGAGAGGTCCTGTGGGTGATCGAGAATAAGCAGGGCGAGCAGCTGCGGATTACGGTGCATGAGATCTATTCAGATATCTCCCGTGATCTCGGTCGCGAACCAGGGCTAGAAAAAGATGGGGTGGAGGCCCATCTTCAGGAATTGTTGGCTGAGCACATTGACACATTGGGGGAGGGGTACACCCTCATCCGGCGGGAATACCCCACCGCGATCGGGCCCATCGATATTCTCGCCCGTGACAAGAACGGTGAGACCATCGCCGTTGAGGTGAAGCGTCGCGGCGGCATCGATGGTGTGGAGCAGCTGACCCGCTATGTCGAGTTGTTGGACCGAGACCCCTTGCTCAGTCCCGTGCATGGGGTATTCGCTGCCCAAGAGATCAAGCCGCAGGCGAAGACACTTGCTACCGATCGCGGCTTTCGGTGTGTAACTCTCGACTACATGGAGCTGCGCGGGATTCCCTCCGATGCGATGACCCTGTTCTAGGGGTACGACACAATTATCAGCGCGGTGTGGCCGAGAGGTTAAAGGGGTCTGTGCGGATGTCAATGACGGTGGTATGTACCCCCGTTGCCTGGGCAATCACGTGAGCTGCCTGACTCACCCAGGGGGATTCACTGGCCCAGTGGGCGGTATCGACAACGCACATGTCGCTGGCGGCCAGATGGTCGTCGACAATATGGTGCTTGAGATCACTGGTGACCAGCACATCAGCACCGAGCCGGTCAGCAACCTCCAGGAACGAGCCGCCGGAACCAGAGGCTACTGCCACTGTGGCGACGAGTGTGTCCGGGTCTCCGGCACCGCGCACGCCCCAGCTGGTGGCGGGCAGATGATCGGCAACATACTGGACAAACTCTGAGAAGGGGAGAGGGGTTGTGAGTGTGCCGATCCGCCCGATTCCCAATCCGCCGGGATTGTCGGCGGTGATGGTGCCGGGGATCGGCTCCAACGCAGCATCGGGGGTGATACCCAGGGCCTCCATGAGAGCATCGTTGACACCGGGACGGGCCGAATCGGCATTGGTGTGGGCGGCGAATTGGGCGATGCCGTGCTGGATAAGGGCGGTTACCAGCTTGCCCTTGCCGGTTGTTACGGGCAGATAGTTGACTCCGCGCAGCAGCAGGGGGTGGTGGGTGATGAGCATCTGTGCGCCCCTACGGGCTGTCTCCTCGATGACAGTGAGGGTGGGGTCGAGAGCGAAGGCGACGGTGGTCACCTCAGCGTGTGGGTCCCCGACGGCAAGTCCCACTGTGTCCCAGCTTTCGGCGAGATGGGGCGGGTACGCCGCATCCATGGCAGCGCAAATGTCGGCAACAGTACGAGCAACCTCAGTCATGGCCACAAGTGTAAACCCCCAGCTTCCGAAAGCGTGGAAGACTGGGGGTACAAGGTACAAAGACCAGTTTAAACGTTAGTTCTGTGGCTCAGTGAGCTCCAACAGCACGCCACCGGCATCCTTCGGGTGGACGAAGTTGATCCGGGCCCCGCCGGTGCCCTTCTTGGCCTCCGGATACAGCACGCGCATCCCCTGCTCCTTGAGGTGCTCGGTGAGCGCATCGAGGTTGTTCACGCGCAGGCACATCTGCTGGATGCCGGGGCCCTTCTTCTCAATGAACTTGCCGATGGTGGATTCAGGGGACAGCGGTGCCAGCAGCTGGATCATCGCCTCCTTGGACTCCATGTTCTTCGGCCCCAGCATGGCCTCAGCCACACCCTGCTCCTCGTTCTTTTCCACATGGTGGCAGACAAAGCCGTACATCACGCGGTAGTGCTCGATGGCCTCGTCAAGGTCGGGTACGGCAATGCCGACGTGGTCGACGCAGTCGACGTACTCGTGGGGAATTTCAATGGCAGAAACGTCAGTACTCATGGAAGAAAGTCTAGCCCTCCTACGTTGGTATTATGTGGGTTTTGGAACCGCAGATGCACGGGCCGGATAGAAAACAGAAAAGATAAAGGAGTTTCGATGGCAGCTTACACAGGTGGAGTGGTTGATTTGGGTTCACTGGTTCCCCCAGCGGGCAGTGAATCTGGTGAAGTGCTGGTTACTATCGCCAACTTCGAGCAGGTGATTGGCCAATCCACGCAGAAGCCGGTGGTGCTTCAGGTGGGCACCTCCCGCAGCCCCGACTCCGAAGCACTGCGGTCAACCTTTAAAGAGCTGGCCCGCCCGGAGTTTATCTTTGCCTATGTGGATGCCGATACGTCTCCGGAGGTGGCGCAGGCCCTCGGTGTGCAGGGGTTGCCCACAACGTTGGCGATTATGAACGGCCAGCCGGTGGCCAACTTTGCTGGTGCGCAGCCGAAGGATGCTCTGGAGAAGTTCTTGGAGCAGTTGGCACCGTCCCAGGGCCAGGCTCCTACTGATCCTCGCCTGGCCAACGCTGCCAACCTCGCTGCCGCCGGTGACATCGATGGGGCGATCGCCGCCTATGAGAAGATACTGACTGAAGAGCCTGGCAATGCCGAGGCGAAGCGGCTTCTCGACGCTGCCCAGCTCGCCCGCCGCGTGGCGACGAGTGAAACCACAGCCGGGGAGGCGGTGACCCTGGCCAATGCGGATCCAATGGACATAGAGAAGGCGTTTGCCGCCGCTGATGCGGAGGCCCAGGCCGGTGAGCTCGATGCCGCGTTTGACCGGCTGCTCACGCTGATGGCCCAGCTCACAGGAGCTGATCAGGCCGCCGAGAAGGAGAGTGTGAAGGCCCGACTCTTGGAGCTCTTCCAGGCATTTGCAGGAGCAACAGAGGTGACGGCAGCCCGGCGTAGGCTGGCATCCCTGCTGTACTGACAAACAAGGGTCTCCTCTGAAGGAAATGTCATAGATAGATTGTCTTGCTTTGAGTAAGGTGTTCGCTATGGATATATCGAAGCGCCATGATACGCCATCGTTGGGGCGCTTCTTACTGACCGCTCCAATCCTCCGACGGGAGAAGGAGGCTCGGTTATCTGGGGGGCTCTACCACAAGCTGCAGATTGAGCTGGCTTATAACTCCAACCATATCGAGGGCTCGCAGCTCACCCGCGACCAGACTCGCTACATCTATGAGACGGCGACGGTTTTACCGACTGATGACGGTCATGGTGTCCGCGTTGCTGACATTGCTGAGGCCTATGGTCATTTTCGTGCCTTCGATGCGGTCATCGACCAGGCTGAGGAGCCACTGACCGAGGAATTCATCAAGTATCTGCATACCCTCCTTTTTCGGGGATCCCCTGCCGCCGATCGAGACTGGTTTCAGGTGGGTAAGTACAAGACTTTGCCGAATGAGGTAGGAGATATTGTCACCACCCCGCCGGAGAATGTTCCCTCCGAGATGAGCGCCTTGTTGGAAGCATACGAGGCGGACGGTTCTCTCCCAGATTTTGCTGACATTGTTCGGTTCCATGCCGAATTCGAGCGCATTCATCCCTTCCAGGATGGGAACGGGCGAGTCGGGCGGCTCATCATGGTCAAAGAGTGCCTGCGCGCAGGCCTTACCCCGGTGCTCATCCCGGAGAAAAACAAGGCCTTCTACTACCGAGGACTTGCTGAATGGGCCCGTGAGCCAGGCTATCTTCTGGATACCTGCCGGGCAGGGCAAGATATCGTCGATGAGTGGATCGACTACTTCCTACCGGATCTGAATGACTGACTCGGATTCGCCCCACGCAGAATCGAGTGACGTTCATGCCCGGGGGTTCTTTCTAGCTCGACATCCTCCAGGTGGGCGGCAGTACGGCGGTCTGCGATGAGTTCATCGACGAGGTGCTCACCGTGATGGCGTTGACGCAGGAACGCAAGTGCCTGCTGTGTAGTATTCATACCGTCAATGTACCGAAGAGTTTCAACCAGAGTCATTAGTAGAAGCGGAACTGGGTACGCCGCAGCAGTTTGCCCACCAGGTTGCCGATGTACTTCAGGGGGAGCCGGTTGGCGTGGTAGTCAATGATCTCGATGAGGTTGCCGTCCGGGTCTTTGCCGAAGGCCCAATGGGCACCGCCGACAAACTGCACATCGGTGATGAACTCCATCCCCTTCGCCTCCAATGCCGCCTTGACCTCGGGCACATTGGTCACCGAGATCGCCGCATGGGAGTAGCCGGGCCTCGTCCACTCCGGAAGACCGGTCTTGAGCTCTTCTCCCTCTGTGTCCCCGACACAACCTGCCGGGGTGAACTGGAAAATCTCCAGCAGAGCCTCGGACTGACCAGCCAAGAAGCCCAGCCGCACCGAAAGGTTCTCCTGGCCGTAGAGGCTGACCAGATGTTTGGTCTGCTCATGGCCGAGGTGGAGATCATTGACCAGGTGGAAGTCAAACATTTCCCGATACCACCGGCAGGCGGCCTCAAAGTCTGAGACTGTCACCCCGACATGGTTGAGGCCGTGTAAGTGGCGGAAATAAGAACGAGTCCGGCCAATCATTTCGCATAATCTCCCACGAGGAACATCAGATCGCCGAGCTCAGCACCATATTCTGGAGAGCCGCTCATGACAATCTTCTCCTGGGTGGTCGCCTCCACCATGTCATCGATGGAGAGCAAAGTGCCCAGCGCCGAGCGCAGCGAGTCAAACTGCATCGCAAAGAACGGGGTAGAGCGAGTGTAGGTACCCCGCGCAGCCTTGGTGCGGCCGTTCTTGACCCGAATATAGGCATCCAGTTCCTCCCAGCCGGACACCGTCAACTGGTAGGCGCGGTCGGGCTGGTGGGCAGCCCACTTCTTCACCGTTGGATGCCCTGCCTTGTTGAGCTGGGAAATACCGGTGGTGAGCAGATAGAACATACACCGAACCAACAGAGCCTGCTCCTGCTCAGAGGCAGGAGGTTCAGTGGCGCCGAGAATCTTGGACATCGTCAGCAGTGCACGCACCGTAGCCACCAGCAGCTTTGGGTTGGACAATCCGCCCCGGATCGCAGGCAGACCGGTGGGAGTTATCTTTCCCAAGAAAAACCCGTTGAGGGCAGTTCGGGAAGGGAACTGGAGCTCCACATTCGGGGCGCGGTGGGCCCCGAGCGTGACAGTAATCTCACCGTTATCGACGATGAGGTGAACAGCAGTGCGCTTCTTCCGACCGTCCACGCTCTGCGCATCCGGGGAGTCATCCTCACCGGTGAGAGCTGAGATCTGGACAACTCCGGTGAGCCCGGAGAAAGCGGCTGTCAGAGCGGGTGTTTCCTGGATGATCGGTTTGAGAACAGGCACCACAGCGCGCAGAAAGACGATCGTCTGGAAGCGCACCTCATCGGGCTCAGTCATCAGTGGCATGGGTTAAGCACCTCCTCCTAGACCTCGTCGTCCCAGTCATCGTCCTCTTCGATCTCCACCTTGAGCAACTCACGGGCGGTATCCAGGATGCCGTTCTCGTCATAGCCATAGTGGGCGAACAGGTCTTCGGGTTGGCCGATCATCGCCCACTCATCGGGGATACCGAGCTTACGCAGGGCAAACGCCTTGCCAGTGGCGGCACCAATCGCCGCAACTGCTGTGCCCAATCCCTGAACGGTGCCGGAATCCTCCACGGTGATGATCCGGCGAGTCTCGCGAACTGCAGCCTGAATCGCCTGTTCATCTAGTGGTTTGATGGAGTAGAGATCAATGACACGGGCGTGGATGCCGTCCTCGGATTCCAGCCGCTTGGCAGCCTGCCAGGCCCGCCACACCCCGGAGCCGGTGGCGAGAATAGCCACATCCGTGCCCTCTGTCAGCGTGTTGGAGCCACCGACGTGGAAATCGGGGATGGGCTCGGAGTACACCTTCTGGTCGTAGCCACGGTTAATGCGGATATAGAAGGGGCCCGCGGTCTCATAGGCCAGCTCCACCGCCTGCATCGTCGCCATCCCATCGGCCGGACACAGGGAGGTGAGGTTGGTGATCGAGCGCAAGATGGCGATATCTTCCGGCGACTGGTGGGTGGAACCAGCCTGCCCAAAGCTCAACCCCGAGTGGGTGGCGATCACCTTGACGTTGGCGTTTCCATAGCAGATGTCATCGCGGAGGAACTCGACCGCCCGCAAGGTGGCAAAGGCGGCAAAGGTAGAGACAAACGGGGTGTAGCCGCACTTGGCCATCCCTGCAGCCATACCAAACATGTTCTGCTCGGCGATGCCGGTGTTGAAGAAGCGGTCCGGGTAGGCCTTCGCCAGCAATCCGATCTTGGTGGACTTGGCCAGGTCTGCAGAAAAGCCGACAATATCGTCGTGCTGTCCGGCCAATTCCACGAGGGCGCGCCCGTAGATTTCAGCGGTTGCCATGTCTGCGCCATCGAGGGCGGTGTATGTCAAACCAGCCATCTTAGTTCTCCTTCCTCAGGGCGGCGAGCCGCTTTTCGTGGTGATCTGCCAGGGCCTTCTCGGCGTCTACTGCTTTCTCCGGGGAGAAGGAGCCATAGTGCCAGGTGTAGTCACCGGCAATGAACTCGATACCCTCGCCCTTGACGGTATCGGCGATGACGACGGTGGGCTGGCCCGTCTTGTCGTCGCCGTTGTGCTTCGCGGCATCGAACGCTGCGAGCAGATCGGGGATAGAATTCCCGTTCACCTCGATGACGTTCCAGCCGAATGCCCGCCACTTGTCAGCGAAGGGCTCCAGCCCCATGACATCCTCGGTGGGGCCATCGATCATCGCGTGGTTGCGGTCGACAATGGCGACGAGGTGGTCCAGGCCAAACTGGGAACCGGCCATGGCGGCCTCCCACACTGAGCCCTCGTTACATTCGCCATCGCCAAGCAGACAGAACGTGTAGAAGTCACGGCCGGAGACCTTCGATGCATTGGCCATCCCCGCTGCCACTGAGAGGCCGTGGCCGAGGGAGCCTGTGGAGACCTCTACGCCGGGGACCTTCTTGGCATCCGGGTGCATCCCCAGTGGGGAGCCAGTCTTGTTGTAGTTGTGCAGCCATTCCTCTTCGAAGAAACCGAGGTCGCTTAAGACCGGGGCAAAGCCGACACCGATGTGGCCCTTGGAGAGGATGAACCGGTCACGGTTCGGGTCGTCGGCCTTGTCCACCGAGAAGTTCATCACGTGGTGGTAGAGGACGGTGAGGATATCAATGGCTGACAGCGCGCCACCGATGTGGCCGCCACCAGCCCACTGAACGGTTTTGAGGGTGAGCACTCGCAGCTGGTGGGCCTTATCCTCCAGGCGGGTGAGCTCTGACATATCTGGTGTAGTCATCTGTATTCTCCCTAGATCTTCCGGCTCAATAGTTTGTCGGCGCGGGTGGCGGTGACCCGGTAGGCCTCGTGGGCGGCCTCCGTTGTCTCTGCGATGACCTCGTCGGTCACGGCAGTATTGAGGAAGTGATTGTGGTGGTTGGTCATAAACACCCCACGCTTGACCATCTCCCCGATAAATGCTTGGTGGAGGAGGAAGTCGGGGTCCTCGGTGCCCTGGTAACTGCTTGTGCGCAAAAACGGCATGGACGGTGCACCGGAGGCGGTGAGAGTAAATCCATTGGCCTCAGCTGCCTCGGTCAGTGAGGCGATGAGTTTTTCGCCCTGGGTCCAGCAGGTTTTTGCCGAGTCCACCTCGCGCAGCTTGGTCACACAGGCAATAGCCGCGGCCATCGGGACAGCGGAGAGCCAATAGGAGCCGGTGTAGAAGACCGAGGCAGCGGCCTCCTTGAGGTCCTCTCTGCCCACCAGTGCGGAGATGTTGAACCCATTGGCCAGCGCCTTGCAGTAGCACGACAGGTCAGCCTTGATACCAAAGAAGTGGTCGGAGCCCGCAACATCGAGGCGGAATCCGCAGCGCACATCGTCGAAGATGAGCACGACACCCTCTCGGTCGCACAGTGCGCGCACTTTCTGCCAGAACTCGGCAGGGGGAATGACGTTGTCCTCGAAGATCGGGTGATGGTAGGGGGTGGCAATGAGTGCGGCCACCTCGCCCTTGTGATCAGTAATGGCCTTCTCAATGGCGGCGTAGTCACCGAAGTTTACAACGATGTTGTTGGCCTGATCGGCATCGGTGATGCCGGGGTAACCGGGCTTTTGCATCCACTGGGCAACCCCGTGGTAGCCGCCAGAAAACATGATGAGTTTGTCGCGGCCGGTTGCCGCCCGGGCAGTCAGTACTGCCAGGTTGGTGACATCGCCGCCGTTCTTGGCAAAGAAGGCCCAATCGGCTGAGTCGATGGTATCTACGAGCAACTCAGCTAGATCGACCATCAGCGACGAGGGGAGAACCCCACAGTCCACCTTGTTCATCTGCTTCTGAGCGGCACTGATGACATCGGGGTCGTTGTAGCCCAAAATAATTGGCCCGTAGGCGCACATGTAGTCGATGTAGCGGTGATCATCGATGTCCCAGAAATAGGCCCCCTCGGCGTGGTCCATATACAGGGGGTAGGCATCGACGGGAAGGAAGCAGCCCTCGCCGGGGCCCAGGTGGCCATACACTCCGGCGGGGATAGATTCGGTGGCCCGCAGAAACAGGTCTTGGCTGTTGGTGTGGTTATTCATGGTGTGATCCTCTCTGCCTTCCTAGCTCAAATACTTAGGCACCAGGCCCAACAGTTTGTTTAACTCATCCAACATGGGAATCAAGCCTCCTAACTCAATGAGCCCCTTTCCAATGGCGGCGTAGGAGCTCATTTCACCGCGCAGAATCTGGCCGGCGGAGTCAATATCGGCAAACACCATCTTCGCCCGCCACCCTGTGGCAGCTTCCCGGCGAACGGAGAGGTGACCGCCTCGAGCGCGAACGGTCAACTGGGGTCCGTCGGTGACGGCCAACAGAATATCGCCATCCGGAATCCGGGCTGCGTTGAGTTTTCCCTGCTTGTCGCTGTTGCCGATCTCGGCAAGTGCGTAGGCGGCAACGTGGAGAGTCATCGCTGAATTGGCGCGGGAGAATTCCGGATCGGCGAGGTTGGCTTGACTGGGGCGAAGATATTCCGTGAGCCGGTCGGTGAGCTGAGTGAAAGGGCCGGTGAGGAACTTGATCTTGGTGAGTCCCTTAACGGGGATGGGGGTGCCCGAGCCGTCGAAAAGCTTGTTCACTGCCTTTGCTGTGGGCAAAACCAAATTCATCGTGTTCGGGCCACTACCGGGGTGGAAGGTAATGGTGCCGTCGTGGATGGCCAGCCGGATGGTGGACGGCGGTGTGGTGAACTGGATGATCTCGCTGACACCATTCAGCAATTGTCGGGTCTGATCGTCGTAGTCCGGCAATAGTTCCAACGTGCGGAAAACGGCGTTGAGATTAACGCGGGCGAGTGTCTTTTGATCGGTTGCTTGATCCACGCGTGCCTCCTTATGGATAAGTGGTGAGTTGTCACTCACAGATAGTGTTTAGCCTACAACTTTCTGCGACGGAAGGGAGGGGGTTGAACAGTCAGTGTGAGCGAACTCATGGCTGGGGGTGCCAGTAGTTGGCCAGGGAGGCTACGGACAGCGATGTTCCTCGATGCGCTACGATAGAAAGTCGCATGTGTAGGTAGTTGAACTTTAGTCAGTTGAGCTTTTGTGAGTTGAGGGAGATCATCATGGCAGATCAAGCCCGGGCGGGGAGAATGGCCAAGCGGATTTTAACGATTGTGGCCACAGCACTGGAGTCACGGATTAAAGATCCCCGTCTCGAGTATGTCACCGTCACTGATGTGACGATGACCGGCGACCTCCACGATGCCACCGTCTACTACACAGTGCGCGGGCGCACGTTAGATGACACCCCCGATGAGGCCGGTGCCGCTGAAGCCCTCCATCGATACCGCGGACAGATCCGCAAGATCGTTGGTGATGAACTGTCAGTGAGGTTTACGCCCACCATTAGCTTTGTTCTTGATACACTTCCGGATTCGCGCGCCCACATGGAGGATCTCTTGGATCGTGCGCGCCAACGCGATGAGCAAATCAGGGCAGCTGCTGCCGGGAAACAATACGCCGGCGATGCGGACCCATATAAGGAGTCGGAGTAACAGTGGAGACACCTGTGGACACTCAGACAGACATTGTCACTGCCCCGACGGCGGCTGAGTTTGTCAGCGTCATGCCGCGGCTGAAGAAGGCGAAGCATGTCGCCGTTATCGGCCACATTCGCCCCGACGGAGACGCAATCGGATCAGTAACGGGGTTGGTGACGATGCTCCGGCAGGCCGGGGTGACCGCCCGCGGCTACATTGGCCAGGTAGGTCAGTTCGCCGATGACTTGCTCACCATCCCCCACGCAGATGCTATCCGCTGTGCACACGGCTTGCCCAAAACGGTCGATATGGCGATTACCGTTGACTGTTCCACCATTGACCGCACCGGTACCCTGCAGGAGGGGTTGAGTAGGCTGGTCGACGCTGACCCGACCACCGTGATCAACATTGACCACCATGATTCGAACACGAACTTCGCTGGGATCAATCTGGTCGAACCGGCCAAAGAATCTGTCACAGCCCTCCTCTTTGGCTATATCCAACCGCTGAGGGAGTTTGGTGTCAGACTCACCAAGACCCTTGCCCATCAACTCTATGCAGGACTGATGACCGATACGGGGAGCTTTCGGTGGGGCAGCCCCAACATGTTTGCCATTGCCGCCAAGCTCGCCGCCTACGGGTTAGACACCCAGCAAATCGCCTACGACCTCGTGGACAAGGTGAGTATTGAGGACCTGAAATTCCAAGGCGAGGCCCTCTCCCGGTTAGAAATCCTTACCGTCCCGGTCAATGATGGACACACTAATCGGGACCTGACAGTGGCCCTCATCGCTGTGCCTCACGCTCTGTTGGACGGGCGCGCCGCCGGTGCAGTAGAGGCCCTCGTTGAGTTTGTTCGTGGGGCCGACGGTGCAGACATTGGCTGCGTGTTTAAGGAGTTGGCAGAGGGAGCATGGACTGTCAGTTTGCGCTCGCGCACTGTGGATGTGGCGGCTATTGCGCAGCGATTGGGCGGTGGCGGTCACACCGCAGCCGCCGGATATTCCGCCAATGGCAGTGCCGATGATTTGAGGCAATCCCTTGTCGCAGCCATCGCCGGATAACCTCCAGCCTGTCACCGCCTGGACTATCCTCTCGCTGGCGCTGCCGGCTCTCGGTGTCCTTGCTGCTACCCCCCTCTACCTGCTGTTAGACACTGCCGTTGTCGGTCGATTGGGGGCGGTGGACTTAGCGGCCCGAGTTTTATCATTTTAGTGCGGAATTTTCGGGTTTGGTGATGGCGTTGATGA
>R14__coassemble_1448_pt1 | contig 11932 bp, 9 predicted proteins | sample R14__metabat2_low_PE_014 | metagenome-assembled genome bin R14
CGCCTCAACCGAGGCCTTGGCATCGCCGAGCAGCATGTCCGAGTTCTCATTGAAGAACAGCGGGTTCTGCACGCCGGCGTAGCCAGCGCCCATCGAGCGCTTGAACACGATAACGCGCTTGGCCTCCCACACCTTGAGCACCGGCATGCCCGCAATCGGGGAACCGGGCTCCTCAGCGATCGGGTTGACCGTGTCGTTGGCACCGATGACGAGGACGACATCCACATCGGACCAGTCGTCATTGATCTCATCCATCTCCAGCACGATATCGTAGGGCACCTTGGCCTCAGCCAACAGCACGTTCATGTGGCCAGGCAACCGGCCGGCGACCGGGTGGATGCCAAAGGTGACATCCACACCCTTCGCGCGCAGCTTGGAGGTGAGCTCTGCCACCGGATACTGGGCCTGGGCAACAGCCATGCCGTAGCCGGGGGTGATGATCACCTTGGAGGCACCGGACAGCATCTCGGCAACCTCTTCGGCGGTGACCTCAGTGTGCTCACCGTAGTCGCGGTCATCGGCGACGGCACCGCCGTCAGAGCCGAAGCCACCCAAGATGACGGAGATGAACGAGCGGTTCATCGCCTGACACATGATGTAGGAGAGGTAGGCACCGGAGGAACCAACCAGGGAACCGGTGATGATGAGCAGCGGGTTGGACAGCATGAAGCCGGCCGCTGCCGCCGCCCACCCGGAGTACGAGTTGAGCATGGACACGACAACCGGCATGTCGCCGCCGCCGATAGCTGCCACCAGGTGGAGGCCGAGGAGCAGGGCCAGGACGGTCATCAGGATGATGGAGAACCAACCCCAGAAGCCAGCACCGCCGACGACGATAAAGACCACCATGAACGCCAGGGACACCAAGAGGATGCCCAGGTTGAGGAGGTTGCGGCCGGGCAGGGTGAGCGGGGCACCCTTGATCTTGGCCGACAGCTTCAGGTAGGCGATGATCGAACCGGTGAAGGTCACCGCACCGATGAAGATGCCCAGGTAGATCTCACCCAGGTGGAAGCCGAGGGACGGCGTATCCGGGGTGATCTCCAGGTAGGAGTTGAAGCCGATGAGTACGGCGGCCAAACCGACGAAGGAGTGCAGCATGGCGATGAGCTCCGGCATGCCGGTCATCTCCACCTTCTTCGCCTTCCAAATACCGATGGCCGCACCGATGAGCAGAGCCACAATGATCAGCGTCATCGTGGAATAGAGGGGCATCCAAGCCCCCTCGTAGCCGTCTTCATCGATGACGGTGGTCACAATCGCCTTGAAGATGGTGGCCACCAGGGCGATGGTCATGCCGATTGCGCCGAGCTTGTTGCCGCGCGGGGCGGTCTCCTGCTTGGACAGTCCGGCCAGAGCCAGGATGAACAGGAGGGCGGCGACGAGGTAGGCCAGGTTGGCCACCCGGTCACCCCACAACACGAGGGTGTCATTGCTGGTGGCGGTGGCAGTTGCCGCCGCCTGAGCCAGGGTAGAAACAGTCAATGCGCTAGTCATGGTCTAGTCCCCCTCCTTCTTGAACATGTCGAGCATTCGCCCGGTGACGGTGAAGCCACCAAAGATGTTGATGGAGGCGATGACGATGGCCAGGAACGCGAGGGCGGACACCCACGCGTTGGTCGATCCCACCTGTAATATCGCGCCCACCAAGATGATGCCGGAGATCGCGTTTGTCTCACTCATCAGCGGCGTGTGCAGGGAGTGGGTGACAGCGGTGATGACGTAGAAGCCCACGACGATGGCGAGCATCAGTTCAATGTACTGGGAGCCCACCTCTGCCGGGGAGAACAGCACGAGCAGGACACCGAGGATTCCGGCAACTGCCAGCCACATCCCCATCGAGGACTTCTTCGGCTCCTCCACGACCTCAGCGGCAGCGGGAGCAGCCTGCGGGGCCGGGGCCGGGGCAGCCGACACCTTCACCGGCGGTGGTGGCCACAGCACGTTGGCCTCACTGGACTCCGGATTGGTCTGGGTGACGGTGATGCCACGGACAACTTCATCGTCCATGTTCAGCTCAAACTGGCCGTTCTTCTCCGGGGTGATGAGCTTGAACAGGTTGACAATGTTCTGGCCGTACAGCTGAGAGGCCTGGCCGGGCAGCCGACCTGCCAGATCGGTGTAGCCGATGATGATGACACCGTTGTCGGTGACGGTCTTCTCACCGGGGACCGTCAGCTCCACGTTGCCGCCGTTGGCAGCAGCCATATCGACGATGACCGAGCCCGGCTTCATCCGGGCAACGTCCTGGGCGGTGAGCAGAATCGGGGACTTGCGTCCGGGAATGTTCGCGGTGGTGACCACGATATCGGCCTTGGCGGACTGCTCAGCGTACAGTTTCGCCGCTGCTGCCGCCTGGTCGGCGGTCATCTCCTTGGCGTAGCCGTCCTCGGACTTTTCGGTCTCGGCGGGAATCGGCACAAACTCCGCGCCCATCGATTCGACCTGCTCGGCAGTCTCCGGGCGGAGGTCGGTGGCGCGGACAACCGCACCCATCGAGTTGGCGGTACCGATGGCGGCCAATCCGGCCACACCGGCACCGATGATGTACACGTTGGCCGGAGGCATCTTGCCGGCGGCGGTCACCTGACCGGTGAACAGCCGACCGAATGCCTCGGCCGCCTCGATAATCGCACGGTAACCGCCGATGTTGGCCATGGAGCTCAACACGTCCATAGACTGCGCGCGCGAAATACGCGGCACCGTGTCCATGGCCAGGGCGGTGATGTTGCGGGCTTTGAAGTCATCGATAATCTCCGGGTTGCGCCCGGGGGCCATGCGGGCAATGAGTGTTGCCCCGGCCTTCATTGTGTCGCGCTTGGCCGGTGCCGGGGTGTCCAGGACGGTAACAATGTCCGCCTGCCACACCTCGTCTCCGACTATCTTTGCTCCTGCTTCTTCATAGAGATGATCCGGATAGGCCGCCTGCGCGCCTGCACCTGCCTCAACAGCGACGTCGTAGCCCAGCTTGATGAGCTTGCCGACGGTGTCAGGGGTAGCAGAAACGAGTGGCTGACCGGTGTCAGTCTCTGAAGGAATTCCGATGAGCACGGATGTACCTCCATAGTCGTTGACAGTTTGTTACTGCTTATGCGAATAATACGTCTCTACTTTAGAACCAATTCCACCAAAAGGACTACTGGTATTAGTACGGGCGTTTTGCACCCGCGACTCTTCGGACACTCGCCCGAAAAATATGGGCGGTTTGAGACACCGACTATCCCCTACTGCACTGAACCGACGAAACCCCGCCACTGCCTGCGAGGTGACATTGGTCACCCCGCCGCCTGCTCACTGTTAGTTCACTGGCTTGTCAACGGGTTTAACGTGCGAATCCACTTCTCCCAGAAGCCCGTCAACAGACATATCCAGCCACGCACTCAGCCCCAAACTGGTGAGCAGATCAAAGAACGATGCCTTGAGCTTCTTCGGACGCTTCACCAGGGCAACGGTGTCCCAGCTGCCCTCACTGAGCAGCTGTGCCCGCAGCTTGAGGGCGGCGGTGAATTCCTCGTCGGTGCCGTAGGCCAAGCCGAGGCCACGCTCGCCGGCCCCAATGAGGGCTGGATCGACAATGTCCATGATGCGCTCAAAGCCGAAGGAGAAACCGGCAGCCGGCACCGGCTTGCCAGACCAATCCCCGATCATGTTGTCGTAGCGGCCACCACCGCACACACTCTTGCCGTAGGTGTCATTGACCACCTCATAGATGAGGCCGGTGTAGTAGCCCATGCCACGCACCAGCGTGGGGGCAAAACTGATCCGGATACCCGGATTGAGGGCGGTGACAGCTGCGACAGTAGCGGGTAACTCGTAGAGGTTCACGGTGTCCACATCGTCACCGTGACCGTCACCGTGACCGTCACTGTGCTGCTGCACATAATCGGCGATATCGAGGGACTCAAGCTCATGAATCCGCGCGAACAGCCGGTTAACAGAGTCGGCGCTCAACCCCACCTTCTCGGTGAGTTCCGTCTTCACCCCGTCCTCACCGATCTTGTCCTGCTTGTCCAAGCTGATGAGCACGCTGCCACGCTGCTCCTCAGCGATACCGGCGTAGTCCATGATGTCAGAGAGGATCCGCCGGTCATTGATGATGACGGTGGACTGACCCAGCCCCAGCCGCTGGAGGATGGCATAGCCGACACTGATGAGCTCAATCTCCGCCCGGGAGGTCTCCTCACCGATGATGTCCATATCAAACTGGGTGAACTCGCGGTAGCGGCCCTTCTGGGGGCGCTCCGCCCGCCACACACTGCCGGTTTGCACGGCTTTGAAGATGGCCGGCAGCTCTGCTTGGTGGGTGGCATAGTAGCGGGTCAGTGGCAGCGTGAGGTCATAGCGCAATCCCAGGTCCACTGCCTCAGCCGGGGTGAGTGGAACCTCCGGGTCGAGCCCGCGCTTGAGCACCTCAAAGAGCATTGACTCATTCTCTCCACCCTTGTTGGACCTCAGCCGCTCAATGAGCTCCAAGCTAGGGGTGTGAATCTGATGGAACCCGTGTTCCCGCACAACCTGAGCCATAATCGCGAGCACGTGTTGGCGCACCGCAAACTCGTGGGGCAGAAAATCGCGCATCCCGCGCGGGGGAACAACCTGGTTAGCCATGGCGGTTATCCTACCTCACAGGAATGGGGCGAGATACACGGGGAGATAGTCGACCATTCCCTCGCTGGAGAAATCCTTTGTATGAAGGACGATCCGGCGTGCGATGTGGCGGGAATGGCGGGCTACAAACTCGTCGAGGGACGCATGCGCTTTGTAGCCGGAGGACTTCACCTCAATGGGAATGACTTTCTCTCCCGCCGAGATGAGAAAGTCCACCTCATAGCTGCGCTTGGATTTCGCGTCACTCATCGTGTGATAGTAGAGCTCATGCCCACCGGCCACGAGCATCTGTGCCACCGCATTTTCATAGACGTAACCCAGATTAGCCTGGGACTTGTCAGCAAGGAGGCGCCGGTAAAGGTCATTGTCGGTAAAAGAACGGTCCCGGAAGGCGGCCGTGACAAACAGTCCAGTATCCGCTAGGAAGAGTTTGAACTTGGTCAGGTCCACGCTGGCAGCCAGTCCTGGCCCCGGTTCATTGGCGTGGAAACAGACTGCAACGGTGCGGGAGTTCACCAGCTCACGGACAACCGCCCTGTCTGTTTCAGCGGCCGGAGTGAAGCGGGAAACGTTCTTGGCCAGTTGCGCAGGGATGGCGTTAAAAAGTACCTGCGCCTGTGCTGGATCGCTCAGCTTTCCCAGGTCTTCATCGTAGAGGTGCAGGATATCGCGCTTGATGTCATCGACAGCCGCTAGGTTGTTGGTGTCCAGATAGGCTAGAACCGCCTGGGGCATCCCGCCAACGAGCATATAGAGCCGAAACTTACGCATCAGCGTGCGGTGGACTGCATCCCCGCCAGCCCGTCTGGCCTCAAACAGCTGGCGCAGCGCCGGGAACGTCGCATCATCACCGGTAGCCCACAAGAACTCCTCAAAATCCATCGGATGCATCTGAATCATCCTTTCCTCACTGGGGATGAGGATGTCGGCCACGTTTTTCCGGATGGAGATGAGTGAACCGGTCTCGAGGTAGTCATACCGGCCATCGGCAACCAACCATTTAATCGCCTGTCGGGCGGCGGGACAGTATTGCACCTCATCGAAGATGATAAGCGTGTCCCGTTCAACAAGCTGCACTCCAAATTGCAGTTGGAGCTGCAAGAAGATGTAGTCCAAATCTGAGGTGTCCGCAAAGAGGTCTCGCGTCTGCGGGCCAACGCGTGCAAAGTCAATGAAGAGGTACTGGCCGTATTCCTGCTTCCCAAACTGTTGCGCAATGGTCGATTTTCCGACACGGCGTGGCCCTTCAATGAGCAGTGCCGTCTTCCCGTGGGACGATTCTTTCCACGCAACGAGGCGCTCATATAGCTTCCGGCGAAAAATCTCCATACCTGCAACTATAGCGTCTCCGCAAATTTTGTTTGGCCGATTTCGGGCCTCTCCGCAGATTTCGTTTGGCCGATTTCGGGCCGCTCCGCAGATTTCGTTTGGCCGATTTTGTGTCTCTCCGCAGATTTCTTCAACCGAGTTTGCCATCTGATAAACGGGAATCAATGGTACTTTCGGACATCGAGGAGGACCCAAAAGAGGTCTACCCAGCCCTTTCAGCCTCAGATAGTCTCATGGGATAGTGGCATCCGCCACGCGGATCATTGACCATCGTAGAAAGGAAGTGAGCACTGTGAAGAAGCACATCTCTCTGGTGACCGCATTGTTCATTGCAACTACCCCAACTGTAGCTATTGCAGAAACACCAATCCCAGATCAGACAACGATCGTCGACGAAGTGGATTCCACCGCTGAACTGGCAACCGTCATCGAGACTGTCTCTGGTCTAGACAGTCAAGCCGGACTGAATTACCTGCGCGAGGTCTACGGATCAACAGAAATCGAAGAGGCTGCGAACACACTCGGCATTGTCCTGCCGCCCGAGCAGACCGCAGGGGGACCAAACAGGATGCCCGCATTCCTGACGTGCATGCGTGACAAGATCTGGGAGGATGTCGGAGCAGCCTTCGACTTCAACCTCGTCATCGTCCTTATCGACACGAAGAAGTGGGCGGAAGCCGCTGAGGTCATTGTAAGAACTGTCGCCAAGCAGGGCATCAAGCGTAACGTGTACGTCATGGCAGGATTATTGGCGTGGTGGGCAGTTCAATGCGCCTGAACGAACCGTCAAGAAAGGCACGGATAGCAAGGTTATGGCTGATTGGTTTACCAATCCTCATTGCCGGAAGTGCAGTGATCGCAGTGTTCGGGGCAATCCCTGAAAGCTGGTTCAACACACCATTTTTTTTACGCAACCTAGTGCTCGGCCTTGTTTTGTTCATTATCGGGACACTGTGGTTACTGAGTAACCCGCCGAGCAATCCGTCGACCACAAACGACGCTCAGCAATCTAGCCTCACATAATCCCGGCACGGAAAGCTCGGGTGACAAGTCCAGACCGATTGGAACACCCGAGCTTTTCACAGAGAGCCGAGACAGATTTTTTGACAGTGGACTCTGAAATAAACAACTGCTGCCCGATTTCCTGATTCGTCAGCCCCTCCGCAATCAAACGGAGGATCTCCGTTTGCCGTGGTGTGAGATGCAGGGACTCTATTGGCCTCATCCTATTAATCAGGTGAGACGTGACAAAAGGAGAAATCGGAGCTCCGCCGTCTTTCACGTTATGGACTGCTCTTTCTATGGCATCAGTACCATCGGCTTTGAGTACATACCCCTGCGCCCCTTGCTGGAGTGCGGCAGTAACATGAGGCTCGTCGTCAAAGGTAGACATCGCAATAGTCTTGAATCCTGCTCCGGCAAAACTCTCAATCGGGGTCTCATCAGGCATGACTACATCACTGAGGACCACGACAGAGTCACTGTCCGGCAATTCAGACAACACCTGTAATGCAGCCGTCACTGTATTTTCAGTACCGACAATCTCAAGCATCTCGCTCTGTGCGAGTCTGTCTCGAAGTAGCTGAAGGACTAATTCATCGTCATCAACAATAAGGACTCGAGTGTTCTGAGCACTCACTTCAGCAGGCACCTCACAATCCACCTTCCATCTTCTTCTTCCACAGTCAGAAGGCCTCCGAGTCTATCCATCGTGCTCCGAGCGTAGTCTAATCCTAAGCCCAAACCGGTCTGACACGGTTCAGGATCAGTGACCCTCAACCCGCTGCTCACACAGAGCTGGCTTTCCGTCCCTACGATCCTTACTTCCTGCTCTTGTGCAGCGTATTTTCTGACATTATTGACAAATTCCGGAAGTAGAGCGAGAAGCTCTACAGGGCATCCAGATTCAATGGAATCTCTCACCGTAAAGCCAAGCGATTTCAGTTCATCTACAGCTTTCCTTGCATCATCAACTGGCTCTGTTGGATGAGAAGGTTTTCGGCTCAGCACAGTACGAATATCCCGCAGGGCCTCTGCTACCACGGATCTCACCTCCGAAGAATCAGAGGTTAGCGATAGGATTGTGAGTTTCCTACCAACTCCATCGTGCAATACACGGTGAAGGTGATCTCGTTCCTCCTCCGAGGCCCTTGCTGCCCGTCTTACGATCTGAGAGCGTAGCCAGCCCAGACCAGCCGTACAGACCAGACCACCTGCCAAGAGTGAAATATGCTCGGTGCCGATGCTTCCTATCCAGGTGAGAATTCCAACCCAGCAGATACCAGCTACTGCAGCGTAAACGATAGCTACCTGCGCCGTTAGTTCAACTGCGAAGAGGATAACTATTGTTTGCGAAATAATCTCACCGCTCAGGTAGGCACTCAACCATTCACACAGGAAAACAACAGCAATAATCAGCGGTTTTTCCGTTATGTAGAGGAAGGAAGCAACCCCAATTAGACACGTGGCAAGGGCGATCAGATCACTACTGGTAAAACTGAAGTAGGCAAGCAGTACCGCACAGGCAATCTCACCGAGGGGAGATATCCCACAGTAAGATGACGCAGAAGCCTTGGACCACATACGCTCATCCTAATCAACATTGCTAACCACGTTAAAGCAGGTCGTAGGCGACCAACAGGGGTGCATGATCGGACCAGCGGTTCTCCCACGCGTCTGCCTTGTCGACGACGGTGCTCACCGCTTTCTCCATGAGAGCGGCGGTCACCGCCTGGACATCGATGCGCCAGCCGGCATCGGTGTCGAAGGCATGGCCGCGATACGTCCACCACGTGTATGGGGCGGACTCCGGTTCCAGGCGACGGGCCACGTCGAACCACTGGGGGTTGGTGGCCGGCTGACGCTTCGGCCGCGGTGTCCCCGCCCCGGGATAGTCCACCGCACCGAAGAAATCCCCGTGCGATTCCACCTGGGACTGCGCATCCGGGAATGTGCCAAAGATCGCGTCCATAAACGCCCGCTCATCGGGCAGGCACCCGGCCTTCTTCTTGTTGGTGGCAAAGTTCTTCAAGTCCTGCGGGGCGTGGCAGATGTTCCAATCCCCTGCCACTAGGGCGTAAGGCTGAGCCGGATCGTCGGCTGCTGTGGCCACCATCTCGGCCATCGTGTCTTCGAGGGAATCCAAGAAGAAGTACTTCTCATCCTGCTTCGCCGTCCCGGTCCCCCCGGTTGGGATGTAGACACTGGCCACTGTTATATCTGTGGCGTCCGTGGGGCCGCCTGCCTGGTCGTCGCCAAGCACAATGCGCGCGGAGATGAACCGACCAGACTCCTCGAAGCCAGGGATGCCCACCTGAATCGGGGTAAGGGGTAGCCGGGAGAGGATCCCCACCCCCGCCCGGCCTTTCGCCGCCGCCTCGGCCATCACCAACTGCCAGCCGGTGTCCAATGCCGGGGCTAAAGCCTCGCGCGCTTGAACTTCGGTTGCACGAACCTCCTGCAATAAGACGATATCTGCTGGTGTATCCGCCAACCACGGGAGTAACCCCCGGTTAGTAGCAGAGCGCTCCTTCACCGCCGCGCGGATCCCGTTCACGTTAATTGTGGCAATTGTTACAGACATATTTGTCAGTTTACGGGTACCCTAGACCGAGGAAACTATCAACCTTTTTGTCTACTATGTGAGGACTACTAAAAAGTGGCAACAATCATTTACACCCGTACGGACGAAGCCCCGCTTCTGGCCACGTACTCGCTGAAGCCCATCATCGAAGCCTACGCCAAGGTTGCTGGCGTGACTGTGGAGACTCGCGACATCTCGCTCGAGCACCGCATCCTGGCCGAATTCGGCCTCGCCGATGATGAACTGGCTTACCTGGGCAAACTGACACAGGACCCGAACGCCAACATCATTAAGCTGCCCAACATCTCCGCCTCCGTCCCCCAGCTCAAGGCTGCGGTGAAGGAGCTGCAGGCCGCCGGCCACAAGGTACCGGACTACCCGGACGATCCGCAGACCGCCGAAGAAAAGGAAATCCGCGCCCACTTCGATGCCGTCAAAGGCTCTGCGGTGAACCCGGTTCTGCGTGAGGGTAACTCCGACCGCCGCGCTGCGGTATCGGTGAAGAACTTTGCCAAGAAGCACCCGCACTCCATGGGGGCATGGTCCGCTGATTCCAAGACCAACGTGGCCACCATGACCGGCGGCGACTTCCGTCACAATGAGCAGTCCGTCATCTCCGACAAGGACGACACCTTCTCCATCGTGCTCAAGACTGCCGACGGCGAGCAGGTGCTCAAGGAGATCCCGGTGCTCGCCGGTGAAGTCATCGACGGCACCTTCATGTCCGCGAAGGCCCTCGACAAGTTCCTGGCCGAGCAGATCAAGCGCGCCGCCGATGAGGGCATCCTCTTCTCCGTGCACCTGAAGGCCACGATGATGAAGGTCTCCGACCCGATCATCTTCGGCCACGTCGTGCGCACCTACTTCAAGGATGTCTACGACAAGTACGGTGCCGAGCTGCTCGAAGCTGGCCTCGACGGCGAAAACGGCCTGGGCTCCGTCCTCGCCGGCCTCGGGGAACTGGCCAATGGGGACCAGATCAAGGCCGCCATCGATGCGGTGCTCGCCGCCAAGCCGGACATCGCCATGGTCAACTCCGACAAGGGCATCACCAACCTGCACGTGCCCTCCGATGTCATCATCGATGCCTCCATGCCGGCGATGATCCGCCAGTCCGGCCACATGTGGGACAAGAACGGTGAGGAGCGCGACGTGCTCGCGGTCATCCCGGACTCCTCCTACGCCGGCATCTACCAGGCTGTTATTGACAACGTCAAGGCCAACGGGGCCTTCGACCCGGCCACCCTGGGCACTGTCCCGAACGTGGGCCTGATGGCCAAGAAGGCCGAGGAGTACGGCTCCCACGACAAGACCTTCAAGATTCCGGCCGACGGCACCGTGGAGGTGCGCAACTCAGCCGGTGAGGCACTGATGAGCTTTGACGTGGAGAAGGGCGACATCTACCGCTCCTGCCAGGCCAAGGATGCCCCGATCCGCGACTGGGTGCACCTGGCTGTCACCCGCGCCAAGGATTCCGGCATGCCGGCGATCTTCTGGCTCGACCCGGAGCGCGCCCACGACCGCAACATCCAGACCCTGGTGGAGAAGTACCTGGCCGAGGAGGACACCGAAGGCCTCGATATCACCATCGCCGATCCGGTGACCGCTGCAAAGACCTCCGTGGAGCGGATGCGCGACGGCAAGGACACTATCTCCGTGACCGGCAACGTGCTGCGTGACTACAACACCGACCTGTTCCCGATCATGGAGCTGGGCACCTCCGCAAAGATGCTCTCCATCGTGCCCCTCATGCAGGGCGGCGGCCTCTTTGAAACCGGTGCCGGCGGCTCCGCCCCGAAGCACATGCAGCAGGTCATGGATGAGAACCACCTGCGCTGGGATTCCCTGGGTGAGTTCATGGCGTTGGCCGAGTCCTTCAAGAAGGCCGGTGCTCCGGTGCTCGCTGAGGCCCTGGAGAACGCCACGGAGACCCTCCTCAATGAGGGCAAGTCCCCCTCCCGCAAGGTGAACGAGAACGACAACCGTGGTTCCCACTACTGGCTCGCCCGCTACTGGGCAGAGGAGCTGGCCACCACCGAGTTTGGCGACACCTTCGCACCGGTGGCCAAGGCCCTCGCCGAAGCAGAGGGTGAGATCACCCAGCAGCTTATCGACGTGCAGGGTTCCCCCGCTGACATCGGTGGCCACTACGTTGTGGATGAGGAGAAGGTGACCAAGGTCATGCGCCCCTCGCAGAAGTTCAACGAGATCATCGACGCGATCTAACCTTCGGATTCCCTACCCCGCCTGCCTGGCACCGGCCCCATGGGCCCCGGCCCGGTCGGCGGGGTTTTTCTTTCCCCGGGTCCCGACCCTCCGGCCCGGCTCCTCAGCACCCATCCCCTCGCGTAGCCGGGGGCATAAAACCTGCTACCGCAGGTCAATAAATCCAGACCCTCCCCCTACGCGAGG